>ENA-OSEO01000485-OSEO01000485.1-sediment-metagenome-genome-assembly--contig:-NODE-485-length-99308-cov-6.941127_pt1 | contig 99308 bp, 90 predicted proteins | sample MGYA00237883_ERZ534232 | MGnify/ENA metagenome assembly ERZ534232
AAGGGATCAAGATGCCAGCGTACCGGGGCTTCCCTTTAAATGAGGGGCAGCGTCTTACATCATCCTCAAACTGACCCACTACCCGGACCCACGTAAATGATGAATGATGAATGCGGAGTGATGAATCCAAGGCTCCAAACTTCGGATTAATTCTTCATCACGCATCACGCATCGTTCCCTGCCGTCCCGCCCCTTGACAAGGACCCTTGGTCTGAAGGATATTGAATTTCCGGCTTGGGACCCGCCCAAGACCATAAGAAACAGGAGCATTTTCATGCGCGTCCTCTCCGGCATTCAACCCTCCGGCTCGCTGCACATCGGCAATTACTTCGGCATGATGAAGCCGATGATCGCCTATCAGGAACAGGCCGAGCTGTTCGTTTTCATCGTCAATTACCACGCTCTGACCACCATCCAGGACGGCGAGGTTCTGAAAAAGAACACGCTCAACGCGGCAGCCGACTTTTTGGCCCTGGGCCTGGACCCGGACCGCTGTATCTTCTGGGTGCAGGCCGACGTGCCCGAGGTGACCGAGCTGACCTGGGTGCTGCACAACGTCACCTCCATGGGGCTGCTGGAACGCTGTCATTCCTACAAGGACAAGATCGCCCGGGGGATCGTGCCCAGCCACGGCCTGTTCGCCTACCCGGTGCTCATGGCCGCCGACATCCTGATTTATCAGTCCAATATCATCCCGGTGGGCCAGGACCAGAAACAGCACGTGGAAGTGGCCCGGGACATCGCCCAGCGGTTCAACTTCGCCTATGGCGAGACGTTCGTGCTGCCCGACCCCGAGATCAACGAGGACGTGGCCGTGGTGCCGGGCCTGGACGGACAGAAAATGTCCAAATCCTACAACAACGCCATCGACATCTTCACCGATCGGGAAACCTTGAACAAGACGGTCATGCGCGTCGTGACCGATTCGACGCCCGTGGATCAGCCCAAGAACCCCAAGACCTGCAACCTGTTCGCCCTGTATCATCTCTTCGCCTCGCCCGAAGAGGTCGAGGCATTGCGAGCCCGCTACCTGGCCCCGGGCCTCAAGTACGCCGAGGTAAAAAAGGAACTGGCCCGGCGCATCTGGGATTTCTTCGGACCGTCCCGCGAAAAACGCGAGGCGCTGATGAAAGACCCGGACACCATCCGCGATATCCTCAGGCAGGGCGCGGCCAAGGCCCGGGCCATCGCCCGCGAGACCCTGGAGCAGGTGCGGGACAAGGTCGGGTTGAATTATTAATTACGGGGGCCGTTCGTCGATTTTCCCGTAGGGGCGAGGCATGCCTCGCCCGCGGCACACCCGCGAAGAAACGAAAAGGGCGACGCATGCGTCGCCCCTACAGGGAGGCGCATGAAGCGTGGATTTGGCCGAGGCCATTGGGTTTCGCTTCGCTCTACCCCGTCTTCATCTTGACGCCTGATTAAAAGGCGGCTTTTCATTTCAAGCACGCGGGCCGGCCGCCGTTTTTCTGTAGGGGCGGGTTTCAAACCCGCCCGCGGCATCGCTTTCCGGCCAAGGAAGGAAGGGACATGGTCAAGACGATCGCGTGGGACAAGGATCGGGTGCTGATGATCGATCAGCGGAAATTGCCCTGGGAGGAACGCTGGCTGGTCTTCCGGAATTACAAGGAAGTGGGCCGGGCCATCCGGGTCATGGTCATCCGCGGGGCTCCGGCCATCGGCATCGCCGCGGCCATGGGTTTGGCCCTGGGCGCGCTGAAAATCCGCACGAAAAACCCCACGGCCTTCTTCCGCGAACTGGGGCGGATCAAAAAATTCCTGGCCGGCCAGCGGCCCACCGCGGTCAACCTGGTCTGGGCCTTGGACCGGCTGGAGGCCCTGGCCGTTTCCATGAAGTCCGAGCCGGTGGCGGCCATCCAGCAGGCCTTGGTGGTCGAGGCTCAAGCCATGCTGGCCGAGGACATCGCTCTTAACCGGAGGATGGGCGCCCACGGCGCGGCCCTGGTCCCGGACGGGGCCACCATCCTGACCCATTGCAACGCCGGGGCTCTGGCCACGGGCGGTTACGGCACGGCTTTGGGCGTGGTCCGGGCGGCCAAGGAGGCCGGCAAGAAGGTGCAGGTCCTGGCCGACGAAACCCGGCCGTTTCTCCAAGGCGCGCGGCTGACCGCCTGGGAGCTGAAAAAGGACCGCATCCCGGTCAAGGTCATCACCGACAACATGGCCGGGCATCTGTTCAAGAGCGGCATGATTGACCTGGTCGTGGTCGGCGCTGACCGGATCGCGGCCAACGGCGACACGGCCAACAAGATCGGGACCTACACCGTGGCCGTTCTGGCCGACCGGCACAAGGTGCCCTTTTACGTGGCCGCGCCTCTGTCCACCATCGACCGGGCCACGGCCACGGGCGAGGGCATCCCCATCGAGCAGCGGCCGGCCGAGGAGGTCACCCACGTGCGCGGCCGGCGCATCACGCCCGAGGGCGTGGGCGTGCTCAACCCCGCCTTTGACGTGACACCCAACGAACTGCTCACGGCCATCGTCACCGAGGTCGGGGTGGCGCGGCGGCCCTTTGTCAGAAGCATCAATCGGTTGTTCCGGGAACGGGACAAAGAGGAAAAGGGGAAGGCAACCAGCCACCCGGCCAAGAAGAAAAGACCGTAGGTCCGGCGCGATTCATTCCTGGTTCTTCGGGGTGTCGTAGGGGCACGTTGCACGTGCCCCTACGTTTTTTGTCGAGACTTGGTTCGGGGAAGCGTGGAAGCGGAAGAAAAAGCGCGTGAAAGACCTGGACCCTGGATTCAATCATTCCAGGGTGACGACCCTTCCCACACCCTAGTCCCCCACCACGTCATTCTGGCATGCTTAAAGCCAGTCGGTAGGTTGGGTTGAGCAAAGCGAAACCCAATGGATTGGCCGGAGCCCCGCCGTGCATGAGATTGCCACGTCGTCCGCCTTTGTCCCGCCGTTCGACAGGCTCACGGCGGGCTACGGCGTGACTCCTCGCAATGACGGCATGGGGCTTTTTTTGTAAGAAATTTTCGACACCGGAGATGCGGGCGGCCACAAGGGGTCGTCCCTACGGCCGATCATCAGGAACACGTCCTAAAATCGGCGCCCCCACAATCAATCTTCCAAACCGTAGCGCTTGATCTTTTCCCGGAGCGTCTTGCGGTCGATGCCCAGGGCCTGGGCCGCCTCGGTGCGGCGTCCCTGGAACCGTTCGAGCACCTTGATGATATGTTCCCGTTCGACGCTGTCCAGGCTGAGTCCCGGCTTGGGCTGGCCGTTGGACGTTCCCTGTTCGATGAAGGACACGTCCTCGGCCTCGATGGCGCCTTCGCCGCCCAGCACGGCCAGCCGTTCGATGGCGTTGGCCAGCTCGCGTACGTTGCCGGGCCAGGCGTGGGCGGACAGCCGCTTGAGGGCGGCCGCCGAGATGCCAAGGGCTTGGGCCCGTCCGCGTTCCCGGGCCATCCTGATGAAGAAGTCGATGAGCAGCGGGATGTCCTCGCGCCGGTCCCGAAGCGGCGGGAGGTGAATCGAGACCACGTTCAGGCGGTAGAAAAGGTCCTCGCGGAACCGCCCCTGCTCGATGGCCTGGCGCAGTTCCTGGTTGGTGGCGGCCAGGATACGCACGTCCACGTGGATGGTCTGGTGGCCGCCCACCCTGGAAATCTCGCGTTCCTCCACGGCCCGGAGCAGCTTGGCCTGGACTTCGAGGTTGATGTTGCTGATCTCGTCGAAGAAGATGGTCCCGCCCTGGGCCATCTCGAACTTGCCCACCTTGTCCCCGCCCGCGCCGGTGAAGGCGCCCTTGACGTGGCCGAACAATTCGCTTTCGAAAAGCGTTTCGACCAGGGTGCCGCAGTCCACGGAGATGAAGGGCTTGTCGGCCCGCAGCGACAGTTCGTGAATATAGCGGGCGACCAGGCCCTTGCCCGTGCCGCTTTCGCCGGTGAGCAGCACGGTCGAATCGGTGCGGGCCACCCGGTGGACCATGTCCATGACCTGGGCCATGGCCTGGCTCTGGTAGATGATCTGGGCCTGGGCCCGGCCCGGAGCTGGAGCCGGGAGGGCCTCTTGCAGGGCCTGCTTGACCAGCCGGCGGAGTTCCTTGGGCGTGAAGGGTTTGGTCAGGAAGTCGTAGGCGCCCAGTTTCATGGCCTCGACGGCCGATTTGACCGTGCCATAGGCCGAAACGATGATGACCGGCAGGTGGGGGTGGTTCTTGCGTACCTGCCGCAGCAGGGCCAGCCCGCTCTCCCCGGGCAAAATCAGATCGAGCAGCAAAAGGTCAACGGGTTCCTCATCCAGGAGCCTCAGTCCGGTAGCGCCGTCCGGCGCGGTGCTGACCCGCACATCGACCTTGTCCAAGATGCGGCGACAGGAGTCGCGCATGGCCTCTTCGTCGTCGATGATCAGGATATGGGGCGCGGGCGATGCGGGCACGGGTGGCTCCGAAATCGAGATTGTGAAAATTTGGACATGGTAGATTGTAGCCCACTAGACCCGCTCTGTCAATGCACTCTTGGACAGGGTGAGGCTAGGGGCTGGAGGCTGGAGGCTGAGGATAAGAGCCAGCGACTAGAAGAAACCGGAAGGCCCGGTTTTAGCCTCGCACTTGCAATATAATATATTGTTTTTATGTATTATTTTATAAAGGCAGGCTTGCGTTTGTCCTCTCCGGTCAGCCAGGCAAAAGATAGAGGCAGGCCCTCGCGCCTGCCCGGACCCCAAATTCTTACACACTTTTAATTTAGGAACAAATTCTCAAACCTTGTCATGGCCCCCAGTCTCCAGCCTACGGCCGCCTTCTTTTCTTGTGGAGCCGGCCGGGATTGGGTATAGTACCTGCGGTCGGATACCTGCGAATGGCCTGAAAGCCCAACCTGTTTTATGAGGTATGGATCGTTATTTTATTTCACGACCCCGTGACGGGGCAGGGGGGACCGGCGCGGCTTGAGCGTGCAGCGCCGGTGGCCCCATAGAAAGGAGAAGCGCGATGTTTGAGACCAGGGTGACCAAGCTGTTGGGGGTGAAATATCCCATCCAATGCGGCACGATGCAGGGCATCACCACGGCTCCACTGGTGGCGGCCGTGGCCAACGCGGGCGGTTTCTGCTGTTTGCCCGCGGCCTTTTATCCCACCAAGGAGGCCCTGATCGACGAGATCAAGAAGACCCAGGACATGACCGACAAGCCCTTCGGCGTCAATGTGGGCCTCTTTCCGTCCATGCGGGACCTGGCGCCCGAGGACCGCATCAAGTGGGTGGCCGATTCCGGAGTGAAGATTCTGGAAACGGCCGGCCGCAGCCCCGAGCCCTTCCGGCCGCTCATCAAGGACAAGGGCCTGGTCCACATCCACAAATGCGCCCGCATCCGGGACGCGGTCAAGGTGGACAAACTGGGCGTGGACATCGTCTCCATCGTGGGTACCGAATGCGGCGGTCATCCCAGCATGGAGGGCGTGACCTCCCTGGTCCTCGTTCCCCAGGCCGTGGACGCCATCCAGGCGCCCCTCATCGCCGGCGGCGGCTTCAGCGACGGCCGCACCTTTGTCGTGGCCATGGCCCTGGGCGCGTCCGCCGTGAACATGGGCACCCGCTTCATGGTCACCCAGGAATGCCCCATCCCCCAGGTCGTCAAGGAGAAGATGGTCGCCACCCAGGAAAACGAGACCGTCATCGTCCAACAGTCCATCGGCAATCCCAGCCGCGTCCTGCGTAACGCCTGGGCGGAAAAGGTGCTCGAACTGGAAGCCCAGCACGCCTCCTTCGAGGAACTGGTGCCCTACATCAGCGGCCAGACCAGCGAGCGCGGCTGGCGCCTTGGTAACCTGGAAGAGGGCCTGGTGCCCATGGGACAGGTCGTGGGCCGCATTCACAACATCCCCACCGTGGCCGAACTCATGGCCACGATCGTCGAGGAAGCGGTCCAGGCCAAGAAAAATCTGGACGCGCTCTTTTAGGCGCTCGCATCCTCCGAGATCTCGCTTGATCGTTTCGCCGAATCCGGGCCGGTCGCATTCGACCGGCCCGGGGTCCGGCCCGCCTTGGACCTTCCTCGCTCCGTTCCTTCGCCGACCTTTGTTTCCCCTGATTGGCTTTAAAATCGATTGCCTCATGGGCATGAGCGTGCTAATTTTCATAAGATATGCACGAGAGGACCGAGCCAGTGACCGGGGACTTGTTCGAGCGCGAGATTCTGACCGTCAGCGAGCTGACGGACCGGGTGAAGGCCCTGCTGGAGGGCGAGTTCGACCAGGTTTGGATCAGCGGGGAAATCTCCAACCTGGCCGTGCCGCGCTCGGGCCATTTTTATCTGACCCTCAAGGACGCCCGGTCTCAGATTCGGGCGGTCATGTTTCGCACCCAGCAGCGGTACCTGGCCTTTGCCCCGGCCGACGGCCAGGAGGTGCTGATCCGGGGCAGACTGTCCGTGTACGAGCCTCGGGGCGAGTATCAGATTCTGGTCGAGTACATGGAGCCTCGGGGCGAGGGCGCGCTCCGGCTGGCCTTCGAGCGGCTCAAGGCGCGTTTGGCCGAGGAAGGGCTGTTCGACGAGGCGCGCAAGAAGCCCCTGCCTTTTTTGCCCGGCCGGGTGGCCGTGGTCACGTCGCCCACGGGCGCGGCGGTGCGGGACTTTGTTCGGGTGGCTCGGGAGCGCTACGAGAACGCGGTGCTGTCGATCTATCCGGTGCGTGTGCAGGGGGACGGGGCCGCGCGGGAGATCGCCGCGGCCATCGAGGATTTGAACCGTTGGGGCGGGTTCGACGTGATCGTGCTGACCCGGGGCGGCGGGTCGTTGGAAGACCTGTGGGCCTTCAACGAGGAGGTCGTGGCCCGGGCCGTGGCCGCGTCGAAGATACCGGTGGTTTCGGCCGTGGGCCACGAGATCGATTTTTCAATGGCCGACTTCGCGGCCGATCTTAGGGCGCCCACGCCCACGGCCGCGGCCATGCTGGTCTTCCGGGAAAAGGCGGCCCTCAAGCACCACTTGGCCGGGGTGGCCGCCAGGATGGCCTCGGCGGTGCGTTCCCGAACGGCTCTGGGCCGGGAAGAGGTGGCCCACGCGGCCACGCGGCTGGGCGATCCTTTGCGGCGTCTGGCCGATCGGCGGCTGCGGCTGGACGATCTGACCGAGGTCCTGCGCGAGGCCGTGACCGACGGTTTCGAGACCCGGCGCCGAGCCGTGCAGGCGGCCGAGCACCGGCTGGCCGTGTCCAGTCCGGTTTCCCACTTGGCGCTCTCCCGGACGCGGCTGGCCGGTTTCGAACGCGCCTTGTTCCGGGCGGGCCAAACCCGTGCGGGCAGGGTTCGGGAACGTCTGAACCTTTTGGCCGCGCGGCTCTCGGACCTCAGCCCCCTGGCCGTGCTCCAGCGCGGTTACGCCGTGGTCCGGCGGACCGAGGGCAAACGGGTGGTCCGTTCCAGCCGGGCCGTTGGGCTGGGCGAACGGCTGAACGTGCTCCTGGCCGAAGGCGAGCTGAACGTCCGCGTGGATGAGGTGATCTGAGTGACGAAGAAGAAGGAAGAGGAGACAACCTTCGAGGCCGGTCTGGGCCGGCTGGAAGAGCTGGTTGAGTCCCTGGAAGGCGAAGACCTGGACCTGGACCGGTCCCTGGCCGTGTTCGAGGAAGGGGTCCGCTTGGCCCGGCTGCTGAACCGGAAGCTGGACGCGGCCGAAAAGAAGCTGGAACTTCTGCTCAAGGACGAGGAGGGCCGGCCTTTGAGCGAGGCCTTCAACCTCACAGCCGACGAACCCGAAGACGAGGACGAGGGGGAGGATTGAGCGTGGACCTGGCCGCCTATCTCCAGCGCCGGCAAGAAACGATCGACAAGGCGCTCGATACCGCGCTGCCCGAAAACCATGGGCCGGCCGGGGAACTCAGCCGGGCCATGCGTTACAGCCTGTTGGCCGGCGGCAAGCGGCTTCGGCCGGTGCTCTGCCTGGCCGGGGCCGAGGCCGTGGGCGGGACCGAGGACGACGCCCTGCCGGCCGCGCTGGCCCTGGAGATGGTGCACACCTACTCCCTGATCCACGACGATCTGCCCTGCATGGATGACGACGATTTCCGGCGCGGCATGCTGACCAACCACAAGGTCTTTGGCGAGGCCATGGCCGTGCTGGCCGGGGACGGTCTTTTGGCCGAGGGGCTGGCGCTGCTCATCCAGGCCGGGGCCGAGGGCCGTCTGCCGGCTGACCGCGTTTTGGCCGCGCTGAACGTGATCGCCCGGGCTTTGTCCTACGAGGGCATGGTCGCCGGCCAGATGGTGGACCTTCAAATGGAGGGCCAAGAGGTGGACGAGGCCGCGGTCCGGTTCATTCACACCCACAAGACCGGCGCGCTCATCGCCGCCTCGGTCACCAGCGGCGCCCTGTTGGCCGGAGGCCGTCCGGAGCAGGTACAGGCCCTGGACCTTTTCGGCCGGCGGCTCGGCCTGGCCTTTCAGATCGTGGACGACATCCTGGACATCGAGGGCGATCCCGAGGTCATGGGCAAGGAGCAAGGCGCGGACCTGGCCCGGGGCAAGGCCACCTATCCCAGCGTCGTGGGCATCAAGCGGTCCTGGGAGATCGCCCGGGACCTGGTCGGCGAGGGTTTGGCCGCCATCGAAAGCTTTGGCGCCAAGGCCGATCCGTTGCGGGCCATCGCGGAGTATATTCTTGCCCGAAAAAAATGACACAAGCCGGTTGCTCGACCGCATCGACAGCCCCGGGGACCTGAGAAAGCTCTCGGTGGATGACCTGCCCGCGCTGGCCGCGGAAATCCGCGAGACCATCATCTCCACCGTGTCCAAGACCGGCGGCCACCTGGCCCCGTCCCTGGGCGTGGTCGAACTGGCCATCGCCCTCCACTACGTGTACGACACCCCCAAGGACCGCCTCGTCTGGGACGTGGGCCACCAGGCCTACGCCCACAAGCTGTTGACCGGCCGGCGCGACGCCTTCCACACCCTGCGCCAGAGGGGGGGGCTGTCCGGGTTCCCCAAGCGGAGCGAAAGTCCCTACGATGTCTTCGACACGGGCCACTCCTCGACCTCCATCTCTGCCGGGCTGGGCATGAGCGTGGCCCTGGAACTGAAAAACGCGCCCCAGCGCGTCATCGCCGTGATCGGCGACGGCTCGATGACCGCGGGCATGGCTTTCGAGGGGCTCAACCAGGCCGGCGAGCTGAAGAAGAACCTCATCGTGGTGCTCAACGACAACGAGATGTCCATCTCGCAGAACGTGGGCGCCCTGTCCAGCTTCCTCAGCCGCAGGCTGACCAAGAAGACCTACATCAATTTCAAGAAGGAAGTGCAGAATTTTCTCCGCACCGTGCCCGGCATCGGCGAGAACATCATCCAACTGGTCCGGCGCAGCGAGGATTCCTTCCGGGCCTTCATCTCGCCCAGCTTCCTTTTCGACGCCTTTGACTTCGAATACATGGGGCCGATCCGGGGACACAACTTCAAGCGGCTCATCGAGGCCTTCAACGACAGCAAGAACCTCGAAGGCCCGGTTCTGATCCACGTCCTGACCGAGAAGGGCAAGGGCTACGAGCCGGCCGAGAAGAACCCGGTCCACTTCCACGGCGTGGGCGCTTTCGAGGTCCAGACCGGCAATTCCACCAAAAAGCCCGGGCAGCCGCCGAGCTACACCGAGGTCTTCGGCCAGGCGCTCGTGTCCCTGGCCGAACAGGACGAGCGGATCGTGGCCGTGACCGCGGCCATGCCCGAGGGCACGGGCCTGTCCCTGTTCCGGGAGCGGTTCCCCAAACGCTTCTTCGACGTGGGCATCGCCGAGCAGCACGCCGTGACCTTTGCCGCGGGTCTGGCCGTCGAAGGGTTCAGGCCGGTCATCGCCATCTACTCGACCTTTATCCAGCGGGCCTTTGACCAGATTCTGCACGACGTCTGCCTCCAGAACCTGCCCGTGGTCTTCGCCTTGGACCGGGGCGGACTGGTGGGCGAGGACGGCCCGACCCATCACGGCCTGTACGACCTGTCTTTTTTCCGCTCCATGCCCTACATGACCCTCATGGCGCCCAAGGACGAGCGGGAGCTGATGGCCATGTTGGCCCTGGCCGTGAACCATCCGGGCCCCATCACGCTCCGCTATCCCCGAGGCCAAGGGCTGGGCGTGCCCCTGGACGGCGAGATCGAGCCGGTGGTGCACGGCCGGGCCGAAATCCTCAAGGAGGGTCGCGATCTCCTGATCCTGGCCGTGGGGGTCATGGTCCGTCCGTCGGTCGAGGCGGCCGAGGCCCTGTCCAAGGAAGGGGTCCAGGCGGCCGTGGTCAACGCCCGATTTATAAAACCCCTGGACGCGGACCGCATAAAGACCCTGGCCCGTCTGGCCGGCGGACGGGTGCTGTGCGTCGAGGAGAACACCATCCTGGGCGGGTTCGGATCGGCCGCGGCCGAACTCCTGACCGAGGCCGGGCTGCCCGAGCTTCGCCTCAAACGGCTGGGCATCCCGGACGTTCTGGTCGAGCACGGCACGCAGACCGAGCTGCGCGCGGGCCTGGGCCTGGACGCCGACGGCATCCGCCGGGCCGCGCTGACGCTTCTCGGCCGGGGCTAGCGTCTATCCGCGCACTTCAGCGCCCCAGGAAAATGGGTTATCACTCCAAGCAAGGCAAAACGGTAGGGGCGGGTTTCAAACCCGCCCACGCGCAAGATTGTTCCACCGAAAGTGACGCGCAATATAGTAGGGGTCGTTCGCGAACGACCCCTACAGCTTTCCGTTCGCTTTTTTCTTCGATGAGGGATTTGGAATGAAAAAAATTCGCGCCGATCAGCTCCTGGTGGACCGGGGATTGGCCGAGACCCGGTCCAAGGCCAGGGCGCGGATTCTGGCCGGGGAAATTTTGGCCGACGGGGTGCGCGTGGACAAGGCCGGCCAGATGCTCGGGGCCGAGGCGGCCTTGGAGGAGCGCGGGCGGAGCAGCCGGTACGTCAGCCGCGGCGGCATGAAGCTCGAAGGGGCGCTGGACGATTTCCACCTGAAGGTGGAAGGCGTCCGGGCATTGGACATCGGGGCTTCGACCGGCGGATTCACCGACTGTCTGCTTGAGCATGGGGCGGCCGAGGTCACGGCCGTGGACGTGGGTTACGGGCAGTTGGACTGGCGGCTCAGGCAGGACCCGCGTGTCCGGGTCATCGAACGGACCAACGCCCGCTACTTGACCCCGGAGATGGTGGGCGGGCCTTTTCCCCTGATCGTGATCGACGTGTCGTTCATCTCCCTGGCCTTGATCCTGCCGGCCGCTTTGCAGGTCCTGGCTTCGGACGGGGAGGTGCTGGCCCTGGTCAAGCCGCAGTTCGAACTCGGGCCGGAGAAGGTGGGCCGGGGCGGGGTGGTGCGCGACACCGTGCTGCAGACCGAGGCCGTGGAAGCCGTGGCCGAGACGGCCCGTTCCCTGGGGTTGTCTGTTTTAGGCGTGGCTCCGTCCCGGATCAAGGGACCCAAGGGCAATCAGGAATATTTTTTAAGGCTGGCTCGAACCGCCTAGAGCGCTTCTTCCGGGCGGTTCCTGCGGGCCAGGGTTTTGAGCATGGTGCGGGTCTTTTTTTCTTCCCGTTTCATGCGTTGCGATTCATAGACGAACGATCCGAAAAGCAGAGCCAGGCAGACGCCGGATGCGGCTAAAAATTCCATGGTCCGACTCCTACGCGAGTTTTGCCCTTAAGGGGAGCAAAAACAGTGCCAGGGAGAACCGCGCGGGCTCTGATTTTAATCTATTGATTTTACTTTAAAAATTTATAGGCAGCTCGGATGCGACCGTCGGATTTTTGACGGACGGGCAGAACCTGCCCACGAGGTGGGCAGCAAAAGCAGGGTCGCAAAAAGGCGCCGTCCGGACCTGGGCGGCGCCAATTTCCACGGAAACGCTACCGGAAGTATATACTTAACGGGCGGCCCGTTTGGAGGCTTTGAGCGGATTCAGTTTGGGAGCTGCCGCTTTGGCCTCGGCCTTGATGTGGGTGGCCAGGTTGCAGTTGCCCCGTCGCCATTTCACCTTGGGATCCGGGACGCTGATGCAGTACACACCGCTGGGGAACGTTTTGGCCCGGTCGCAGCCCGTACATTCGTCGATTACGGTATGACATGTGCCGCCATTATAGCCGCACCCTTTTTTGGACATGAACACACATTCCACGCCTTCTTTCACCGTTACGCAATTCATTGGAATCACCCCCTTAATGATCAGGTGAGGCCGGCGGGAGCCGACCTCGAACTCCAACCGGGCCTTATAAAGGACCAGGCCCGGCCTTGTCAAATTTTTTTTTCCAGGCCGGATTCGGCCGGCTCCGGATGCGCCGCGGAACAAAAGCGGCGTTTGACCCGAAATATAACCCGCTTTCGCGCCTTGGCAAGGGGGCGGTGTTTTTTTCTTTTGGGGAGCCTTCCAGCCGCCTTTTTCTTTTTCCTTGCCAAGCAAGGTAATGTCTAATAAAATTCAGCTAATTATCGAAAGCATCGGGACGTGGGGGAGGCTGCTATGCCGTTTTTCGTCTGGAAAGGCATCAACCATAAAGGCGTAAAGCGCAAGGGAAAGATCGAGGCGGACAGCGAGCAGGCGGTCACCGCGCAACTCAAGCGGCTGCGCATCACGCCGACCCAAATCAAGCCGGCGCCCAAGGATCTGTTCGAAGGCATCTCCTTTTTGCAGCCCAAGGTGTCGCGGAAGGACATCATTGTTTTCACGCGGCAGTTTTCGACCATGATCGACGCGGGCCTGACGCTGGTCAAGTGTTTGGAGATTCTGGGGTCCCAGCAGCCCAACCCGACCTTCAAGCGGATTTTGAAAGAGGTCAGCGGCGACGTGGTGACCGGGGCCACGCTTTCCGAGGGGCTGAAAAAGCACCCCAAACAGTTCGACGATCTGTATTGCAACCTGGTGGCGGCCGGGGAAGAGGGCGGTATCCTGGACATCATTCTGCAGCGGCTGGCCACCCACATTGAAAAGGCGGCCCGACTCCGGTCCCGGGTCAAGGGCGCCATGATGCTGCCATCCATCATCTTTGTGGTGTTCATCGGGGTCATGGCCTTCATGCTGACCTTTGTCATCCCGGTCTTCGCCGAGATGTTCGAGGGCATGGGCGCTTCGTTGCCGGCGCCGACGCAGTTCTTCGTCAATCTCAGCAATTTTTTCAAGGGCAACTTGATCTATATCGCTGTCTGCACCGGCGTGTTCATCTACCTTTTCCGCCGGTTCAAGAACACGGATCGGGGCAAGGTCATCTGGGACCGGTTCATGCTCCAGGTGCCCATCTTCGGGGACCTGCAGCGCAAGATGGCCGTGGCCCATTTCACCCGGACCCTGTCCACCATGATGAGTTCGGGCGTGCCCATTATGGACGGCCTCGAGATCACGGCCCGCACGGCCGGCAACGTCATCATCGAAGAGAGCCTCATGGACACGCGCAAAGCCATCTCCGAGGGACGGTCCATCGCCGATCCGCTCGAAGAGAGCGGCGTCTTCCCGTCCATGGTCATCCAGATGATCAGCGTGGGCGAGGAAGCCGGGGCCCTCGAAACCATGTTGGGCAAGATCGCGGACTTCTATGACGAAGAGGTGGACGCGGCCGTGGACGCCTTGACCACGGCCATCGAGCCGTTGATGACCGTCATCATGGGTGTCGGCGTCGGCGGCCTCATGGTCGCCATGTACCTGCCCATGTTCCAGATCGGCGACCTGGTCTAAAAGAACCCCCGGCGACCCTGTCTGGTATCGGGCCAGGGAGCAAGTCCGCATGGCGGCCCGAGCGGGAAGCGCGGGGGCCAAGCGACCGCCGGGCGGGCATGGAGCCTGCCCGCTATCCTGGTCCGCCGTGACGGCCTCCCATGGAACGTCAAATCCCATCAGCCTCTAGCCCGAACGACGCGCCGATGAGGGATTGAGAATGGCGCCAAGGTCCTGGTTTCAGCCCGTGCAAGGATCGGCCGGCAGGCTCAGCCTGCTCATGTTCTTCCGGGTGCTGATGATCACCTTCCTGCTGGGCGCGACCGTCATCGTCCAACTCAGGGAGCCGTTTCTCTCGGCCAACATCAGCCTGACCGGGCTGTACGTCCTGATCATCGCCATCTACCTGCTGACCGTTGTTTACGCCCTGCTCTTGGCCCGGCTGGCCTCCGTCACGATACAGGCCTACATCCAGAGCATCGGGGACGTGCTCATGACCACGGTCATCATCTATTTGACCGGCGGCATCGAGTCCATTTTTTCCTTCGTGTACATCCTGGCCATCATCAACGCCAGTTTCGTGCTGTATCGGCGGGGCGCGCTGATCATCGCCTCGCTGGCCATCATTTTTTACGGCTTGGTGCTGGACTTGCAGTACTACCAGTACATCACGCCGGCCTACAGCCGGGGGTTGTACACCGGCCCGTACTGGGCCCTGGAGATTTTTTACCGCATCCTGATCAACATGGTCGCTTTTTACCTGGTGGCCTATCTCTCCGGGTACCTGTCCCAGCAGGCCGAGGAGACGCGGCGCAAGCTCGAAGCCCGGGAGTCGGACCTGCAAAAGCTCGAACGGCTCAACGAGAGCGTCATCCAGAGCATCGACGCCGGGTTGATGACGCTCGAAGCCGATGGCCGGATTCTGTCCTTAAATCCGGCCGCGGCCCGGATTACCGGCCGTCCCGAGGCCGTGGTGCGCGGCCGCCCCTTCACCGAGATTTTTCCCAAGCTCGAACTCACCTCCCTGGTCGGCTCCCCGGAGCAACCGCTGTTGCACACCTACGAACAACCGGACGGCCGGGTGCTCTGGCTCGAAATGTCCATGATGGACCTCAAGGAGCCGGCCGGCTCGGTCGGCGGGAAGCTGCTCGTCTTCAAAGACCGCACCCAGATGCATCAGATGGAGGAGGAGGTGAAGCGGGTGGAAAAGCTGGCCGCCGTGGGAGAACTGGCCGCCGGGATCGCCCACGAAATCCGCAACCCGCTGGCCTCGATGAGCGGCTCGATCCAGATGCTCGAAGCCGAACTCAAAGGTAAGCCGGACCATGAGCCCTTGATGAAAATCATCCGGCGGGAAATGGACCGGCTCGAACATATCGTTCATGACTTTCTGCTTTTCGCCCGGCCCCGCGCCGCCCGGCCCGAGCGGCTCGATTTGGCCCTGACCGTGGGGGAAATGGTCCGGGATTTCAACCGGCAGTCCCTCAATGACAAGGTGCGGCTTCAGGTGGACCCCGGCTCCAAGGTTTTTATTCATTTCGACCCCCATCAGCTCGAACAGATTCTCTGGAACCTGCTCCGGAACGCTCAGGAGGCCGTGGAGACGGGCGGAGAGGTTACGGTGCGGGTGGACGTGGAGGCCGCCATGCCGCCGCTGGCCCGCCTCCGGGTGCACGACACCGGACCGGGCATTTCGCCTGAGCACGCCCCTTTTATTTTTGATCCCTTTTTCACCACCAAGGAGGACGGGACCGGGCTGGGTTTGTCCATCATTTCCCGTATGCTGGAGCAGGCCGGCGGACACATCAAGGTCAATTCCCGGCCGGGCGCCGGCGCCACTTTTACCGTGCTTCTGCCGCTTTCCGCCTAACCCGCCCTGTCTGTCTCGTATTTTGTTGAGGTTTCGAGCATGTAGGGGCCGTTCGCGAACGGCCCTACTTGACTGACACGTCGATTTGGACTATAAGTCCTTTCCAAACCGCGCGTCCGGAAGTTCAGACGATTCCGGGCCGTCCCGCGCCTTGAAAAGTGGCGACGGCCCGTCCGTTCTTTTGAGGGACCTCCGCGAAGAAAGTGAAATAATTTTGGAAGAAGAAAGCATAGTCATCCGCCAGCGGCGGGACAAGGCCGAAGCCCTCGAAACCGCGGGCATCGACCTGCACCCCAACCGGTTTCGGCCCGGCGACACCATCGTCGCCATGCGGTCCCAGTGCGAAGACCTGGACGGCCCGTCTCTGGAACAGACCCCCAGACCTTTCAAGCTGGCCGGCCGCGTCGTGGGCCGCCGGGATTTCGGTAAATCCGCCTTTTTCGACCTCCAGGACGCCGGCGGCAAGGTCCAGGCCTTCCTGCGTCGCCAGGACGTGGACGAACCGACCTTCGAGCTGTTCGGACAGCTCGACATCGGCGACATCGTCGGCGTCGAGGGCCGGGCCTTTCGCACCCGCACCGGCGAACTGACCCTCATGGTCAACCGCCTCGAACTGGTCACCAAGGGACTGCTGCCCCTGCCGGAAAAGTACCATGACATGAACGTGGAACTGAAATACCGGCAGCGCTACGTGGACCTGATCATGAACCAGACCTCCCGGGACGTCTTCACCGTCCGCACCCGGATTCTGGCCCTGATCCGCCGCTTTCTGTCCGAACGGTCCTTCCTCGAGGTGGAAACCCCGATGATGCAGCCCATCCCGGGCGGGGCCACGGCCCGGCCCTTCGAGACCTTCCACCTGGCCCTGGACACCAAGCTCTACCTGCGCGTTGCCCCGGAACTCTACCTCAAGCGGCTCCTGGTGGGCGGCTTCACCCGCGTCTTCGAGCTGAACCGGAACTTCCGCAACGAGGGCATCTCCACCCAGCACAACCCCGAGTTCACCATGCTCGAATTCTATCAGGCCTTCTCCGATTACAAGGACCTGATGGACCTGACCGAGGAGATGTTCACCTTTCTGGCCCGGGAGATTCTCGGGTCCGAGACCGTGACCTATCAGGGGCAGAGCATCTCCCTGGCCCCGCCTTGGGCCCGGGTGGATTTCAAACGGTCCCTGGTCGAAATCGGCCAGGCCCCGGCCGAGGTCCTGACCTCTTTCGAGGCGGCCATGAACTACTGCCGCGAGATCGAAGTCGAAATGCCTCCGGCCGAGGTCCACGGCAAAATCCTGGCCAAGCTCTTCGACGTGCTGGTCGAACCCCGGCTCGTCCAACCGACCTTCGTCATCGGCTATCCGACCGACATCAGTCCCCTGGCCCGGCGTAGCGCCGACGATCCCGACGTCACCGACCGCTTCGAACTGTTCATCACCGGCCGGGAGATGGCCAACGGTTTCACCGAACTCAACGACCCCTTTGACCAGCGGGATCGTTTTCTGGCCCAGGTCGAGGAGCGCAAGGCCGGGGACGCGGAGGCCCTGTTCATGGACGAGGATTACATCCGCGCCCTGATGTACGGCATGCCTCCGGCCGCCGGCGAGGGCGTGGGCATCGATCGGCTGGTCATGCTCCTGACCGACTCGGGATCGATCCGGGACGTCATCCTTTTCCCACTCCTAAGACCCGAACAATAGGGAGAGCGGCCGCGTGGCCTTCGAACCCTTCATCGCTTGGCGTTACTTCAAGGCCAAGCGGAAGCAGGCCTTCATTTCGCTGATCACGGTCATTTCCCTGGCCGGGGTGGCGGTGGGGGTCATGGCCTTGATTGTGGTTCTGGCCGTGATGAGCGGTGTGCAGGAGACGTGGAAGACCAAGATTCTCGGGGTGAACTCCCACATCGTTCTTTTGAAGTTCGGCGGGATCATGGAGGATTGGCCCGGTGTTCTGTCGCGGGTCGAGCGGGCGGACGGCGTGGCCTCGGCCGAGCCGTTCATCTATTCCCAGGTGATGATCAGCGCCTTGGGGGGCGTATCCGGGGCGATCCTACGCGGGGTGGATCCGGAGATCACGGCCCGGGTGGGGTATTTGGCCCACAGCCTGACCGCGGGCCGGCTGGACCTCTTGTCCGACCCGGAGCCGGGCCGGCCGGCCAACGCGATCCTGCTCGGCCAGGAAATGGCGGCCAACCTGGGGGTGATGGTCGGGGACCGGATCAACGTCATCGCGCCGCTGGGCCGCATCACGCCGCTGGGCGGGCGGGCGCCCCGCACCCGCACGTTGACCGTGGTCGGGTTGTTCAAGTCGGGCATGTACGAGTACGACTCGACGCTGGCGTACGTCTCCTTGAGCCAGGCCCAAGATTTCCTCTCCCTCGGTGCGGCCGTGACCGGCGTCGAGATCAAGGTGAAGGACATCTACCGGGCCGACCGGATCAAACAAACCGTCCTTGGACAGCTCGGCGAGGGGTACTGGGCCCGGGACTGGATGGAGATGAACCGGAACCTGTTCTGGGCGCTTAAACTCGAGAAGTTGGCCATGTTTGTCATTTTGATGTTGATTGTCATGGTGGCTGCCTTTAACATTGTCTCGACGCTGATCATTGTCGTCATGGAAAAGGCGCGGGACATCGCCATCCTGAAATCGATGGGTGCGACCGATCTGAGTGTGATGAAGATTTTTGTCTTGCAGGGGGTGGTCATCGGCGGGGTGGGCACCTTGCTGGGGTTGTTGGGCGGGCTTGGCGTCTGCCGGCTTTTGGCCCGATACCAGTTCATCAAGCTGCCCAGCGACATCTATTACCTGGATCGGCTGCCGGTGCGGATGGAGGGATCGGACGTGGGCCTGGTCATTGTCATGGCCCTGGGCATCAGCTTCCTGGCCACCCTGTATCCGGCCTGGCGCGCCTCCCGGGTCAACCCGGTGGAAGCCCTGCGGTATGAATAGGGCAGACGGCCCACCCGGCGAGGCGTCCGCCGCCTTTGTTCGGGTGGAGAACCTGAGCAAGAGTTTCCGGACCGGGGATTCGCGGATCGATGTCCTTCGGAGCGTGAATTTTTCCATTGGACGGCGCCAAAGTTTGGCCGTGGTGGGCGCCTCGGGCGTGGGCAAGTCCACGTTGCTGCACATGCTGGGGGCCTTGGAGCCGCCCACGGCCGGCCAGGTGACGCTGGACGGCCTGAACCTGTACGAGCAGGGTTCGAAAACGCTGGCGCGCCTTCGGAACCGGAAGATCGGATTCGTCTTCCAGTTCCATCATCTGCTGCCCGAGTTCAACGCCCTGGAGAACGCGGCCATGCCCGCTCTGATCCAGGGCCGGAGCCGGAGCGAGTCTTTCCGGCTGGCCGAGGAGATTCTGGTTCGGGTGGGTCTCAAGGACCGGCTGACCCACCGGATCGGGGAACTGTCCGGCGGCGAACAGCAGCGGGTGGCCGTGGCCCGAGCCTTGGTGGTCGAACCGGACCTGCTGCTGGCCGACGAACCGACCGGGAACCTGGACCCGCGCACCGGCATGATGATCAACGAGATGATTTTGGAACTGAACGCGGAGAAAGGCTTGACGACGGTGGTGGTCACCCATAATCTGGACTTGGCTCGCCTGATGCAGAGACAGATTCGTCTGATGGACGGCCAAGTCCTGGAAGAAAGATGAGACGATGACGAGACGCTTCGCCCTTCTCATGCTGCTTATTCTACTGGTTTCCGCCGCGGCTCTTGGCGATCGGCCCATGCGGGTCGCGGTGCTGCCCTTCACCATTTACAGCGAAGAGAAGCTGGACTTCTTGAAGCAGAACGCCCAGCAGCAGCTCAACGCCCAGCTTGAGGAAGTGGGCCTCGAACCGGCCAGCGTCGAGGAGGTGGACCACGCGGTGGCCGCCCTGCCCGGGGAGCGCGTCGGCGAGGAAGAGGCCCGCCGCGTGGGCCGGGCGTTGGGCGTGGACTGGGTCGTTCTGGGCAGCCTGACCAAGATCGGCCGCAGCGTCTCCATGGACGTGCGCCTCATTGATGTTTCCGGCGAAAAGAAGCCGATCGCCGTTTTCGCCCAGGGCGCCGGGCTGGAGAACCTTCCGGCCATCGCCACGGAACTGGCCGGTCGGGCGGCGCTGCGTTTGGGCTTGAAGCAGATCATCGACACGGTGCTCATCAGCGGCAACCAGCGCATCGAGGTGGATGCCATCCGGGCGGTGCTGGAAAGCAAGGAGGGCGGGATTTTTTCCCAGGCCAAGGTTTCGGCCGACCTCAAGCGCATCTACGCCATGAACTACTTCGACGACGTCAAGGTGGACGTCGAGGATGCGCCCAAGGGCAAGGTCATCCGTTTCATCGTGGATGAAAAGCCTTCCATCCAGCAGATCGAAATCAGCGGCACGCGCAAGGTGGGGGAGGAGGATGTGCGCGGGGTCTTGGGGTATCGGGTCTATTCCATTTTGGACACGACCAAAGTGCACGCCAGCGTGGACCGTATCATGGGGCTCTATAGCGAGAAGGGGTACTACAACACGCAGGTGACCTATAACATCGAGACCGTGGCTCCCAAGCGCGTGATCATTCAGTATAAAATCAAAGAGGGCGGGCGGCTTTACATTCAGGAAATCAAGTTCGTGGGCAACGAGCATTTCCCGGCCAAGAAGCTTCTGAAGTTGATGGAGACTTCGGAAAAGAATCTGTTTTTCTGGATCACCGATGCCGGCATTTTGAACCGGGATACGTTGACCAAGGACCTGAACAAGGTCGTCGCCTTTTACAACAACAACGGCTATATCAAGGCCAAGGTGGGCGACCCGGACATCCGGGTCGAAGAGGATGGCATTTTCATCACCATCGCCGTGAGCGAGGGTCCTCAGTATAAGGTCGGCCTGGTCAGCTTCAGCGGGGACCTGATCGAACCCACGACCAAGATGGCCGAGCTTGTGCGCATCAACAAAGAGTCGGTGTTCAACCGCGAGGTCGTTTACAAGGACCTGCAGGCCATCGACAACCTGTACACCGCGAGCGGATACGCCTACGCCGATATTCAGCCCATCATCCAGGAACACGACGAAACCCTGTCCGTGGACATCAACTTCAAGATCACCAAAAATCGGTTGGTCTATTTCGAGCGTATCGATATCGCGGGCAACACCAAGACGCGGGAAAAAGTTATCCGGCGGCAGTTGAAGATCAGCGAGGGCGATCTCTTTTCGGCGGAGAAACTGCGGACCAGCAACATGAACCTGCACCGGTTGGGATATTTCGAGGATGTGGAGATCACTCCCAGCAAGGGCAGCGATGACAGCAAGATGAACGTGCACATCGAGGTCAAGGAACAGCCCACCGGCGCTTTTTCCTTCGGCTTCGGTTACAGCTCTTACAACCAATTCTACGGCGTGGCCAGCGTCAGCCAGTCCAATCTCTTCGGCCGCGGCCAGCGGCTGAAGCTCGAAGCTTCGATCGGCAGCCGGATCACCAACTACAGTTTGGCCTTTACCGAGCCCTGGCTGTTCGATATTCCGTTGTTGGCCGGCTTCAGCATATTTGACCAGACCCAGCAATACGATACCTATGACCGGGAAACGAGAGGCCTGAGCCTGGTGGCCGGTTATCCGCTCATGGACTATGTCACGCTCACCGGGCGATTTCGGTATGACAACTCGGATATCAGCGACGTGGACGATGCGGCGAGCGATCGGATCAAGGATATGGAAGGCCAGTGGCTCACCCGGTCGATGTCCTTTATCCTGCGGCGCGACACCCGCAACAGGTATTTCAATCCGACGTCCGGTTCGGACAACTCGATCTCCGTGGAATACGCCGGCGGGATTTTCGGCGGCGACGCCGCCTTCACCCGGTACATCATGGATTCCGGCTGGTTCTTCCCCTTGCCCTGGTTCGAGCACGTCTTTTTTATCCGCGGCAAGGCCGGATACATTGTTTCGCGGACCGACGACGGTTTGCCGATCTACGAAAGATTCTACCTGGGCGGGATGAATTCGGTGCGGGGTTTCGCCTACGGGGACGTCAGTCCGAAAGATCCGGAAACGGGCGATGTCATCGGCGGAATCAAAATGGCTCTTTTCAACGTGGAATATATTTTCCCCCTGTACAAAGAGAGCGGGCTGGTGGGTGTCTTCTTCTTTGACGCCGGCAACGCCTGGGAGGAGGATGAGCCCGTGAAGGGACTCCGGCAGAGCGTGGGCGCCGGCATACGGTTCTACAGTCCGCTCGGACCTCTGCGCCTGGAATGGGGGTACATTCTGGACCCCGAGCCCGGGGAAGAGCGCAGCAGATGGGAATTCAGCATCGGTACGTTTTTTTAATCCGAACATTGAAGCAAGCCTAAGCCACGGGCATTTTGAAAGAGGAGGTTGGCATGTACAGAAAGACATTGATCGGGGCATTGGTCCTGGCCCTGGCCTTGGGATGGTCCTTCTTCGCCACGGCGCCGGCGGTGCAAGCCGCCGAGGTTGTTAAGATCGGCGTCGTCGATATCCAGAAGGTGATTAACAATTCCAAGAAGGGCAAAGAAGCGAAGGGCATGCTCATCAAGAAGTTCGAGGCCGTGCAGAAAGACCTCGACCTGCGTCGCGCCGAGATTGAAAAAATGAAGCTTGAAATCGAGCGTCAACGTACGGTTCTGGATCCCGAAGTGCGGTACGAGAAAGAAAGAGCCATGCAAAAGAAGATGCGGGATTACGAGGACAAATACCGGGACGCGACCGAGGAAATGCGGCGTGAGGAACTCCGCAACACCCGACCTTTGTTCGTGGGCATCACGAATATCGTGGGCCGTTTGGGCAAGGAACGCGGCTACACCATTATCCTGGAAAAAACGCGCTCCACGCTCCTTTATTCCCTGGACACCATCGACCTGACCGACGAGGTGACCCGTCTCTACGATCAGGCTCCCTGACCCGGGCCGGAATAAGGAGAGGGCATGCGATTCTCTCGCCCCTTTCCCCTGAAAGAGCTGGCCCGGCTGGCCGAAGAACGCATCCGCGACCGGCTCGCCTTCCTGGGCAGCCCGGACCTCCCCTTTGAGGTTCGCCTGGTTGGGGATGGGGATACCGCCGTCCAAGCGATCTGTCCCATCGAGGCCCTCGAAGCGGGCTGCCTGACCTTTGCCGTGAGCCGCTCGATTCTGGCCCGGGCCGAGGAATCCGAAGCCGCGGCCCTGATCCTGCCGCCGGACCTTTCAAGCTCGGTCAAGCCCTACCTCTCGGCGCCCATTCCGCGGCTGGTCTTTTCCGTCCTGTTGGAGCTGACCCAGGCCGAGCCTTCCCTGGTGCCCGGCCTGGAGACCCATGTCCGTTTCAAGGACCGGTCCCGGGTCTCGATCGGGGAGAACACCGTCATCGGCGACTGGTGTTATATCGGCCGGGACGTGTCCATCGGCCGGAATTGCCGCGTCTATCCCCAGGTCTTCATCGATGACGACGTCACGTTGGGCGACGGCTGCGTGGTCTATCCGCGGGTAACCCTGTTTCGCAACACCCGGGTGGGCCGGCACGTCATCATCCATTCCGGCGCGGTCATCGGCGACGACGGTTTCGGCTACAACCAGGTGCCGGACGAGGCCCAGGGCCGGCTGCTGCACGTCAAAAACGAACACGTGGGCCACGTGGTGCTCGAAGACCACGTCGAAGTCGGCAGCGCGGTTTGCATCGACCGGGGCCTGGCCGGTCCGACCATTGTCGGGGCCGGGACCAAGATCGACAACATCACCCAGATCGGTCACAACGTGCGCATCGGCCGGGACTGCATCGTGGTCAACGCCTCTTTTGCCGGCCGGGTTCGGCTCGGGGACCGGGTCTTTGCCATGGGCGCCAGGATCAGCGACGGGAACACCATCGGGGACGACGCTTTGTTGCTGGCCGGGGCCCTGGTCATCCAGGACATCCCGCCGGGCCGGAACCGCTGGCTCGGCTTCCCAGCCCAGGATGCCGACCGGGAATTTAAGACCGTGGCCCTCTCCAGACGGGAACTCCCCCGGCTGAGACGTTTCTTCCAACTGCTGAAAAAAGCGGGATCCTTCCAGGAACTCAAAGAGCTTTTCTTCGAAACATCGGCCAAGAATTCCAGCCAAACGGAGGAATAACACATGGGCGAACCGGTTGACATCCAAAGCATTTTAGAACTCTTGCCGCACCGTTACCCGTTTCTGCTCGTGGACCGCGTCGTGGACTACGAAGTCGATACCTCCATCCGAGCCTACAAGAACGTGACCATGAACGAGGCCTTTTTCCAGGGCCACTTCCCCGGCACGCCCATCATGCCCGGCGTCCTGATCGTCGAGGCCATGGCCCAGGCCAGCGGCATTTTGTACTTGATCTCGAATAAGGACAAGGTGAAGGACAAGCTGCTTTTTTTTCTTGGCATCGACAAGGTCAAGTTCCGCAAGGCCGTGGTCCCGGGGGATCGGCTGGACATGGAGATCACCGTGCTCAAGACCGGCAGCCGGGCCTGGACGTTTCGGGGCGAGGCCTTTGTGGACGGCAAACGGGTGGCCGAGGCCGAAATGAGGGCCGGCGGCCGCATCTGAGCTAGGGAAAGGAATTTTTAAATGAATATTCATCCCACGGCCGTGGTGGACCCCGGGGCGAAGCTGGGGCAGGACGTCACGGTCGGACCATACGCCATCATCAGCCGGAACGTGGTCGTGGGCGACGGCTGCCAGATCATGGCCCACGCCCATCTGGACGGCCGCATCACCCTGGGCCGTGATTGCATGGTCTATCCTTCGGCCTCTTTGGGCGCCGCGCCGCAAGACGTGACCTACGCCGGAGAAGACACCGAGCTGATCATCGGCGACAAGGTGATCATCCGGGAGTTCGTGACCGCCAACCGGGGCACGGCCAAGGGCGGGGGCAAGACCACCATCGGCGACAACTGCTATCTCATGGCCTATGCCCACGTGGGGCACGACTGCCACGTGGGCCGCAACGTCATCATGGTCAACAACGCCACCCTGGGCGGGCACGTGCTGGTCGAGGAGGAGGTCACCCTGAGCGGTCTCGTGGGCGTGCATCAACACGTGCGCATCGGCGCTTACGCCTTCATCGGCGGCATGAGCCGGGTGGTGCAGGACGTGCCACCCTACATGCTGGGCCACGGCGCCGATAATTTCCAATTGTTCGCCCCCAATATCGTGGGGTTGAGGCGCAAGGGATTCGACCGGGAGACGATCAACATCCTGCGGGAGGTCTTCCATATGATTTTCCGCACGGATCGGCTGCTCAACGAAGCCTTGGAAGACGTGGTGACGCAGTACCCGAACGTCAAGGAAGTGCAAAGGCTGGTGGAATTCATTCGGGCTTCGAAGCGGGGGGTAAGCCGATAGACGGCGACGAAAAGATCGGGCTGATCGCCGGTTCGGGTCAGTTCCCGCTGCTTTTCGCCCGTGGCGCCAGGCGGGCCGGGGCGCGTCTTTTCGTGGCGGCGGTCGAGGGGGAGGCGTCCCCGGACCTGGCCGGCGAGGCCGAAGAGATCCAATGGGTCGCCTTCGGCCAGATCGAACGGATCGTGGACTTCTTCCGGGCCCATGGCGTGACCCAGGCGGCCATGGCCGGCGGCGTGACCAAAGCCAACCTGCTCCGCAGCTTCAAACCCGACGCCAGAATCCTGGCCGCCTTGGCCCGGCTGAGCACGCTCAACGACGACACGGCCCTGCGCGCCTTGGCCGCCGAGTTCGAACGGGACGGTATCCTGATCCGCCCCTCCACCCTGTACACCCCGGAACTGCTGGCCCCGCCCGGCGTCCTCACCCAGCGCCCCCTGGCCCCCAATGAAGCCACCGACGCCGACTTCGGCTGGAACATGGCCCGGGCCATCGGCAACCTGGACATCGGACAGTGCGTCGTGGTCAAGAACCGGAGCGTGGTGGCGGTCGAGGCGGTCGAAGGCACGGATGAGGCGATCCGCCGGGGCGGTCGGTTGGCCGGACCGGGCGCGGTGGTGGTCAAGACGGCCAAGCCCAGCCAGGACCTTCGTTTCGACATGCCCACCGTGGGCGCGGGCACCGTGGCCGTCATGGCCGAGGTCAAGGCCGCGGCCCTGGTCATCGAGGCCGCTAGGACGCTCATTTTCGATCGGGCCGAGATGATCGCCGCCGCCAACCAGGCCGGCGTGTCCATCGTGGCCCGGACCGGCGGGGACGGACATGCTTAAGGTCGGAGTGGTCGGCGTGGGCCATTTGGGCCAGTACCACGCTCAAAAATACGCGGCCATGCCCGACGTGGAGCTGGTCGGCCTGGTTGACCTGGACTGCGACCGGGCCCAAGAGGTGGCCGACCGCTGCCAGACCCAAGTGTTGACCGAAGTGGGCGATCTGCTGGGCCGGGTCGAGGCGGTGAGCATCGCCGTGCCCACCCAGGCGCACCACGCCGTGGCCGGCGCCTTTCTTAAGCGGGGCGTGCACGTTCTTTTGGAAAAGCCCATCGCCCGCACGCTGGAAGAGGCCGACGACCTGATCGACCTGGCCAGCCAAAACGCGGCCCTGCTTCAGATCGGGCACCTGGAACGGTTCAACCCGGCCGTGCGCGCGGCCCGGCCTTTTCTCGACCGGCCCCTTTTCATCGAGGGAACGCGGATCAACCCCTTTACCGAGCGGGGCACGGACGTGGACGTGGTTCTGGACCTGATGATCCACGACCTGGACCTGGTGCTTCACCTGGTGGGCCAGGCCCCGGTCCGGGTCGAGGCCGTGGGCGTGCCCGTGGTGACCCATTTGGTGGACATCGCCAACGCCCGGCTCGAATTCGAATCCGGCTGCGTGGCCAACCTGACGGCCAGCCGCGTCTCGGGTCGGAGCGAGCGCAAGATGCGCGTCTTCCAGGCCGACAGCTACCTGTCCATCGACTGCGGCCGGCGCACCCTGACCCGGGTGCGGCGCGTGACCCGGCCAGAATTCCCCAGACCGGAAATGATCGAGGAAACCCCCGAGGTGGCGGTCGAGGACGCCCTGGAAACCGAAATCCGGGCCTTTGTCCAGGCGGTTCGGACCGGAAGCCCGCCCCCGGTCACCGGCGGGGAAGGGCGCCAGGCCCTCCGCCTGGCCCTGACCGTCCTCCGGGAGATCGAGGCCCGCCTCGAAAAACAACCCGACATCCTGGGCCGCGTGGTATCGTGCCCCAAGTCATGATCGTGGCCGGAGAGGCCTCCGGCGATCTTCACGGCGCCCGTCTGGTGGAAGCGGCTCAAGCCCTCCGGCCGGACCTCGAATTCTACGGCATGGGCGGCCGGCGGCTGGCCGAAGCCGGCGTTCGCCTGCTTTTCGATCTCTCCCATCACCAGATTATAGGGTTCACCGAGGCCGTGTTCAAGCTGCGCGGGGCCTGGTCCACGTTGAAAACCCTCAAGACCTCCCTGGCCGAGAACCGGCCCGCGGCCGTGGTCCTGATCGACTACCCGGATTTCAACTTCTCCCTGGCCAAGGCGGCCAAGCGCCTGGGCGTGCCGGTCTTCTATTACATCAGCCCCCAGCTTTGGGCCTGGCGCACGGGCCGGGTCGAAAAGGTGCGGCGCTTCGTGGACCGGATGGTGGTCATCTTCCCCTTTGAAAAGGCGTTCTACCAGGAGCACGGCATCGAGGCGGATTTCGTCGGCCATCCGCTTTTGGACACCCTAGCCTTGCCTCGGCCCCGGGAGACAGTCAAGGCCGAGTTGGGTTTCGAGCCGTCGCGGCCCCTGCTGCTGCTTTTACCGGGCAGCCGCCGCTCCGAAATCCGGCAACACCTGGCCCCCATGGTCGAGGCCGCCGGCCTAGTGGTTGAACGGAAGCCCGAATTGCAGGTCGCCGTGGCCGCGGCCGAGACCGTCGAACCCGAGGTGTTGGCCCCGTTCCTGTCCGCCGCGCCCTGGGTCCGGGTGGTGCGCGGCCAGACCCATGCCCTGGAGAACGCGGCCGACGCGGCCCTCAGCGCCTCGGGCACCGCCACCCTGGAAACCGCGCTCATGTTCACCCCCCTGGTGGTCATGTACCGCCTGAAACCCGTGACCTATTTCCTTCTTCGACGGATGACCAGCGTCGAACACGTGGCCATGCCCAACCTTATCGTCGGCCGCCGGTTGGTACCCGAACTCTTGCAAAAGGAGGCCCGCCCGGATAGAATGGCCGCCGAAGTGTTGGCCCTCTTTGAAGATTCCGAGGCCTATGCCCGCAGCGTCGAGGGACTGAAAGAGGTGCGCGAACGGCTGGGGGCCCCCGGCGCGAGCGCCCGGGCGGCCGGACTCCTGGCGGAGACGATCGAAACGGCCTCATCGAGCACGCGCGGCTAGAACAGGCTAGGAATGTCCGTTTTCAAACGACTGCTGGGCAAAGTCAAACCCTACTGGTGGCGTCTTTTCTTGGCCATGATCGCCATGGCCCTGGTGGCCGCGGCCACCTCCTCCATCGCCTTCCTCATGAAACCCATGGTCGATCAGATTTTTCAGAGCCAGGACCGGAGCAGGCTTTTCCTGGTCTCCGGCCTGGTGGTGCTGGCCTTTGTGGGCAAGGCGATCTGCTATTTGTTCCAGGCCTACCAGATGAGCTTTGTCGGCCAGAGCGCGATTCATAACCTTCGGGTCGAGCTGTACGCCCATCTCCAGACCCTGTCGCTCTCCTTTTTCCACCGCAACCCCAGCGGCGTGCTCATCTCCCGCATCACCCATGACGTGAACCTGATCCAGACCGCGGTCACCGAGGGCGTGACCGGTCTGATCATGGACACCTTCACCGCCATCGGCCTCCTTGGCGTGATTTTCTTCCGGGATTGGAAGCTGGCCCTGGTGGGAATGCTTATTATTCCCGTGGCCGTGTATCCGCTCTACAAGTTCGGCCGGAAGGTCCGGGTGGTTTACCGAGATGCCCAGATCAGCATGGGCCGGCTGACGACCATTTTGCAGGAGACCTTTCAGGGAACCCGCATCGTCAAGGCCTTCGGCATGGAGGGCTACGAGAACCGGCGCATGGCCGAGGAGTCCCATAAGCAGTTCAAGTATCGGCTGCGGGTGGTGTTCATCCAGGCCCTGTCCTCGTCCTTCATGGAGACCCTGGGCGGGGTCATGATCGCCGGCATCATCCTCTACGGCGGGCTGAACGTCTTCAAGGGTCTGTCCACGCCCGGGGCCTTTTTCTCCTTTCTCACGGCCCTGATCCTGCTCTACGATCCGCTACGCAAACTCAGCCGCCTGAACGTGACCGTGCAGCAGGGCCTGTCCGCGGCCGAGCGCGTCTTCGATATCTTGGACGAAGCGCCCGAGATACAGAACATGCCCGGCGCCGAGGTCCTGCCCGAGGGCGAGAAATCGGTCGCCTTCCAGGAGGCGACCTTCGGCTATGGATCGGAGACCGTGCTGGACCGGATCAGCTTCAAGGTGCGGGCCGGCGAGGCCGTGGCCCTGGTGGGTTCGTCCGGGGCGGGCAAGACCACCCTGGTGGACCTCATCCCCCGCTTTTTTGACGTGCGTTCGGGCGCGGTGCTGGTGGGCGGCCGGGATGTGCGTCAAGTGACCGTCGAGAGCCTCCGGGCCCAGATCGGCATCGTCAACCAACTGACCATCCTCTTTGACGACACGGTGCGGAACAACATCGCCTACGGTTGCCCCGAACGCTCGGAGGAAGAGATCGCGGCCGCGGCCCGCGCGGCTTATGCCTACGACTTCATTATGGAAATGCCGAACGGTTTCGACACCATGATCGGCGAGCAGGGTGTGCGGCTCTCCGGCGGCCAGCGCCAGCGCCTGGCCATGGCCCGGGCCATTCTCAAGGACGCACCCATCCTCATCCTGGACGAGGCCACCTCCTCCCTGGACGCCGAGGCCGAACTCGAAGTCCAAAAGGCCCTGGCCAACCTCATGCACGGACGCACCACCTTCGTCATCGCCCACCGTCTGTCCACGGTCCGGGACATCGCCCGCATCCTGGTTCTGTCCCGGGGCCGGATCATCGAGGAGGGCGACCACGACACGCTGCTGGCCAAAAAAGGCGAATACGCCCGGCTGTACGAGCTTCAGTTCCGGGAAAGCCCCCCGACCGCCGACGCCCCGACCGCAAGCCCGGCGCGGACAGCGGCCTGGGCGGAAGACCGGTAAGGAGGACCGGCCCGTGTCCAGGCAGCCCGGCGCGCGCAACACGTCCAGATGGATCGGTTTCTTCCTTCTGGGCTTTGTCGTTTGCCTGGCCGCGGCCTATGACCGGCCCTTGATGCTGGCCCTTAGCCAGGCCCCGCAGCCGGCTGGGTGGGTCGCCGATGTGGGCTACTATCTGGGTCTGGGCTACGTCCAGATTCCCCTGCTTCTTGGCCTGACCGTGATCGGCCGGATTCGGGCCTCGGCCCGGCTTCAAAGCGCCGGCCTTGAAGCCGCGGCCGCCTTTGTCGCGGCCGGGGTCATGACCCAAATCCTCAAGCATCTCATCGGCCGGCCGCGTCCGCGCCTGGTCTCCGAGGTCGCGGTGCATTTCGGGCCGACCCTGGCCTCGGGTCTGGATTCGTTTCCTTCCGGGCACACGGCCACGGTCGTGGCCGCGGCCCTGGTGCTCGGGGCGCGCTATCCCCAAGCCTCGCCTGTGTTCATGTTTGTCGCGGCCTTCGTATCCGCCTCGCGGCTCTTCAGCGGCTCCCATTACCCCACGGACATACTAGGCGGCGTATTGTTGGGGCTTGGCGCGGCCCTGGTGCTGGACCGGTTGTGGCTGGCCCGCTCGCGGAATACGGGCCGATAGGCAGGGACCGACATGGGCCGCATTATTCCCCTCTATATCCTCAAGGAGATCCTGCCCAGCTTCCTGGTCTCGCTCCTGGTCTTCACCTTTATCCTGCTGTTGGCCAAGATTCTGGAGCTGACCGAGCTGGTCGTGGTCGAGGGCATCCAGCCGCTGACCCTGCTTCGTTTTCTTCTTTACAGCCTGCCCTTTTTCCTGTCCCTGACCATTCCCATGTCCACGCTTCTGGCCGTGCTCCTGGCCTTTCTGCGTCTGTCCGGGGACAGCGAAATCGTGGTGCTCAAATCGGCCGGGTTCAGCCTCTACCGGCTGCTGCCCTCGGTGATCCTGTTTTCCCTGTGGGCCTTGCTGGTGACGAGCTACCTGACCTTGTTCCTGGTGCCCGCCTCCAACCGGGCCTTCCGCAACCAGCTTCTGGCCCTGGCCAAGATTCGGGCGGACATCAGCATCAAGGAACAGATTTTCAACACGGATTTCGAGTCCCTGGTGCTGTACGTGAACCAATTGAACCGCCAGGACGGCTGGATGCACGAGATTTTCATCCGGGACGCCCGCGAGACCGACACGGCCAACGTCATCACCGCGGCCCGGGGCCGGTTGACCGCGGACACCAAGCAGCGGATGCTGGTCCTGGAACTGTACAACGGCGTGGTGGACCGGATGGAGGAAAGCATTACCTTCGATCGCTACGACCTGCGGCTGGACATGGCCAGCGCGCTATCCACCAAGCACCTGGCGCCGCCGGACCAGTTCGAGATGACGCAGGAGGAGTTGTTCACGGCCGTAAGAACCGTTCCGCCCTCGAACCCGCGTCACTATCAATACCTGCTGGAAATCCACAAGCGGTTTTCCCAGCCGTTTGCCTGCCTGGTGCTGGGTCTGATCGCGGTGCCGCTGGGGGTGCAGTTTCGAGGCAAGGGGCGCAATTGGGGCGTGAGCATGGCTCTGGCCGTCTTTTTGGTTTATTATCTGTTATTTACGGCCGGGTGGAGTTTCGGGGAGACCGGGGCCTACCCGCCGGGCCTAGGCATGTGGATGCCCAACCTCCTCATCGGCCTGGCGGCCCTGTACATGCTTCACCGGGCCAATCTGGACGCGCCCTTGGGGCTGGTGGCCGTGCTGGATTTTATCGTGGCGCAGCTTCGGACCGCGCGTGAGGGCCAGGCGTCATGAAGCTCATCCATCGCTATCTTCTGACCGAGTTTCTGCGCTACATGGGGCTGGTGCTGCTGACCTTCATTTTGGTCTTTCTGCTGGTGGATTTCCTGGAAAAGATCGACAATTTTCTCGAAGCGGGCGTGGCCCTGCACCGGGTTTTGTTTTACTATCTGATGCTCATCCCCTCGGTGGTCTTCAACCTGACCTCGGTGGCCATGCTGGTTTCGGTCATGATCACCGTGGGTCTCATGGCTCGGCGCAGCGAACTCGTGGCTCTCAAGGCCTCGGGCGTAAGCCTGTTCTCGGTATCGCTGCCTTTTGTTCTGACGGCCGCGGCGGTCAGCCTGCTGCTGTTCGGGCTTTCGGAAACCGTCATTCCCTATACCTCGGTCCAAACGAACGCCATCTGGAACATCGAGGTGGAAAAGAAGCAGGACGCCTCGGCCGGCCGCTACAAGAACGTCTGGTTCCGGGCCGGCAGCCTGATTGGCAATTTCCAGGTTTACAACCGGCCCAAGCACGAGTTGGAGGGGATCAGCCTCTACCGCTTCGATCGCGGCTTTCATCTGGCCGAGCGGGTCGAGGCCGCTGAGGGACGCCTGGTCGATGGCCGGTGGGAATTCGACGAGGGCTTGACCAAGACGTACGAGCCGGGAGGCCGCTTCATCGTGCAGCCCTTTCAGCGGGAATTCTTCGATCTGCCGGAGCTGCCCGAGGACGTCTCCCGGGTGTCGCGGGCGCCCGAGGAGATGAGCTTCGAGGGACTCCGGGCCTACGCCCGCCGCGTGCGATCCGAGGGGCACGACCCGGTTCGCTCCTACGTGAACCTGCACCTCAAGCTGGCCTTCCCCTTCATCAGCCTGGTCATGGTCCTACTCGGCCTGCCCATCGCCTTCTGGCGGGAAAAGGACGGGGGCATCCCTTTGAGCATCGGCGTGGGGATCGGGCTGTCGGTCATCTATCTCGTCTTTTTGGGCCTGGCCCGGTCCATGGGCTATATCGGCTTCCTGCCCCCCACGGTGGCGGCCTGGCTGCCCAACGTCTTTTTCATTCTGTTGGGCTTGTTTTTATTCACTTTGGTGAGATTTTAAGAGGAGCGGCCCGGAACCTTCCGGCCAAGATTGGGGAACAGGTATGAGCGTCTCGAAGATCGCGGCCCGGCTGACGGCGTCCATCATGGACCGCCTGTGGCGGCGGTTTCCGCCCGTGATCCGCATCGAGACCACCAACCGGTGCAACGCGGCCTGCACCTTCTGCCCCCGGTTGACCATGAAACGGCCGACCGGTATCATGGATCAGGGTCTGTTCGAACGGCTGGTGCGGGAAGCGGCGGAAAGCGGCTGCCGGCGTCTGCACATGCACAACTTCGGCGAGCCGCTCTTGGACCCGGACCTGCCGGAACGGGTGGCCCTGGCCAAGAAGCTGGGCATCCAGCGGGTGAAGATTTTTTCCAACGGCAGCCTGCTCTCCGGCGAACGGGCCGGGCGGATGCTTCGCAGCGGTTTGGACGAGATCAAGATCAGCATCGACGGGGCCGACGCCGAGGAGTTCGCCCGGCTGCGCAAGGGCCTGTCCTTGCCGACCATCGTGGGCAACGCCCGGGCCTTTGTCCAGGAACGGGACCGGGTCATGGCCGGTCACGGCCCTCGGGTGGTGGCCGCCTGCACCGAGACTTCGGACCGCGAGGCCACGGGCCGGATGCTGGCCGGCGTGGTGGACGACGTGGACTTCGGCCGGCTGCACAACTGGGCCGGAGTGATGGATTCTCTCAAGAAACGCCGCTTAAGAAAACCCTGCGCCCGGCTGTGGCAGACCTTCACCGTGCTGTGGAGCGGCGACGTGTCCCTCTGCTGCCTGGACTACGAAGGGGCCGAGATTTTGGGCCAGGTCCGGGACCATCCCATCCGGGAGGTCTGGCAGGGCGAACGCTACCGGGAGGTGCGGAACCTGCATCGGTTCTCGCGCCAGGAAGAAATTCCTCTCTGCCGGGAGTGTTCCAAGAGTTTTTATTAGGTTGTGGCCCCTTCGTTTTTTGCCGATCTCGATTTTGTCTCGTCATCCTGGGTTTGGCCTCGTTCGCTCGGGCCGAAAAGGGTTCCTTCAACACACAGCTCGCCTCGGTCCTCTTGGCTTTTTCGGTTGTTCATCTCACAACAGCCAGTCCCAATCGAATCTGCGTGCCCGCGTGTTCGTTGTAGGAAAGCAGGGTCTCGCCGTATCCGTGAAATATTTGCAGATAGATATAGCCGCCGGCGCGGGAAGAAAATATCTTGCGAACGGGATAGGAGAGGTCGAGCTGCATCATGGAACGTCCCCGGTATCCCGGCCGCAAGGTCGCGGACGCCATCCAGTCGTCTTCGTTGCCGTAGCGTAGCCCGAGGTCCACGTATCCCCGGTACTCGTCGATGTTCTCGGTGTGCTCGCCCTTGGAAAGATAGGCATAGAATTTTGGAGCAACGATCCAGTCGCGTCCGTGCCATTTTCCTCCCCAAAACGGCTCCACAAAGAACGTGTTTATGCTCCGCGACGCCCCGCCGCCTTGGCCATTGGATTCATGTTCATACCCGGCGCGGATAAACTTCGGCAGATACTCCGATTGCGGCAGATTGAAATCCCAATAAAAGCTCGGCCTATAGCTGGTGTCTTCAAACGGCGCGGAATCGGCGCTCAGGTTCCAGAGCGAGGTTTGCGTGTAGGCGAAATGAAACAGTTTCATCCAGCCCGCGCCTCGGACGATGCCGCTGTCTTCGTCAAAGACGCGGTACTTGAAGCTGATCTGGAATCTGGCCTTGATGTCGTCGCCTCCGCCCACGATGAAGTAGATCGGCTCATGCGCGGAGAGGGCCGCTTTCGCAGGTAGCTCGCTTTGTTGCGACTGGTTCGCCGGGACCTCCGCGGCGGAAAGCCGCGCAAAGACTTGCAGGAGCAGTCCTGTAACGGCGACCAGGAGCCAGAATTTTTTGGACATCGACATCATGGCCTCTTATGGATTGGGGCATCGAACAGATTGCGTTTCTTCATCGATTTTTCAGCCAAGGCAATGCTATTTCGGGAGCCATGGGAATGCTGGATTCTGGCTTTAGGCATGCCAGAATGACGTTATGGGGCCTGGATACAAAAAGCCGTCACCCTGGAATGATTTAATCCAGGGTCTAGGATTTTTTCGTTTTTCACAAATATGGCCAATGGGTTCACTCCGAGGTGACGTGCTCGTATTTTCGTTCCAAAGCCGCGCCCGCTGGATCGCGCGAAGCGCGAGCCAGCGGGCGTAATTTTAAAGTTTTTAGGAGGGGGTTTGGGGGAACCCTTTTTACAAAAAAGGGTTCTCTCAAAAACGCCTTTCCGCCTAGACCCGCACCACGGCGCCGGGCAGGGCCTTTTCCATCAGTTGGCCGTCCTTTTTGACTTGAACGCCGCCCACGAACACGGCCTCGATGCCCGTGGGGCGCTGGTCGGTTTCGGTGATGGTGTTGTTGTCCTTGACACGTTGCCAGTCAAACACAGTCACGTCCGCGGCCAGTCCGACTTCCAGCCGGCCGCGATCCTTGATACCCATGCGCTCGGCCGAGGCTCCGGTCATCTTGCGGACCGCTTCCTCCAGCGGGATGAGTTTCCGGTCCCGGGCGTACTGAAGCAGCAGGGGGAACGAACCGAACGAGGCCGGGTTCTGCACGCCGACCTGGGAGACGACCGAGTCGGTCATGAACAGGCAGGCCGGGTGCTTTATTAAAGCGTCGATGATCTCCATGTTCGAGTAATTGTGGTTGAGGATGCGGGCCCGGCCGCCCGTTTTTTCCGACAGGTCCACGACCACGCGTTCCGGGGCCATGCCCTTTTTCTCCGCGATCTGGCTGACGAACAGCCCGCCCATGTCCTCGTAGTCGGGGTGAGCGGCGTGCATGAGCTGGATGTCGTCAAAGCCGAAGCCGCCGTGTTCGGGCATGCGGGACAGGCCGCGCAGAACGCGCTCCAGGGCCAGTTCGTCGTGGTAGTTGTCCGGCAGTTTGGACAGGAACCACGGGGGCAGGAGCACGTTGATGACCGAGAAACCGCAGTGGTAGGGGTAGGTGTCGGTCATGACGTCCACGCCGTCTTGGGTGGCCTGGTCCAGCGTTTCCAGGCATTCCACGTAGGTCGGGTGCGACTTGGAGCCGGCGAACATGAGGTGCGAGTACTGAAGCCGCACGCCGGTGTCGCGGGCCACCTCGATCATCTCCTTCATGGACAGCACGTTGTGCGGCGTGCCTCCCCGCTCTCGGTACATGCCGGTCAGCAGGGAATAGGCCCGGCCGTGCACGCTGATGGCCTTGCCCCGCTCGGCCGCGACCCGGGCCACGGCCTTGATCTGGTCAGTGGTGAAGAACATGCCCGGCTCGTACCCCAAGCCGAAGGAGACGCCGCCCGCGCCCTGGTCCATGTCGTCGGCCAGGGATTTCAGCAGGGCCGCCATTTCGGCTTCGCTCAGCGGGCTGGGGTCCAGGCCTCGGAGGGCCGCCTGGGCCGAGCCATGTCCGGCGAAGGTATAGAGATTGTGGGTCAGGCCGATGGTTTCCAGGTGGTCGAAAAAGCCGGCCATGGAGTCCCAGGTCAGCTCTTGGTCGGTCATGTCGTCCAGGGCCAGGCGCGGGAAAAAGCGGCTGGATTTGCGCAGGCTGCCGGCGCTGTTGCCGCAGTTACCGGCGACGAAGGTGGTGCAGCCCTGGTCGGTGAAGGGCAGCTTGAGCTTCTCGAAGCCGGCGAAGGCGACCACGCGGTCCATGTGGGAGTGGATGTCGATGAAGCCCGGGGCGACGACCAGGCCCGCGCAGTCCATGACCGGGGCGTCGGTCTGGACCGCCTCGCGGGTGATGTCCGCGATCCGGCCGTTTTTAATATGCAGACTGCCGGTGTATCCGGGCCGGCCCGTGCCGTCCACGATCAATCCATTTGTAAGCCACATTTCGCCTTGATTTGCGCCGACCATTTCCTCATGCCTCCCTTACGCTCTTTGGATGAGGAAACATTATACCCGGATGAAGAGCCGGCGTCCAGAAAAGGCGGGAATGGCCTAGGGCAATTCCAGGGGGCGTCCCTACTTGCAATACATTGTATTTTGAGCGATACAGATGCAGTATTGGCCTTAATGTGAAATGTAGCAGTACACAAGCCAAAGGTTAACAGAACTTTGATACGAGGTGAGCTCAATGATTGATGTTCCGACATTGTTTATTTTGGGAGCAGGAGCGAGCGTACCTTATGGGTATCCTACCGGAGCTTCGCTCAGGAAGACGATCATCGAAGATTTCCACAACGCCTTTGAACGCATGATAAAGGAAGATTCGTCTATCCGCGCTAAAGAACAAGGGCAAGAACTGAAGAGGATGAGAGTCTTTGTAGATCGATTTGAAAAATCGAAAATAGATTCTATTGATAAATTTTTGTCATTGAATCCAACTTTTCAATACCACGGAAAAATAGCAATTACCTGGGCTATTCTCCGAGCAGAAATGTACTCTCAATTTGCGGAAAATATGGAAACATCTTTTCAGGATCAAGATTGGTATAAGTATTTATTTAACCGGATGATTGATTTATGCAAGAAACCGGAAGATGCTTGTCTCTTTAAAGGGAATCGAATATCATTTATAACCTTCAACTATGATAGATCGCTAGACTTTTTTCTGTACGAAAGCTTCTTGAATTCGTTTCATGAATACTGGAAAGAGATAGAAGGTTCGAAATCTCCAATAGATCAGATAGACTATTTAAAGGAATCTATTCCTTTTTCTATCATTCATGTCTATGGTCAGGTAGATAATATTCAATGGCACGGAGGAACTCCTTATCGGAGCGGGTATAATCTCAAAATTTTAAAAGAATTGTCTAGTAATATTAGAATAATAGGCGAGAGAACAAGGGATACTCCGCGTGCGATTATGGAACACATGGCTAATGCCCAAAGGACTTTCTTCCTCGGTTTCGGATATGCTGACGAAAATTTAGAATCAATTCGTTTTTTAAATTTAATGCATAGAGAATTGCATATATATGGGACCGCCTTGGGAATGACCGACCAAGAAATAAATATAGTCAAAGGCAAGTTTATCCAAAAAATGGAGGAAAGGAAACTGCCACGCGCGGAACCATCTCTGCGCAAATGGAATTGCTATGATCTATTAAGAGAATATCTATAAGTACTGCAGCTCTCCCGCGACCTCTTTAATACCTCTTCACGCACACGCTCACTTCGGCCGCTTGGTCCGGGTCGATGCCGGTTACGGCTTTTTGGCGGTCAGGGCCGAAATTGCCGGCCAGCATGCCGGCCACGGCCTGGCGGAGTTCCTCGTCCGGGTACGATGCGGCCACGGTAAACCCCTGGTGCTGGTAGGTCTCGGTGGGCATGCCGCCCATGTACTCGATCACGGGCCGGAAGTTCGGGCAGCCCTTGGCCACCACGGCCTCGAAGTTTTCACCGGCCGCCCAGTTCAGCACCTGATCCAGCAGCTTGAGGCCGATGCCTCGGCCGAAGTAGCGCGGGTCCCGGTCCTGGGTGTTGTCGGTCTGGCCCACATGGAAGCAGAACAGGGCCAGGGTGCGCTTGGGCAGGTCGGGCGCGTGGCCCTGAAAGTCCATCCAATACAAGGGATGGTGCAGGCCGCTGGGAGAAACCGTGTTCGGGACATAGGGCCGGAACTGAAGCTGGCCCACGTGCCGGCCGGCCTCGAACACGACCACGGCCGAGGCGCCGATGCGCGAGATCCGGTCCAGGATCTCCTGGCGGTCGCCTTGACAGCGCGTGGGCAGCGTGTCCACGTCCGCGGCCGTGAACAGCCGAAAGGTCAGGTTTTCCGCCTGGGTATTCATAATCTCCTCCAAGTCAGGGGGTCACTTCAGTTGCTGTCGGACCGTTCATTTTCAAAACGGCCATCCGAGACCTTTTTCTGAACCTTGCCCCGCGCTTTTTCCAGCCAGCCCACGCGAACCTCTGTCCGGTGGTCGAATTCGGGCACGTAGGGCTTGATGTCCAGAAGCGGCGTACCGTCCAGAACGTCCACCTCCTTCAGCTTGAGCGTCGAACCCTCGATCCCGGTCAGCCGGACCACGGACAGCCCGATGGGGTTGGGCCGCGTGGGCGCGCGCGTGGCGAACACGCCGCGGGGTTCCGCGTCCAGGAACGGGGTCACGGTCAGGTCGCCGCGCCTGACCTGGTGCAGATGGTAGAGGAGGATGACGTGGGAGAATCCGTCCAGGTCCTTGAGTCCGGCCGCGAACTCAGGAAAGATTTCCGCGATGCCCGGCCCGGCCGCCTCGCTGGTGGGCTGGATGGGCATCTGCTCGAGCCGGGTGAACGGGCTGTGGATGACGCCGATGTAACGAAAGGTGACGCTCAAAGTCTCCTCCCGGTCTGGTGCGGATGGGACCACTATATCAAGCCCGCTCCCCCGCGTCCAGGAAACCGATGAACGCTCGATTTGCCCAACCCCGCGCCGCGTGCTATGGTCTCTTGGAACAAAAGTCGGATGCGTTCAACTCACAAGTTTAGACAGGGAAAGAAACCAGGGGTCCCAAGACAAGGAGGACGCGCCATGGCTGTCGATTATGCCAAGGAGGGCCGCATCGCCCTCATCACCATCAACCGGCCCGAAGCGATGAACGCGCTCAGCGCCCAGGTCCGCGGCGAGATGCAGGAGGCCTTTCGGGATTTCCGGGACAACGATGATCTGTGGGTGGCCATCATCACCGGGGCCGGAGAAAAGGCCTTTTCCGCCGGGGCCGACATCAAGGGATTCGTGGCCGAACCCGAGCGCCGGGATGACCGGTCGCAAGGCCCGCCGCTTCGGGCCGATACCATCTGGAAGCCCTTTATCGCGGCCATCAACGGCTATTGCCTGGGCGGCGGGCTGGAACTGGCCATGACCTGCGACATCCGCATCGCGGCCGAGCACGCCCAGTTCGGGCAGCCCGAGATCAACATCGGGCTTATCGCGGGCGCGGGCGGCACGCAGCGGCTGCCCCGCTTCGTTCCGAGGGCATTGGCCTCCGAGATTCTGCTCACCGGCAACCGGATCGACGCCCAGGAGGCCTATCGTATCGGGCTGATCAATCGGGTCGTGCCTCTGGATAAGCTCATGTCCACGGCCATGGAGATGGCGAAGGGCATCTGTCAGCGGGCGCCGCTGAGCGTGCGGGCAACCAAGGAGGCCATCATCCGGGGGTACAGCATGCCTTTGGAAGAGGGCCTGGCCTTGGAACACGAACTCGCCGGCCGGGTGCGGGCCTCCGAGGACTTCCGGGAAGGCACCCGGGCGTTTGTCGAGAAGAGGCCGCCGAATTGGAAAGTAAAATAGGTGTGAGGGATCGCAAGATGAAAAGGGACGAAGAGAAAATCAAGGTGCTGCTGGCCCGGAAGCTTGATCCTGTGTACAGCGCGCTGGCGGCAAAAGTCGGGGAGGCGGACTCGAAGGTCATGCCCCACGTTTTCGCCGCGCTGGTCGATCTGGAACAGGCCCGCATCTTGAACGATTTGCCCGCCCCGGTCGAGCAGCTTGCCGAGAAATTCGGGCTGAGCCAGGAGACGGTCGAAAGTCACATCCAGCTCATGTATGAAAAGGGGCTGCTTTTTCCCGGCAAGACGGGCTGGCATTTGACGCGCAGTTGGGGGTCCATGCACGACTCGGTGGGCGCTTCCCACCCCAAGCATGACAAGGATGAGTTTTTCGACCTGGCTCACGCCATGGCCCGGGAGTCGAACCAGAAGCAGTACAACCTGGTGGAAAGCGGCGAAGCGCCGGCCGTGCGGCAGGTGATGCGGGTCATCCCCCGGTGGCGCTCGATCCAGAACGTACCGGGCGTGCTGCCTCACGAGGACGTCAGCGCCATTCTGAAACAAGCCGAACCCATTGTCCTCATTAACTGCGCCTGCAAGAAGATCGACCGGGACCGCGCGTGCGAGGGCGTCATCCCCACCGAGACGTGCATCACCATCGGCCGGGCCGGCGAATACAACCTGAAGCGCGGGGCCGGCAAAAAACTCTCGTACGACGAGGCCATGCGCCTCATGGACGATTTCGACGAGCACCCGCTGGTCCACCTGACCGGCAACACCGACCAGATGCCGCCGCTGCTCTGCAACTGCTGCGCCTGCTGCTGCGGCGTTTTCGTACGGAACGCCGAGACCCGCGAGCGGTTCGACCAGTACGCCCTGGCCAAGAGCCGGTTTATCGCCGTCGAGGACCCCGGCCTCTGCCAGGGCTGCGGCCTGTGCGCCGGGGACCGCTGTCCTGTCGGGGCCATCCGCGTGGAGACCGACCCCGCCTCCGGCAAGGAGCGGGCCGTGACCGACCCCGAGGAGTGCATCGGCTGCGGGCTGTGCGTTCTGACCTGCCCGGCCGAGGCGCGCAAGATGAAGCTGGTCCGGCCGCCGGAGCACGTGCCGCGGCCCGGCGGTCAACCCTACGCGACCGCGTGATCGTTCATGGGGTTTGGCATATTTTTGAACAAAACGAAGCGAACCGCTTCGCGGATACGTGTTAGGCCATTTTGAAACAGAAGGAGAAGGACGTGATCAAAACGAAACTCACCGAGATGCTGGGCATTAAGTACCCCATCATCCAGGCCGGCATGGGGCCGTTCAGCAACAACAACCTGTGCGTGGCCGCGGCCAACGCCGGCGTGCTGGGGCTTCTGTCCACCAGCGGGCTTTTCAACCGCGAGATGCAGCCGCTCATCTACGAGGCCTTTGTCAAGAGCGGCGAGGCCTCGCTGGACGACGACGTGCCGGCCGTGCTGGAGACGGTGCTCAAGCGGACCCACCGCCTGACCAAGGACCAGGGTGGCATCTTCGGCATCAACGTCATGGTCTCGGCCGAGCTGTTGGACCGGGCCAACTTGGTCATCGACACGGCCGTCCGGGTGGCCGAGGAGAACCCGGACATGAAAAAGAACTTCAAGGTCATCTTCACCTCGGCCGGCGACCCGGTGCCCTGGCGGGACAAGATCAAGAACGCGGGGTTTCACTGGTTCCACGTGGTGCCTTCGGTTAAGGGCGCGCAACGCTGCCGGAAGGCCGGGGTGGACCTGATCGTGGCCTCGGGCCACGAGGGCGGGTTCCACATCGCCTGGGAACCGGTCCACTCCATGGTGCTGCTGCCCTCGGTGGCGGACGCCCTGGCCGGGTCCGGCATTCCCATTGTCGGCGCCGGCGGGTTCTGCGACGGCAAGACCCTGGCCGCGGCGTTGGCCCTGGGCGCGGCCGGCGCGCAGATGGGCACCCGGTTCCTGGCCACGGAGGAGAGCGATTTTCACCCGGCCTGGAAGGAGCAGGTGGTCAAGACCGAGGACCGGGGCACCCTGGTGGCTCGCGGCATCGTCGGGCCGGCGCGGTGGATCAAAACCGCCCGCAGCAAGGAGCACCAGAAGAACACCATGGTCCATTCGCCGGGTGTCTATCTGGACACGCCGGACGACATGAGCACCGTGCCGTTGGAATTCATCCGCGTCGAGCGGGAAGCCATCAACGCGGTCTGCCGGGGAGAGGCGGACAAGGGTCTGATGGCCGCGGGCGAGTGCGCCCAGCGGGTGCAGAGCCTGCCCAAGGTGAAGGACCTGGTTGGCGGCATCATGAGCGAGGCCGAGACGGTCATCCGCAACATGCCGCAGTTCTTGGCCTAGCGCTCACTTCGGCGAAACGCAAAATCCACTGCGCGGCCGAGACCGGGACAAGAGGAAACCGCCCTTGAACTGACGCCGCGCCGTGGAGTATGATACGTCTTTGATTTCGGCCGCGATGGGACGCGGCCTTTTGGAGAAGCGCGTGAGATTCAAAGCGGTTCTGTTCGATCTGGACGGCACCTTGCTGGACACCATCGAGGACCTGACCGAGGCCATGAACGAGGTCCTCAGGGCCAACGGCTGGCCCGAGCACGACCCGGAACGGTTCAAGTACAACGTGGGTTTGGGCGTGCGCGTCATCACGACCAAGTCTCTGCCGCCCGAGCATCGCGACGAAGCCACCATCGAGGCCGCAACCCAGGCTTACAACCAGGCTTACGACCGGCGCTACAAGGAGAAAAGCCGGCCCTATGACGGCGTGGACGCGCTGCTGGCCGCCTGCGCCGCGGCCGCCATGCCCATGGCCGTGCTGTCCAACAAACCGAACGAGTTCACGAGGCGCATGGTGGATGAACTCTTGCCGGGTGGGCGGTTCGAGGTGGTCTGGGGGACGCGACCCGGTGTGCCGCACAAGCCGGACCCGGCCGCTGCCCTGGACATCGCGGCGCGGTTTGGGGTTTCGCCCGCCGAGGTGCTTTATCTGGGGGACAGCGAGGTGGACATGGAGACCGCCCAGCGCGCGGGCATGTATCCCGTGGGCGTGCTGTGGGGTTTTCGCACCGCGGACGAGCTGATCGCCAGCGGGGCGCGCGTTCTGGTCAAACACCCGGCCGATCTCGTGGATTGGTTGGGCGGCTCGTAGGGGCACGCTGCGCGTGCCCAGGGCGCGTGCCGCCCCTACAAGACCAAGGCCTTGCCTGTCATTGCGAGCGAAGCGTGGCCATCTCGCGTGGGGGCGGGTTTCAAACCCGCCCGGATTCTCACAGGCCGTGGCGGGCGGGTCACAGACCCGCCCTTACAAAACCAAGGCTTTGAACCTTACCAAAGCTTCGAGCTTAGATATTGCCATAGCCTCACCCGGCTTCGATTTTTAAGAAAACCAGCGCGGAGGGAGAACATGCCACCTGTGGACGTTTCAAAGTATCGGCCCGTATTTTACCCGGAGAGCATCGCCGTGATCGGCGCTTCCGACAGCCCGCGCAAGTTCGGCGGGAATTTTCTCAGGACAAACATTCAATTCGGTTTCAAGGGCCGGGTTTATCCGGTCAATCCCAAGGGCGGCATGATTCAGGGCATGCAGGCCTATGCCAAGGTCTCGGACATCCCGGACCCGGTGGACTTCGCGGCCATCACCGTGCCGGCCCCCCTGGTGCTGGACGCGATCAAGGACTGCGTGCGCAAGGGCGTCAAGGGCGCCGAGATTCTGTCGGCCGGCTTCCGGGAGAGCGGACCGGCGGGTGATGCCTTGGAGCAAGAGGTGGTGCGCGTGGCCCGGGAGGGCGGCCTTCGGCTGGTCGGGCCCAACTGCTTCGGAGTGCACACCCCGGCCGTGGGGCTGACCCTTTTGCCCGGTATCGATTTTTCGACCACGCCCGGCCCCATCGGGTTCTTTTCCCAGAGCGGCGGCGGCACCTGTGAAGTGGTCTATATGGCTAGGGGCCGCAACCTCAATTTCTCCGTGGTGGTCAGCTACGGCAACTCATGTGACATCGACGCGAGCGAGATGCTGCGCTACTTCGAGGCCGACCCCAAGACGCGGATCGTGGGGGCCTACATCGAGGGCGTGAAGGACGGCCGGGCCTTTTTCGACGCCTTGGCCTCCTGCGCGGCCAAGAAGCCGGTGGTGGTCATGAAGGGCGGGTTGAGCGACCAGGGTTTTCGTGGCACCATGGGCCACACCGGGTCCATGGCCGGCACGCGGCAGGCCTGGAACGCTGCCATTAAATCGGCCGGGGCCGTGCCGGCCCGGCACGTGCTGGATCTGACCGAGTGCCTGATGGCCTTCAACTGCCTGCCGGACTTCCAAGGCGGCGGGGCCGGGATCATGGGCGGCGGCGGCGCGGCCGTGGTGGCCGGTCTGGACTCGGCCGGGGCCGCGGATTTTAACGTGCCCGTGATCGACGAAAAGACGGCCGACCGCATCCAGGCCTACCTGCCTCCGGCCGGCGGCCGGGCCGGCAACCCGGTGGACCTGGCCAATCCGGGCAACCTGCCCACGGTCATCAATCCCATCATGGAGATTCTGGCCGAGCAGGAGGACGTGGATTTCCTGGTTATCTTCGAGATGCTCTTCTTCATGCTGAATCAGGTTCGCCGGACCGAGATGGAAACCGGTCAGAAGATGGACACGCTCGGGCTGCACCAGCAGATCGCGGACAAGGCGAAGGAGCTTCGCGAAAAGACCGGCAAGACCCTGTCCGCGGTGCTCATCGACATCGCCTCCGATCCCGAGCACTGGCCCATGGAGTTCGGCCGGGTCCAGGCCCGTTACCTTTACACGGCCAACGGCATTCCCTGTTTCGACGACGGATATCAAACCTTTTCCGTGCTGCGCCGCGTGGCCGATTATTACCAAAAGCGGCGGGCCGCTCAAGCGTTCAAGGGATAGCGTATGGATCAGGGGGAAGACGCCGCCTCATCGTCACGGCCGGCCGACGTTTCCAAGACCGTGGCCCGGGAGATCGAGCGCGCCCGGACCTTGCACGCGGCGCACGGGGAGGCCGCGCTGGCCGACGCCGGCCTCGTGGCCGCGATCGAGGCCTACCGCCGGGGGATCGACCGGACCTGGGAGGTCATGGTCGAGACGGGCGTGGTGCGGGGCTGCACGGCGTGCACGGAGCGCTACGGCGGGAGCTGCTGCTTTCAAGGGGTGGAGGAGCAGTTCGACGCGATTTTATTTTGGATCAATTTATTGATGGGCTACGAACTGCCCGCGAGGCGCGACCTCGCGGGCAGTTGTCTGTTCGTGGGGCCGGCCGGGTGCAAGCTCCGGGGCCGGCCCTATTTCTGCATCCACTACATCTGCCCGCCGCTCCAGAAGGAACTGGGCCAGGCCGTGCTGGACCGCTTGGAAACCATGTGCAGTCGGGAGGTCGCCTTGGGCTGGGAGGCCGAACTGTCCCTCCGCCGCTGGCTTAAGTCCCGGCCGGTTTGAGGCGGCGGCGGGGACTTGACTCATCCCACTAAATTGGGATTGACCGCGCGACGACCTTTTATACCGGTCGCTGGAATCGTTCATGCCACGAGATTCGGGTTGACCACCAGCACGGGCACGGGCGCGTACTTGACCACCCGGTCGGCCACGCTGCCGAAGAGCACCCGCTCGATACCGGCGCGGCTGTGGCCCATGACGATGAGGTCGATCTTTTCGTCCACCACGTAGCGCAGGATTTCCTCGCCCGGATACCCGGTCACGACCTTGGCCGTGATCGACATCCCCGGGAACGCCTCCGCCACCAGGGCCGCGAGTTTCTCCTTGGACCGGGCCACCACCTCGGATTCGAAGTCGGCCACGTAGGCGTAGGACATGTCGATGTTGGCGTAGTACTGGGTCACGTGGGCCACGAAGAGCACGTGCACCTCGGCCCCGAATTTTTCGGCCATGAGCTTGACGTAGGGGCTGATCTTGGGAACGGCTTCGGTCAAATCCAGCGGGAACAGGATTTTTTTAATGGAAGCCATGGTTTCCTCCTTGGCGTTGTGAGGGACTATTGACGAAATCCGGGTTGTTTTTTCGCGCCCCTTGCGAGGGTAGGACCGAGTCTATCGGAAAAGACGTTCGGCTTCAAGATGTTCCAGGAGCCGGCCCGGCCTGACGGGATGCAGGTAGTGGGTCGCTTTGAGAATGAGGTAAGATGTTACCCCTCATTTGAAGAGAAGCCCCGGTATGCCGGCCTTTTGATCACTTGCCCGGAAAATGCCCTACCAATCGCCGTCGGCCTTTTTCACTGGCCTCCAAGCTCTTCTCGTCATTCCCGCGAAAGCGGGAATGACGGTTCGAACCGTTGGAAAGGACACACGTCACCCCGATAGGAGCGAGGGACTAAAAACACCTGGGTAACCGCTGGCGCACACGTCTTTGTTTACAGTGACCACGACCTACGGAGAATGAGATAGTTTCCAAGCTGGCCCACTACCGGGATGTAAATTGTTTTGACCTTTTTTTGGCTTCCATGGTATAGTCCGATCCGAAAATACCGGCGCGAACACGGCTCGGCACCAGAGCTTAAGGCCTTGTTCCGGCCGATTCGATTTGTTGGAGGTCAACATGACGGAAGCGGAAAACAAGGCCGCGGTCGATGAAAACTTCGAGCCCAAGATTCTGGCCTATTGCTGCCAATGGTGTTCTTACGCCGCGGCCGACCTGGCCGGGTCCATGCGTCTGCAATATCCCACCAATGTCCGCATCATCCGCGTGCCTTGCACGGGCCGCGTGGATCAGCTCTATCTGTTCGAGGCCTTGGAGAACGGGGCCGACGGCGTTTTCATCTCCGGATGTCTGCCGGGCGACTGTCACTATGTGAGCGGCAACGAGAAGGCGGCCCACAGGGTCGTCGCGGTGAAGAAGGTCCTGGAGCAGATCGGCATCGAGCCGGACCGGGTCGAGATGTATTACAACTCGGCGGCCATGGGTCCCCAGTTCGCCCAGACCTGCACCGAGTTCACGGATCGCGTCCGCAAACTGGGGCCGCTCTTCCGAGGCAAAAAGGAGGCCGCGGCCTAAACGCCCTGGTATCCGAGATTCGTTGAGGGAACCCTTTTTCAAAAGAGGTTCCCTCAAACTCCACGAACATCGTAAAGGTATCGGCCGGTTTCGATTGACGAAGCCGGCCGTTTTTTCGCGCCTTTCAGGACGCGGGCCGCGAGATTACCTCTGTGTCGCCGCCGCCCTTTGGTCAAATGTCGTCCACGAACGAGGGCGCCGATTCCATGACCGGCCCCCAGTCCTCCCCCCAAATCTTCCTGAAAATCCACGGCCGGTAAACAATGCCTTTGGGCCGGCCGCCTCGCCAAAGATCATACTTGGGGTCGGAGTAGCGGCTGAAGAAATCGACCAGCCGTCGATCGAGTTCCTTGGCCTTGTCAGCGTATTCGGGCCGGTCGATCACGTTCCGGTCCTGGTTGGGGTCGGCCACGAGATCGTACAGCTCGTTCGGCCCGGTTCCTTCCAGGCGCTTGGTGTAGAAAAAGCCGGCCGTGCGCACGGATCGGCTTTCCAGGTGCTCGAAAAAGATCTCGGACCTCCAATCCGGGATGGCCTCGCCTCTTAGGGCGGCGGCGAAACTGCGACCGGGGCTGTCGTCCACGTCAATGGCCTCGAAGCCGGCATATTCAAGGAGCGTGTGGATAAAATCGCATTGACCGACCAGCGTGTCGCAGGTCCGGTACGGCTTGATGCGCCCGGTATGGCGGAAGATCAGGGGGACATTGAAGGTGGTGTCGTACATGTACGACGGCGTGGTGAACATGGGATGGCCCCACAGGCCGTGCTGGCCGTAGAGATTGCTCTGGTCGGTGGAAAAGACCACCAAGGTGTTTTCCTCCAGGCCTTGCCGGCGAAGCGCCTCCAGCACCCGGCCGATGCCTTGATCGAGCAGGGCGTTTTGGGCGGCCATGTTGGCCATGGTCGCCGGATCGTTGTGCATGTGGGTAAACGCCCTTTTGGCCCCGTTGAGCCAGCGGCGGAGCATTTGATCCACCGGACGCGCCGGGTCCGGCTCGTCGGGGTCGGGACCAAGGTAATCGGTCATTTCAGGGCGCAGGGCGGGAAAAGGCGCGAAGAACCGCCCCTCGAATTTTTCGTAAAACGGATTTTTCCGGTCGGGACCCATGCACGTGGGCGGCAGGTAGTAAGGGCCGTCGTAGTTTAGTTGGAGATAGAACGGTTGTGAGCTTTCCTGACCCTCGATGTATTCGATGGCCTTGTCCGTGAAAAAATCAACGATGTGCCTGTCCCGTACCTCGTACTCCCGTCCGTTGTCCACGACGCGGTTGTTGTAGAAGTCCGTGGTATGGCCCTGGGAAAACGTCACCCAGTGTTCGTAGCCGAGGGCGGGTTCGCGGAACCGGCCCAAATGCCATTTGCCGATCATGCCGGTCCGGTAGCCGCGATTTTTCAGGGTCAGGGGCAGGGTGCGAAACTCCTTGACCACGACGTAATCGTCGGGCATGCCGCTCAGATCGTCCGACAAGGCGCAATGCACCCCGTGCTGGGAAGGCATCAGTCCGGTTAGGATGGACGACCGGGTCGGCGAACAGAGGCCGTTGGTGCAAAACGCGCGGGTGAACCGCACGCCCTCGCGAGCCAGGCGGTCGATGTGGGGCGTTTGATGCTCCCGGCTGCCGTAACAACCCAAGGATTCGGTGGTTTGGTTGTCGGTCAGGATGAACAGGATATTCGGCCGTTGTTCTTGGCCTTGCCGGATTTTGGCCATGGCGTTCTCCCCTTGGCGTCGAGGGACTGGCATCTCAACGATTTGATACAACGGGAGGAAACAAGGGTCGTTCTCGAACGCCCCCTGGCGCTGCTGGGAAAGGCCCGCCTTTTACGCTTTCAGCTTCTCCCGGTCCGCCTTTTTCAGCCCCTTGACCACCAGCATATAGCTGTCCTCGATCATGGCCTGAAGCTCTTCCTCGGGCACGGTGCCGTCCAGGGTAACCGTGTTCCAGTGCTTCTTGTTCATGTGATAGGCGGCCGTGACGGCCGAATAGGCGTGCCGGAGCTGCACGGCCAGGTCCGGGTCGCACTTGAGGTTGACGGCCAGGGGCTCGGCCTTCCACATGACCAGGCCGAACATCTTGCCGGCCACTTTATAGACCAGGGCGTCGGGGCCGAAGGGCGTGTCCTCGGTCGCGGCGGGTTTCGAGAGCAGCACCTGGCGCAGGGCTTCCAGGTCCATGGGGCCTCACGGACAGAGCGCGGCCAGGGCCGCGTCACAGCCGGCCACCATCCTCTGGATGACCTCGGCCGCGGTGGGGATGTCGTTCACCAATCCGGCCGAGGAGCCCGCGTAGGCCTCGCCGCCCTCGATGTCACCTTCGAGTCCGCCGCGCCGGGAGGCGGCGTGGCCCATGAATTCGCGGATGGCGTCGCCGTCGGCCCCGCCGGCTTCGAGTTCCAGCAGAATCTGGGTGTAGGGGGTCCGGAGGCTGCGGGTGGGGATGAGCGGCCGGTTGGTGACGGCCGTGTCCGTGTCGCCCGCGTCCAGGATGGCCTGCTTGTAGGCCGGATGGGCGATGCATTCTTTCACGGCCACGAAGCGCGTGCCCATCTGTACGCCCGCGGCGCCCAAGGCCAAAGCCGCGGCCAGGCCCCGTCCGTCGGCGATGCCGCCAGCGGCCACCACGGGCACGCCGACCGCGTCAACCACCTGGGGCACGAGCGAAAAGAGCGGCACCTCGTCGAAACCGTTACGGGCCGCCGCCTCGATGCCCACGGCCACGATCCCGTCCACTCCGGCCGCTTCGGCCACCCGGGCGTGCTTGACCGACCCGACCACGTGGAGCACCTTCACCCCGCCGCTTTGCAAAAGTTCGGTGTACAGCCTCGGGTCCCCGGCCGCGGTGACCACCACCGGCGCCTCGAAGGAGACCAACAGGTCCATGATCAGGCCGCAGTCCCGAAGGTCGAGGGGCACGTTCACCCCGTAGGGCGCCTGGGTCAGTTCCTTGACGCGGCCGAGCTGCACGGTCAGGTTTTCCACCGGGTCGCCGTGGGGCTCCATGCCGGCCATAGGGCTAACCACGCCCAGACCGCCGGCGTTGGACACGGCCGCGGCCAGGCCGGCGTCGGCCAGCCAGAGCATGCCGCCCTGGAGGATGGGGTAGCGGATGCCCAGCAGTCCGGACAGGCGGGTCTTTTTCATGGCAGCCCTCCGTTGGGGCAAGGTGTGGGGAAGTCGCTTAAGGGGACCGTCGCGCCGGGCATACCACCCCTTTCCCGGCGGCCAAGGGCCGGGATGGGGCCGGACAGACTCCGGCCCGCCATCCGTTTTCGCTGGGTCTGGTGAAGACCTGGGGGGTTAATCGGAAGAGGGCGACTTCTTGGGTTTTTGAAGCTCCATCTCCTTGTCGCAACAGACCGGGTTGCCGTCGCTGGCCTTGGTGCAAAGAATCTCGGTCTTGCATTCCGCACAGATGTAGCGTTTTCCAAGCTGGCTCATCGTTTACCTCCTGTACTCCAAGCTAAATGAATCGTTGACTCGTTGCCTATTGTTGTTTCATCGGCTGTCCGCAGCAAATCAGCGTGCCCTTTCCGCCCTTGGTCACGATGTAGGTGGCGCCGCATTTCTCGCAGGTGTATTTCTTGCCGACCTGATTCGCCATGAGTTTAACTCCCTTTCTGATACCAAAAATAACAACAGATAACGTAGCCTGCCCGCGTAAAATTGTCAAGCAACCGGAAGGCTGGGTAGTGGGTCAATTTAAGGATTCAGTTGTTTCCCTTGCCAAATGCCCCGATTCGACGGCAACCCGTTTTCACCGCCACCCAAGTCCCTCCCGTCATTCCCGCGGAAGCGGGAATCCAGGCGTAAAGTCTCCCTGCGCGGCGTACCATTCAAAAGCCATCAGGCCGCCAAACTTCCATTTCCAGGCAGTTCGGACTCCCAGTTGTCCAAGACTGGATTCCCGCCTTCGCGGGAATGACGTTTCGAACTACGGAAAAGGGAAAACACGTCACCCCGGTGAGCGCGAAGACCCAGGAATTCCTAGGAAGGGGGGCATGGAATTTCCCAAACTAACCTACTACCGAAGGCTGGACGCCCGCCCCGGGCCGGGGCGATTCCACCTCGGGTGTGACGTCATCCGCGTGTCGTCGCGCCGGCTTATTTCGCCCCGGCGTACTGCTGGACCAATTGCTTGCGGGACAGCTTGCCCAGGGCGCTGCGCGGCAGTTCGGTGACGAAGATCACGGACCGGGGCCGCTTGAACGAGGCCAGGCGGTCCTGGGTGAAGGCCATGATCTCCTCGGCCGTGGCCTTCTCCCCGGTCTTGAGCACGACGATGGCCCGCGGCTCATGCCCCCAAGTCTCGTCCGGCACGCCGATGACGGCCACCTCCTCGACCTTGGGATGGGCCAGGATCGCGTTCTCGACCTCGCGGGGCGAGATGTTCTCCCCGCCGCGGATGATCAGGTCGTCGGCCCGGCCGGCCAGGAAGATGTAATCGTCCTCGTCCATGTAGCCCATGTCCGAGGTTCGGAGCCAGCCGTCCTTGGTGAAGGCCTGGGCGGTTTTCTGTTCGTCGCCCAGGTAGCCGCGCATGACCCGGGGGCCGCGCACCACGATCTCGCCCACTGTGCCCGGGGGCACCGGGTCGCCCGTTTCGTTCACGATGCGCACCTCGACGTCCGGCAGGGGCCGGCCGATGGACGCGGCCAACCGCCGGAGCTTCTTGTCCCGCATGGCCTCGTCGCCGTCGATGACATGGTCTTCCGGTCCCAGCATGGTGATGGTCGAGCCGGTCTCGGTCTGTCCGAAGGCGTTGATGAAGCTCACGCCCGGGAAGGCCTCGATGGCCTTCTTGATAACCTCGAAGGGCATGGCCGCCGCGCCGTAGGTGATGACCTCCAGGCTGGACAGGTCGTGCTGCCGGAATTCCGGGTGGTCGAGGACCATCTTGAGCATGGTCGGGACGAGCATGACCCGCTGGGCCTGTTCCCGGGCCACCAGCTCCATCCACTCCTTGGTCTCGAACTGGCGCATGAGCACCAATGTCCGACCGCCGTAGGCCGCGGCGATCATGGCCTGCACCCCGGCCACGTGGTAGAGCGGCACGGTCAGCACGTTCTTTTCCTCGATCTCCGGGTCGGCGGGCTGCACGTTTTCCAGCACGTAGTTGCCAAAGGTGTTGTGGGTCATGGGCACGGCCTTGGGCCGGCCCGTGGTGCCCGAGGTGAACATGAGGATGGTCATGTCCTCGTCCTCGACCTCGCCGAAATACTCGTCCTCGGACGCCGCCGCGATCAGGCCCTCATAGACCGACATGTCCTGGTGCGGTCCTTCGAGGGAGATGAAGTGCTCCACCGTGGTCAGGTTGGGCTTCATCTCCTCGACCATGTCCAGGTATCGCTGACCCACGGCCAGGATTTTCACGGCCGCCGTGTTGATCATGTAGGTCAGCTCCTCGGCCTTGGCCCTGAAGTTGAGCGGCACGAAGACGGCCCCGATCTTGGCCGTGGCAAAGTAGGTCTCGACGTACTCGGGGCAGTTCACGGCCAGGATGCCGAAGCGGTCCTGGTGGCCGAGTCCCAGGCCGGTCAAGGCGTGGGCCACCCGGTTGATGCGCGCGTCGGCCTCCTGGTAGGTCCGCCGCAGATTCTCGAAGACGATGAACTCCCGATCCGGGACAATGGACGTGGCGATGGTGAAAAGGTCGTTGGTATTCATGGCAAGCTTCCTCCAGTCAGGATGTCGGTTCTCCATGCGCGCCGGCCACGGCCAAAGCCAGGCGGCGTTCCATTTCCAGGGCTTGAGGCAGGGGCAGGTCCAGCCCGCGGTGCACGGCCTGCTTGGCGGCCCGGGCCAGCGTGGGGGCGAGCCCGGCCAGGTGCAAGGCGGCCTGCTCGGCCGCGGCCTCAAGCGCCTTCTTATCCTTCACGATGCGGCTGACCCAACCCGCCGCCAAGGCCTCCCCGGCCTTGAGCCAGCGGTTGGCCAGGAGCATCTCGGTGGTCAGTCCGCGAGGCAGGTAGCGGGGCACGGTCTGGGTGCCGCCCGCCGCCGGAATGATGCCTAGACCCACCTCGGGCAGGCCAAAGACCGCGTTCTCCGTGGCGATCCGCAGGTCGCAGCAGAGCGCGATTTCGATGCCCGAACCGAGCACGTAGCCGTGCAGCGCCCCGACCACGGGTTGGGGCACGCTCAGGAACAGGCCCCACAGGTCCCGGTCGAAGCGGATGTGCCGCGCCTCGGTGGGCGGCGGCGCGGTCAAGAACTCGGACAAGTCGGCCCCGGCGCAGAAGGCCCGGTCCCCGGCCCCCTGGACGACCACGGCCCGGATATCCTCGTCCGCCTTGACCGCGCCCAGCACCTCATACAGATCGTCCCGCATCTGCACGTTGTGGATGTTCAAGACCTCGGGCCGGTTCAGGGTGATCCAGGCCAGCGGTTCCCGCTTCTCGAAAAGCACGGTCTCGAACGCGTTCATCGGCCCTCGAACTTCGGCTGCCGCTTCTCCCGGAAGGCGGTGATGCCCTCGGTGCGGTCCTTTGTCGTGTGGATGAGGAAATAGAGGTCGGCTTCGAGTCGGAGGCCCTGGGGCAGGGTCAGGTCCAGCCCGGAAAGCACCGCCTCCTTGGCGTAACGCACGGCCACGGGCGCTTTGGCCGCCAGGTCCAGAGCCAGTTCGCGCACGGTCTTGTCGAGCTCCTCCGGGGAAACGGCCTTCTGAATCAAGCCGGCCTGAACCGCCTCCTCGGCCGAAAGCGTCCGACCAGTCAGGATCATGTCCAGGGCGCGGGCCCGGCCGACCAGCCGAGGCAGCCGCTGCGTGCCGCCGTCCCAGGGCAATTCGCCCTGTTCGACCTGGTCGAGAGCCAAGCGGGCCGGGGTCGCGGCGATCCGAAAATCGCAGGCCATGGCCAGTTCCAGCCCTTGGCCCACCGCGTCGCCGGCCAGGGCGGCGATGGTCGGCTGCGTGATGCCGGCGATGGCCGAGGCCGCGCCGAGCGTTTCCAATACCTGACGCGGGTCGTCCAGGCCGCTCCTGGCCTCGAGGTCCGTGCCCAATGAAAAGACGGAGCCGCTTCCGGTCAGGACCAGGGCCTTGACCGGCGAACCGTAGCCCACCTCGGCCGCGATGCGCCGCAGCTCGGCGGCCATGTCCGCGTCCAGACGGTTGCCCGCTTCGGGTCGGTTCAGGGTGACGAACCCGACCCCGTCCTTTTCTTCGAATATCACGGCGCCGTCGGGCATTTGGGGTTTCCTCGGTAGGTGATGCAGGCCGTATCGTACCGTTCCTTGGATCGTAAGTCAACGGAATGATGAGCGAGGAGAGAATGATGAGGGATGAATGCGGAATGACGAATGGAAGGAGGTTGCGGCTTGGGCAACGGACTTTGGGAATCGGCGATTGGCGGCGCTCGGACTCGGTCTTGCCCCTCATCATTTGGTAGTGGATCAATTTGGAATTTCCGGCCCCCTGCTTTCACCAGGGTATCGTGTTCTTCTGCCCGGGGTTCGAAGCGTCATTCCCGCGAAAGCGGGAATCCAGTCTTGTTCATCTGGGAACCCAAACCGCTGGAAATGAAGTTAACGGCGGCTAGATGGGTTTTGAGCATGATAACCGCACTGCGAGGCTTCACGCCTGGATTCCCGCTTTCGCGGGAATGACGGAAGGGGCTTGCAGACCGGTGAAAAAAATCCAAGATAGCCGGAAGGAGCAATTTTCAAGGCAAGTGTTCAAGAGGCCGGTCTGCTGTGGTTTCTATGAATGAGGTGAAGCGCCCGTATCATACCCAACCTGACCCACTACGCATCATTTCCCCTACCTTGACACGCCGGCCGGCCTTGAATTACATTCGCATCTACTGATTTCCTCTGGTGGAGTTTCCCATGGCCCAAGCTGGCGCCCTGAGCGGGCTGGTCGTGTTGGACCTCAGCCGCCGCATCTCCGGCTCCTACTGCGCCAAGCTGCTCGGGGCCCACGGCGCCGAGGTCATCAAGGTCGAAGCGCCCGGGACCGGCGACCCGGCCCGGCGGGCCGGTCCGTTTCCTCCGGACGGTCCGCACCCGGAAAAAAGCGCGACCTTCCTCTACCTGAACACCAACAAGAAATCGATCACCTTGGACATCACTCGGCCCGAGGGCGCGGACCTTTTGCGTCGTCTGGTCCAAGGAGCGGACGTGGCGGTCGAGAATTTTGCGCCGGGCTTTCTAACCGGGTTGGGGCTGGATTACGCGCGTCTGTCGGCCGGCCATCCCGGCCTGGTCATGGCCTCGATCTCGCCCTTTGGCCTCAGCGGCCCATACCGGGATTTCGCCGGCGGGCGGCTGGCCGAGAACGCGCTTTCCGGCTACATGTTCATCAACGGCGCGCCGGACCGGGAGCCGCTTGCCGGGGGAGGGGAGCAGCCGGCTTACCAGGGCGGGCTGAACGCCCTGGCCGGGATCATGGCCGCCCTGGTCTCGCGGCTGGCCACGGGCCGGGGCCGGTTCGTCGAGGTATCGATCCTGGAGTGCATGGCCGCCATTCACCAATTCACGGTGAACCGCTACGTCTATTCGGGCCGGGTGGAAAAGCGGGTGGGCAACCGCTACATGTGGGCCCATCCCATCACCATTTACCGCACCAGGGACGGTTACGTCTCCATCTCGGCCTCGACCGACGAACAGACCGAACGGTTGCTTCAGCTCATGGGTCTGGCCGACCTCCTGGAAGACCCGCGCTTTGTCAACGGCTTCCTCCGGCTTAAAAACGCCGACGCCTTTGACGGCCGGGTCGGGCCGTGGTTCCTGGAGAAGTCCACGGCCGAGATCGTGCGTGAGTGCCAGGAATGGCGCGTGCCCACGGCCTTTGTCCACGACGCGGCCAGCGTTCTTCGCGACGAGCAATACGCGGCCCGAGGGTATTTCGTCACCCTCGACCACCCCGAGGCCGGTCCCCAACCCTATGCCGGCCCGCCCTTCCGGCTGTCGCTCACGCCGGCCGCGAATGCCCGCGCCCCGCTGCTGGGCGAACACAACGACGACATTTACATCGGCAGGCTGGGGCTTTCGCGGAAGGACCTGGACGGGCTGAAAGCGCGGGGCGTGGTTTAGACCCCGGCCGAGCGAGTTCCGAAGTCTCCCCCCGCCACGATCCGCGTCCGGTAAAGGGTTGCCGCGACCCGAGGAACCGTGATACCATTCGTTTCGCGAGTGAAGGAGCGGTATTGACATGCGGGCCGTGGTTCAACGGGTCAAGGAAAGCCGGGTCGAGGTGGATGGCCAGACCATCGGGGCCATCGGTCCGGGTCTGCTCATCCTCCTGGGCGTGGGCCGGGCTGACACCCCGGAGGACGCGGCCTACCTGGCCGAGAAGACGGCCAACCTGCGTATCTTCGAGGATGACGCGGGCAAAATGAACCGCTCGCTCCTGGACACGGCCGGCGAAGCCCTGGTCGTCTCCCAGTTCACGCTGTGGGGCGACTGCCGCAAGGGCCGGCGGCCGTCCTTTATCGAGGCCGCTCCGCCGGACCTGGCCGAACCGCTTTACCTGGCGTTCGTCGAGGCGCTGAAGGCCCTGGGCGTGCCCGTGGCCACGGGTCAATTCAGGGCCATGATGCAGATTTTTCTGATCAACGACGGCCCGGTCACTTTGTTGCTCGACAGTGGGAAGGCGTTTTGAAGATGAAGGAAGACGAAAAATCCGTCAGCATGAATCCCCAGGACTGGCCCGACAACCTGCCCCCCTGCCTCATCTACGTGGACAAGGAAGGCAAGCTCTGGCACCAGGGCGCGGAAATGATTCACGAAGGCATCAACCGCCTGTTGACCGACCACGTCGAGCTGGACGACAAAGGCCGCTACGTCATCAGCTTCCGCGGTCAGCGGTGCTTCGTGGACGTGGAAGACACCCTCTTCGTCATCATCCGGGTGGACCACCAGCCGGCCGGGAACGGGTCCGAGGAAACCTTCAAGGTCACGCTCAACGACCGCTCCGAGGAAACGCTCGACCCGGCCAGCCTCAACCTGAGCAGCGAAAACGTGCTCTATGCCCAGGTCAAGTCCGGCCGGTTTCCGGCCCGTTTCCTGCGCAAGAGCTACTACCAGTTGGCCGAATACGTCGAGGAAAAGGACGGCGCTTTCTATCTGCCCGTCAGCGGCCGGGAGTATCGCCTGGCCTGACCTCGGCTACAGTCGGATCGTCAGCCATCGGCCCCGCTTGTACCGCGTCAGAATGGCCGCCACGCGCGCCGCGTAATCCAGAATCAAGAGATAAAACACACCCGACGCCCCCCAGCCCATCAGCCCCGTGACGATCCAGGTCACCGGAATCCGGCAGCCGTACATGCCCAAGAGCGTCACCAGGAGCGGGGTGCGCGTGTCCCCGGCCCCTCGGAGCGCCCCGGCCAGGGTGAAATAGATGGCCATGCCGGGCTGGACAAAGGCCACCGCCCAGATGAACGAGACTGCGTAGCCGATCACCTCGGGTTCCCGCACGAAAATCCCGGCGATAGGCCGGGCGGCCGTCAGATAGACCACGCCCATCAGGCTGAGCGCCCCCAGGGACCAGCTCAAACAGACCCAGCCGGTCCGCTTGGCCTGGGCCGGCCGGCCCGCGCCCAGGTTCTGGCCCACCAGCGTGCCCGCGGCGATGGAAAAGCCCATGTTGGGAATGAAGGACAGCGACAGAACCTGCATGCCCACCTGGTAGCCGGACAAGGCCGCGGTGCCGAAGGCCACGATGAACCGGGCGTAAAACAGGAGGCCGATCTGCAGCACCAGTTGCTCGGCGCAGGCCGGCACGGCCAGACGCACGATGGTCAGGGCGCGTTCCTTGTTCCAAATAAAATCTCTCAGGGAAAGCCGCAGCCGGAACCAGGGGCTGTGCAGAAGCAGGATCAAGACCACAGCGTCGATAAAGAAGGAAAGCACCGTGCCCGTGGCCGCCCCGCGCACGCCCAGGGCCGGCAGCCCAAACCGGCCGAAGATGAGCACGTAGTTGAAGCCCACGTGCATGACGTTGGCCGCCGCTCCCAGGTAGAGCGGGGTGCGCATGTCCCCGGACCCGCGCAAGGCCCCGCCGCAGACCATGAGCACCCCGAAAAAGGGCTGCCCCAAACAGAGCAGGCGCAGATACCCCAGGGACATCTCGTAAATCCGGGGCTCCAGGCCGAAGGCCCGGAAGATCAGCGGCGCCGCGAGAAAGGTCGCCAGCCCGGTCAGAATCCCGGTGAAGACGGCCAGCAGCAGGCCCTGCCCCAGGGCCAGATGCGCCTGGTCGCTCCTGCCCGCCCCCACGTTCCGGGCCACTATCGCCACCACGGCCACGCTGAGCCCCATCAGCGGCGTGAACAGGGCCCAGTTGATCATGGCGCAGAAACCCACCGAGGCGATCTCGGCCGCGCCCAGCCGCCCGACCATGATCATGTCCACGGTCGTGGCAGCGTTTTCCAACAGACCGGCCAGGATGGTCGGCCAGGCCAAGGACAGGACGGCCCGGCCGATCGGCCGATCCAACAGGTCGCCGGCCACGGGCCTGCGCTTGCTTGAAGTGGGTGCCGAACTGGACAACGCGATCTGAACCTTTACGCGGAAAAGGGTGTCGCTTGGACTATGGAACGGAACTGGAACGCGCCGCCGGGAGGGACGGGGCCGACCGTGCCGCGCCCCGCCGGGTTGTCAGAGCTTTTCTGCCCGCCGGCCCTTAGAACAGAGCGAACGGATTCTCGCCAAAGAAGGCCGTCAGCTCGATGAGGTGCATTTCCTTCCTGGACAAGGCCGACTCGACGGCCCCGCCCAGGGCCTCGGGCGATTCCACGCGCGTTGCCGGGATGCCATGGGCGGCGGCCAACTTGGAAAAATCCGGGTTGACCAGGCGGTTCTCGAACCCCGCGCCGTAGCTTTGGTTCTGCAAGAGATCGATGATGCCGAAGGCCCCGTCGTTGACCACGACGACCGGGAAATTCACACCGTGCCGCACGCAGGTGGCCAGCTCGGACGCGCCGTACAGAAACCCGCCGTCCCCGATCAAGGCCACCAGAGGCAGGTCGGGCCGGGCCAGTTTGAGCCCGATGGCCGCGGGAAAGGCGAAGCCGATGATCGAGGATCCCTTGGCCGGCACGAAACCGCCGGGCACGTAGGACGGATAAAAGTACTCGGCGAAGTAGGCCAGCATGGTGTTGTCCGCTACCAGGGCCGATTCCCGGGGCAGGGCGGCCCGGATGGCGTCGATGAAACCGATCTCGGCCCGCGCCTCCCGAATCTCGGCCGTCTGTCGGTCAAAGGCCTCCTTGTGGCCGCGCACCCAGTCCCGCCGAGCCTCGGGCAGGTGCTCGTCGGCCAGTTCGCTTTGAAGCGCCTTGGCCGTGATCTTGAGGTCGCCGGTCAGTCCCACCTCGGCGGCCAAGTTCCGGCCGATCCACCGGCCGTCCCAGTCGGCGTGGATCAGGCCGGGCAGGACCAGGCCCCGCCGGACCGCGTCCGCCTCCCGCAGCCTGGTGCCGATGGCCAGGGTGGCGTCCGCCTCGGTCAGGAGTTTTCTTAGCGGGCCGCGCCGGGTCAGGTTGCCGAACGACAGCGGGTGGTCCTCGGCCAGAAGCCCCTTGCCTCCGGCCACGGTCACCACGGGCGCGTGCAAAGCCTCGGCCAGGGCCGTGATCTCCTCGCCGATCCCGGCGCGCACCGCCTCGGTCCCGGCCAGAATGATCGGCCTTTCGGCCCGGCGGAGACGGTCCATTGCCGCTTCCAAACCGTCCGGCTCGACCGGCCCCGCTTCTTCGGTTTCGCCTGCCCCACCCGCTTCCGCGTCCCACATGTCCACGGGCACTTCCAGGTAAACCGGTCCGGGCCGCCCTGACCGGGCCGTGGCCACGGCCCGGCGGGCCAGCGCGCCCAGGTCGTCGCCCGGACGGGCCAGGAAGACGCCCTTGGTGATGGTCCGAAACATGGCGTCCTGGTCCTGGAATTCGTGCAGGGTCCCGATGCCTTTGCCGATCTTGCTGCTCTTGACGTTCGAGGTCACGGCCAGCACCGGCGAGCTGGACCACCAGGCCTCGATGAGCGGCGAGACCATGTAGCCCGCGCCCGGCCCGGTCGAAGTGACCACCACGCCCACGCCCTTGCCGGCCCGGGCGTAGCCGTCGGCCATGTGTGTGGCGCTGGACTCGTGGCGGCAAAGTATGTGCTGGATGGAAGGCTCCCGCCGGAGGGCGTCGTAGAAACCGATATTGTGAATGCTCGGAATCCCGAAGACGGTGGTGACGCCCGCTTCTTTCAGGGCCTGGACCATGCGTTCGGCTTGTGTCGACATACCAAAGCCTCCTGTTTCGCCCGAATTGCTTGTACCGCGATGACCAAAAAGAAACGCCGCGGTCAGGCCGCCGGGGCAGGTTCGCCCGGCGTCGCGCCGCCGCGCCGGACCGTACTATAGCCCCTTTCGCCTTGGGACGCAAACCGGGCCGCTCCCCCCTTAATCAACCGCAAAGGGGCCGTTTGCCAGCAGCAGGGGCAGACTGTCCGACACCAGCAGACCCTCGCGGGTCGGAATCACCCGGCCTTCGCGAGCCTCGACCAGCCCTTGCCCGATCGCGGCGGCCAGCCCGGCCTCGAAACCGGCCCAACCGGCCGCCTCGTCCAAAGCCACACCCTCGCTGGTGCGCAGCCCCAAGTAAAGCCGCTCCAAGGCGCGCTGCTCCGGGTCAAGCCGTTCACGCCCGGTCTCGGGCGAGGCCCCCTCGGCCAAGGCCCGGCCATATTTCCTCACGGACGAAACATTCCACCAGCGCTGTTCGTCCCGAAAGGAATGGGCCGAAGGGCCAAGGCCCAGGTACGGCACGCGGCGCCAGTATTTCTGGTTGTGCCGGGAGCGGTTGGCAGCGCCCCAGGCAAAATTCGAGACCTCGTAGTGTTCGTATCCTTGCCCGGTCAGAAAATTCGACGTGGCCAGAAAAAGCTCCCTGCTCTGTTCCTCGTCCGGTGGGATTATCCGGCCCTGCTCCTTCATCCGGCCGAAGACCGTCCGGGGTTCGAAGGTGAGCATGTAGCAGGACAGGTGCTCCGGTTTGAACGAAACCGCCCGGGTCAGTTCCCGGGTCCAGGCCTCGACCGTTTGGCCGGGCCGGCCGTAGATGAGGTCCAGACCCAGGTTGTTGAAACCCGCGCTCCGGGCCGCGTCGATGGACCGATAGGTTTCCTCCAGCCCATGCCGCCGTCCGAGAAAGGCAAGGGCCTCGGGATCGAAGGCCTGGACGCCCAGGCTGAGGCGGTTCGCGCCCAGTTCCTTGAGCAACGTGGCCTTATCGGGAGTCAAGTCTTCGGGATTGGCCTCGACCGTGACCTCGGCGTCGGGTGTGAAGTCAAAGGCCCGATGCATCCTATCGAAGAGACGCCCCAGCGCCTCGTCCGGCAGAAAGGTGGGCGTGCCGCCGCCGATGTACAAGGTATCAAAAGGGGTTTCGCGCCAATCCGCGAACCGCGCGGCCTCAAGCTCGACAGCGTCCAGCCAGTCCGGAACCAGCTTGGGGGCGGGCAGGGAAAAAAAATCGCAGTAAGGACATTTGGCCCGGCAGAAGGGGACGTGCGCATACAGGCCGGGCAAGGAGGCCTCAGGCATAGTCGGATTTGAGCACGGCCACGAACGCCCCCTGGGGGATGGCCACCTGGCCGACGATCTTCATGCGCTTTTTGCCTGCCTTCTGTTTTTCGAGCAGCTTGCGTTTGCGGGTGATGTCGCCGCCGTAGCACTTGGCCGTCACGTCCTTGCGGAAGGGCGAGATGGTCGAGCGGGCGATGATCTTGCCGCCGATGGCTCCCTGGATGGCGATCTTGAACATCTGGCGGGGGATTTCCTCTTTGAGCTTGTCGCAGATTTGCACGGCCCTGGCCCTGGCCCGGTCGCGGTGGATCATCTGGGACAGGGCGTCCACGGGTTCGCTGTTGACCAGGATGTCCAGCTTGACCAGGTCCGAGGGTCTGAAGTCGAGCAGTTCGTAGTCAAAGGAGCCGTAGCCCTGGGTGACGGTCTTGAGCTTGTCATAGAAGTTATAGACCACCTCGGCCAGGGGCATGTCGAACTTGATTTCGATGCGGCCGGGCGTGGGGCAGTGGAAGCGGGAGTTTTCGCCGCGATGCTCCATGCAGAGCTTCATGACCGTGCCCATGTAGCGTTCCGGGATGAGGATGCTGGTGCGGATGTACAGCTCCTCCGAGCTTTCGATGGCGGCCGGGTCCGGGAACTCCTCGGGGTTGTCGATTTCGAGGGTCTGGCCGTTGGTCAGATGGAAGCGGTAGCGGACCGAGGGCGCGGTCATGAGAATGTTCTGCCCGAACTCCCGTTCCAGGCGTTGCTGCACGATTTCAAGATGAAGCAGGCCCAGGAAACCGCAGCGGAAGCCCGTGCCCAGGGCGGCGGAGGAGTCCTTCTGATAGACAAAGGCCGCGTCGTTGAGCTTGTACTTTTCGAGCGTCTCGGCCAGGGAGAAATAATCGTCCGCGTCCATGGGGTAGATCGAGGAAAAGACCACGGGCTTGACCTCCCGGAAACCGGGCAAGAGTGCGGGCGCGGGCCGGTCGTCGTGGGTGATGGTGTCGCCGACCCGGGTGTCGCTGACGGTCTTGATGCCGGAGACGAGATAGCCCACCTCGCCGGCCGAGAGTTCCGGCTGGGGCCGGTAGTGGATTTGAAACAGCCCCACTTCCTCCACCCGGTGCACCGCTTCCGTGGCCATGAAACGGATGGTGTCGCCCTTTTTCAGGCTCCCGCTGAAAACCCGGCAGGCGATGATGACGCCCTTGAACGGATCGTAGTCCGCGTCAAAGACCAGGGCGCGCAGCCGGTCGTCCTCCAAGGGCTTGGGCGGCGGGATGTCCCGAACGATGGCCTCCAGCACGGCGTCGATGCCGATGCCTTCCTTGGCCGAGCAGAGCAGAATCTTGTCCTGCTCCAGCCCCAGTTCGAGGACAATCTGTTCGCTCACCCGCTCGACGTCGGCCGAGGGCAGGTCGATCTTGTTGATCACCGGGATGATGGTCAGGTCGTGTTCCATGGCCGCGTACAGGTTGGCCACGGTCTGGGCCTCGACGCCCTGGGAGGCGTCCACCAGGAGCAGCACGCCCTCGCACGAGGCCAAGGCCCGGGAGACTTCGTAGGAAAAGTCCACGTGCCCCGGCGTGTCGATCAGGTTGAGCATGTACTTTTGGCCCGACGCGTCGGTGTACGGCAGACTGACCGTCTGGCTCTTGATGGTGATGCCCCGCTCCCGCTCGATGTCCATCGAGTCCAGAATCTGGTCGCGGAACTCCCGCGCCTCGACCAGTTCGGCCCGCTGGATCAAACGGTCGGCCAAGGTGGACTTGCCGTGGTCGATGTGGGCGATAATGCTGAAATTGCGAATTTGAATCATAGCCTTTCGTCCGGTTTTCCTCGCCGACGCCGGACCTTAATCCTTTTACATACCCGGTTTTGGGCAAAAGGTAAACGGGGAGCTGCTTTATTTCTTCGCCGCCTGTCAAACAGGGCGGGGGACGCGTTCTCGAAGTTTTTTTTACAAGAGCGCCCCAAGCCGCCAGGCGGTTCAGTTGGGTAGGCTTAAAAATTGAAGGGGCCGTTGGAGAACGACCCCTGGCGATGCCCGACCGGCATATATATCTTCCAACCACGAGGGCCGATTGCAAACCCAACCGCCCTGTGCCGGGCGCTCAAGGCCAAAAGACCAGGCCGGGCGCGGGGCCGAGCTGGGTCCGGAGCATGGCCTGGGCGTCTTCCACGAACCGGACCAGGAGCGGCCGGGTGTCGCGTGGATCGATGATGTCCTCGATCTTGAAAGCGTGGGCGGTCCGGAAGGGCGAAGCCAGCGCGTCGAGCCGGGCCTCGATCTCGTGGCGCTTGGCCTCGGGGTCGGGCGCGGCCTCGATCTCGCGGCGGTAGGCGGCCAGAGTGCCGCCCCGGATGTGCATCGAACCCCAGTTGCCCGAGGGCCAGGCGTAACGCTTGTACATGCCCGTGGTCCTCATATGGCTCCCCCCGGCCACACCGTAGAGCTGTCTCAGAATGAAGGTGATCCAGGGCGTGCGGCTGGTGCTGGTGGCCATGACCACCCGGGCGCCGGCCCGGAGGATGCCGCGCTTTTCGGACTGAAGCCCGACCAGGAAGCCGGGTTCGTCGGCGAAAAAGATCATGGGCAGGTGAAAGAGGTCGCACAGTTGGATGAGCCGGATGACCTTTTCGCCGGCGGCCGTGTCCAGGGAGCCGCCCAGGAAGCGGGGGTTGTTGATCATGACTCCGACCGGATAGCCGTGGACCCGGGCCAGGCCGGTGACGCGGGATCGGCCGTAGCGGGGCGCGATCTCGAAGAAGCTGTCCCGGTCCAGGACCGCGCCAAGGAGCACGTAGGGGTCATAGGGCTTCCGCTCCTCCCGGGGGATGAGGGAGAGCAGGCGCTCGTCGCGGCGTTCCGGGTCGTCGGCCGGCTCGGTCCGGGGCGGCATCTCGTAAACGCTTGGTGGGAGATAGCTCAAAAAGCGCCGGATCAAGGCAAAGGCCTCGGCCTCGCCCGCGGCCACGTTGTTGATTGCACCGCTTTCATAGACCTGAACGCGCTCGCCGCCCAGTTCCTCCTTGGTGGGACTGGACCCGAAGGCGGCCTGGACCACGGGCGGGCCGGCCACGAAGACCTGGCTGGTGCCCTTGACCATAAGGTTGAAATGGGCCAGGCAGGCCTGCACGGCCGGCAGTCCGGCCACCGAACCCATCACGGCCGAGACCACGGGCACCTCCTGGAGCAGCCGCCCGGAGACATAGCCGCCCGGATTGTCCGGGATGTAGGTGTGGCCGATCTGTTCGAAGGTGCGCACGCTGCCGCCCGTGGCATCCAGAAGCCGGACATAGGGCAGCCGCCATTCCAGGGCCAGACGCTCGACGAAGAGGCTCTTGTTGGCCACGGACGCGTCGGCCGCGCCGCCGCGCACGGTGAAATCCCCGCCCGAGACCAGGACCTTCCGGCCGTCCAGCCGGAGGAAGCCCATGACCGTGTTGGCCGGCGTGAAAGCCACCAGTTCGTCCCCGTCGTAGCGCGCCGACCCGGTCAGGGACCCGATCTCCTCGAAAGACCCGGGATCGGCCAGACCGTCGATGCGCTCGCGCACGGTCAGCTTGCCCCGCTGATGGTGCTTGGCCACGTTCTCCTCGCCGCCCATGCGGCCGGCCAGCTCTTTGAGGCGTTTCAGCTTTTCAAGCTCGGGTTGCCAGGTCATCGTTTCCCTCACAAGCCGGAATCATGCAACGCGGCCTTTCCGGCGATTTTTTTTTATTTTCGAGCAACGGTGCGGGTACGGTAACAGACAACGGCGGCCCAGGCAACGGCCGGGCCACCGGTAGTTGGCGGATGATATTTTCGTCCGGCCGCGATTCGCCGGAAATTGCATAGGCAGACGCCAAGGTTGCTTTGCTTACCGGCGACGCCCACATGGCCTGCGGGGCCGTCCGCCTTGTGTATCAGGTCTTTTCCGTCAGCTCCTTTTCGCGGTCTCGGCCCCTGTAAAAAATATTTCTGGCGATGAAGCTGGGCTCCTGATCGCCGAGCCTGCCCAAAAGCTCGCTTTTCAAACCATGCATCCGCTTGGTTTCATCCGGGTCGAGAGCCGCGGCCAGGGCCATGTCCACGAACTGGAGGGCCATGTCCGGCCGGTCCTGTTCGGCCAGGGCCGCGGCCCGGTCCATGATGGCGGCCTTGCCGACCATGGCCGTGATTTCGCGGTGGATGTCCGCCCGCTTGGGCGGGAAGAGGTTCGAGGGATTGCCGTCGTACCAGCCCGTGTACTGACGCAGAATACCGTGGACGACAAAGGTCGGGCAGCCGTATCGGGGTTCCAGGAAGAAATCGTCCATCATCTCTGGGGGCAGTTGGACGTCGTGCAGGATGTCCTCGTACCACATGCCGGCGTTGAGCCGCCCCACGACCTCGGTGTGCAAATAGCGCAGGGCCGCGGATATCTTGAGCAGGGTCTGGCGGATCGCATCCCGACCCGCCAGTTCCGGGCCGTGACCGGGGATCAGGACCTCCGGTTCCCTGGCCAGGATTCTTTCGATCCCCTCGGCCCATTCCAGGGTGTAGCGCTGGACCTTGAAGGGATTGCCCACGTTGGGAAAGGAGGCCAAGACCATGTCGCCGGACAGGGCCGTCTTTTTCTCCGGCACCCAGACCCAGAGGTGATCGTCGGTTTCCCCGAGTTCGTGAAAGGCATGGAAATCCAGGCCGCCCACGCGCGTGCTCAGGCTTTGATCGAAGACCACGTCCGGGTTCCGCTGCGGCATGGGGAAAAACTGCTCGGGGCCCGCGATGCCGAACTGGATGCGGTTGATGTGCTCGTGGTAGCCGTCGAGCATACGGTATTTTTGGAATCGTTTGAGAATGTTGCGCTGGGCCACGATCCGGGGCGGGGGGAACCCGTTTTTTTCCGCGTCCTCGAAAAGGGCGTTGAGACAGGCGCCGTGGTCCAGGTGTCCGTGGGTGAGGAAGATGGTGTGCACCGGGTCTTTGGAAACCTGGCGCAGCATGTTCACCATGGGTTCGACGAACATGGGCAGGGGCGCGTCCACCACGACCAGCCCCTCCCGGGTTTCGACCAGGCCGGTATTGCCGAAGCTGGGCAGCATCCACACGCCCTCACCGACCTTGATCGGCTGCACCTTCATATGTCTCAAACCGGCCAAAAATTCCGATCCGCTCTCATTGCTCATGATTTCTCCTCTGACTAGTATCGTGTTCCACAAGTTCCTTACATTAAATCAGCCACTTCCCGTCGTTGCGAGCGGAGCGAAGCAATCTCGTATCTATTTTAAAATAAAAGAGATTGCCGCGTCGTCACGCTTTCGTCCACTTTCAGTGGACCCTAGCGTGACTCCTCGCAATGACGAAACTGGGCAAGTAATGTCCGTATAATCCCCGATCCCCGTGCCGGTCCCGTCCGGGTTCGCCCCGGCGGCTCAGGGGCCCAGTTCGAGATATTCGAGGCGCGAGAATGTGGGAACGCCCAAGACCGGTTCCCATTTCTTAACTCTTTTGTTGAGGCCCCAAGCGGCGTGGAAGGTCCACAAAGGCAGCTTGACCCGGCTTTCCCGCATGCGGTCGGCCATTTCGCGGCCGTATCGGGCGAGTTCTTTGTCGGAGAAAGACGTGAGTCCCTTTTGCACGGCCGCTTCGATCTCGGGCGTGGAGTTGTAGCACCACACCTGGCCCCGGGTCCAGAAATTGGTACCGTCCTTGGACGGATGCCGGCTCGGGTTCCACCAGATGAGCGCGGGGTAGGCCAATCCCCTAAGCTTCTTGGCCTTTAGTTTCATGAGCAGCGTGCCGAGTTCATACGTCTCTATCTTGGTGTCGATCCCGACCTCCGTTAAATTCGCGGCCAGGGCCACGGCCCATCCCACGGCGTTGGCCGGGACATGCAGGGCGGTTTTAAATCTCTGGCTATACCCGGCCGCGGCCAAGAGGGCCTTGGCCTTTTTGGGGTCATAGGGATCGTAGGGGGCCTGGGGGTCGTAGCCCAAGGTCAGGGGGGAAATGGGGTCGTGGATAGGCTCGGCGATGCCGAAGAAGATCTTTTTGCAGATCATTTCGCGATCCAGGGCCAGGGCGGCCGCCTCCCGAACCCGGATGTCATGAAACGGGCTGGGCGTGTTCGGTATGGCCAGATCGCAAAACCACAGGCCATAGGCGTTGACGTACTTGTTCATCAAGAGGGTCAGGTTCGGGTCGGACTTGACCAGGGGAATGTGCGGGCCGCTAACCTCCACGATATCCGCTTCACCGGCTTGGAGCATGGCCAGGCGGGTGCTGGCCTCGGGCACGAAACGCACGGTCAGGGTTTCGAACTCCGGCGTTTTGCGAAAGTGGTGTTTGACGGAGCGGAGTTTGAAATAGACGTCCTGCTGGTAATCCACCCAGGCGAAGGGACCGGTGCCCACGGGCTTGTCGGCGAATGCCTTGTCGCCCACGGTCTCTCGGTAATTCTGGGGAAATATCCCGATTGCGTACCAGAGATTGGTGAAGATCCACGGCCAGGTCTCGGCGAGGCGGATTCGGACATGATAGGGATCGACCACCTCCACGGCCTCGATCTTTTTTTGAAGCTGCCGGCGTAGCCCGAACCTCAGTTCGCGCTTCATATGCGTTTCCAGGCTGTATTTCACATCCTTAGCCGTCAGGGGGTCGCCATTATGAAACTTGACATCTTTTCGGATGAAAAAATCAATGGTCTTCCAATCCGGGCTGATCTTCCACGATTGGGCCAGGGAGGGGATGAACTTCCCGTCCGTGGTCGCGTAGTTCAGGCTGTCGAACACGGTCGAGGCCACCACGGGGAAAGGTCCGGTGCCGGTGGCCGGGTCCCCGCCCTTCATGTTAAAGATCGAAAACGCGGTGACCGCGGTCACCTGCCTGTTCGGGGCGCCGATCGAGGATTGGGGGGGCAGGAGCACCATGCTCACAAGGGTCAGCAACAAGAATCCCGGGACGATGCCCGACCGTACGGATTTCGCGCGCCTCATATTTTTCCCTCCTTGGCTGATGAAAAGAATTGGACTCAGGGGTGTTTTTGACCGCGTTCGTCCTGGGTCACGAGAACAGGCGGCGCCTCGGTCAGCATGTCGCGGCTCCCCGCTTCTTCTTAAGTTCCTTTCCTTATTGGTTTTCGACCCACACGGAATGGTCCACGATGCCGAACCGCTGAATCTTTTGGGCCAGGCTGAGGCCCAGGGGACTTCGGTTCGCCCCGGCAAGCCGGCCATCGGAACGCCAGGTCAGCAGGATGCTGATGTCTCCCGGCACGTCGGCTTGGCTGTAGAGCCTGGCCCGATCCAAATGCTGCGGGTGTTCCATGTCCGCCAGAAGCCGGGCGAGTTCGTTTTTCGCGTCATGCCCCGGCGCTCTCAGCCGGATCATTTCCAAAATCTTCATGGTTTACTTTGCCGGTTCAAGCTGTTAAGCTGAATATATACAAATTGGAGGCCAACTTTTCTATCTTAGAAATCAACTGGTTACACCGCCAGATGGATCGGCTGTACTTTGTGGCGGAATTTTCCGCGCCATGGTCCGGTTTGTAACTATTCCGTCCCATGGTACGGAGCGCGGATCACCCAGAGGAAAACCATGCCGCTCGAAACCCAGGATTTCTTTCGCGAAGCGACCCTAAGGATTTGCGGGAGCCTGGATATCGCCAAGGCTTTTCATAATACCTTTTTATACATACGCGATTTCATTTCGGCCGACGCGATGACCCTGGTGGTCTTTGATCAGCAATCCGGCGGCGTGGAAAACGTCACCGTCTCCACCATGGAGCAACATATTCGCGTTCCGGCCTATCTGCCCTTACCCCTGGAAATCCAAAAACTGATCAAGGAACGTCTGGATAGCGAGCCGGTCCGATTCATCAACCGGGTCAGCGAGGACAAGGTGTTTGGTCCGGTCGGCCGACATATCCGCTGGCGGCTGAAATCGCTCATGACCATGCGCCTGATGCTGGAAGGCACGATACTGGGCGGTGTCATCCTGGGGAACCGAACCGGCACGCCTTACAACGAGGAGCACAACCGGCTTCTCTCCTTGCTGAACGAGCCGTTCGCCATCGCTTTGTCCAACTTCTTGCAGCACCGCGAACTGGCCAGGATCAAGGATGATCTCGCCGACGAAAACCGTTACCTCCGGGACGAGATGCAACGGTTGCGAGGGGATGAAATCGTCGGTGCCGATTTCGGTCTAAGGTCGGTCATGGAACAGGTCTGGCGGGTGGCGCCCCTGGATACCCCGGTCGTTCTCTTGGGCGAAACCGGCGTGGGCAAGGAAATCATCGCCAACGCCATCCACCGGGCTTCCCCCCGGCGAAACGGCCCGTTTATCAAGGTGAATTGCGGCGCCATACCGGAAACCCTGATTGACAGCGAGTTGTTCGGGCATGAAAGGGGCGCGTTCACCGGCGCTTTCGAACAGCGATACGGCCGTTTCGAGAGGGCGGACGGTGGCAGTCTCTTTCTGGACGAAGTGGCCGAACTGCCGCCCGGCGCTCAGACCCGGCTGCTGCGGGTGCTGCAAGAAAATGTCATTGAGCGCGTCGGAGGCAAGGATCAGGTCAAGGTCAATATCCGAATCATCGCGGCCACGCACCGGAAACTCGACCAAATGATCCAAGACGGTTCATTCCGGGAAGACCTCTTTTTCCGCTTGCATGTCTTTCCCATTTCCATCCCGCCGCTCCGGGACCGGAAGATGGATATCCCCTCCCTGGTTCACTACCTCATTTCCAAGAAGAGCAGGGAAATAGGCATGATCGACGTGCCGAAACCAACGCCCGGTGCGTTGGAGGCCATGATGGAATACAGTTGGCCGGGGAATATTCGGGAATTGGAGAATACGATCGAACGCGCCTTGATTTTGCACAAGGACGGGCCGCTCAATTTCGACGGACTCATGACCGCGGAACCGCGCCCTCTGAATCGTCAGAACCAGAACCAGGAGAACGACCCCCTGGACCTGGATAGGATCATGGCCCGGCATATCGCCGGCGTGTTGGCCCAAACGAACGGCCGCATCGAGGGAGATAAAGGCGCGGCCCGGCTCCTGAACATTCATCCCTCGACGCTCAGAAAGAGAATGAGAAAATTGGGCATACCTTTCGGTCGCAAAAACAGAGGGCGCGCGCCCCAGCCCGGCAAGATACGCCACTGACCCTCCCCGCGATACCCGCTGGAAAGCCGCCGGCGCTGCTGCAATCAGCCCGGTACGCCTGCTTGCTTTTGGCCGAGATGGCGGTTTTGCCCGGCCCCGGCTTCGTGGTATGATGGCCTGTAAACACGCGAGCACGGAAAGGATTCCCGGAATGGACATGCGTCCGGTCGCCGCCGGAAGGCCCCTCGATGGCGTGCGGGTCCTGGACCTGACTAGGGTCTGGTCCGGCCCGCTGGCCGGCCGCATCCTGGCCGACCTGGGCGCCCAGGTCATCCACGTCACCGGCCGGGTCACGGTTCCGTCCCAGATTCCCACGGCCGATCAGGCCCGGATGGTGGGCATCTACGCGGACAACGATCCGGGCCAGCGGCCCTGGAACCGGGGTTCCCAAACGAACGATTTTCACCGCAACAAGCTGGGCCTGACCCTGGAACTGAACACCGAAACCGGGGCCTCGATCTTCAAGAAGCTGGCCGCGATCAGCGACGTGGTCCTGGAAAACTACAGCCCCCGGGTCATGCCCAACTTCGGCCTGGACTACCCGGCCCTGAGGGCCATCAATCCGGGCATCGTCTTCTGCTCCATGCCCGGCTTCGGCGACAGCGGCCCGTACCGAGACTGGGTCTCCTTTGGCACCAACCTGGACCCCTTCTCCGGCCTGGCCAGCCTCATGGGCTATTCGGGCGGCCCGGCCCACATCTCGGGCAACGCCTACCCCGACCCCGTGGCCGCGCTGCACGCCGTGGCCGCCATTCTCATCGCCTTGTACCACCAACGCCGCACCGGCCAGGGCCAGCACATCGACCTTTCCCAGGCCGAATCGGCCACCGCGCTTCTGGGCGAGGCCGTGCTGGGCTATGCGCTCAGCGGCAACGTTCCGGTCCGCATGGGCAACCGCCACCTGGTCCACGCGCCCCAGGGGTGCTACCCCTGCCGGGGTGAGGACCAATGGGTGACCGTGGCCGTGTCGTCCGAGGCGGAGTGGCAAGGGCTGTGCACCGCCCTGGGCCGGCCCGAGCTGGCCGAGGACGAGCGCTTCGCCGGCGAAGCGGCCCGCTGGGCGCATCACGACGAGATCGACGGGATCATCGCCGCCTGGACCCGGGATTTATCCCATTTCGAGGCCATGGCCCGGCTGCAAGCCGCCGGTGTGCCGGCTGGGGCCGTGGTCAACGCGGCCGAGCTGGTTGGCGGCGAGCACCTCAAGGCGCGCGGCTTTTTCCTGGAGATCGACCATCCCGAGACCGGCCCACGGCTGCACTGCGGCCTGCCCTTTCGCCTGTCGGACACCCCGCCCCCCAGCCTCAAGCCCGCGCCCTGCCTGGGGCAGCACAACCGCTTGGTCCTGGGCGAGATACTGGGCATGAACGCCGGCCAGATCGCGGCCCTGGAAGAAGAAGGCGCCATCGGCGTCGCACCCATCGGATAATTCCGCATTCGGGCGTTTCCGAGCACAAAAATGCCGCGTCGCGGCCGTTCAGCAGAAAGCGCGGAAAGACCTTGCGACGCGGCTGGGATGAAGCGGGTTTTTTACGGGACGCGCTTTTGGGGCGCTGGCCCGGCGCCTTTCTCAGGCGCCGGCCTCGGCCTCCAGGGTGCACTGGGTGAAGTCGATTTCCTGGTGACAATTCTTGCAGACGTGGGCCTTGTCGAACTCGTCGGAGAAAATCTCTTTCTCGGTGCCGCAGTTCGGGCATTTGCAGATGAAGGAACTCAGGTTCTTGTTGGCTTGAAATCCGGGGCAATGCTGCGGTGTGGTCGCCATGTCTTCCTCCTTCGGTCTCAAATGCGCCGCCTGGACCGAAGATCGGTTCGGTCGAGGAAGCGCGGTGGATACTCCTATTTTATTGTAGCCGAAATCTACTCGGCGTCGACCCCTTTTTTCCGAAATAAAGCCGCGAAAAAGCCGTCGGCGCCGTGCCGGTGGGGCCAGGCTTCGAGCAGCCCGTCGGGCCGCACCAGGCCGCGCGCCGACTCGGGCAGGGCCTCGGCGGCCGAGGCCAGCGCCATGTTCGGGCGGCGGGCCAGCAGGGCCTCGACCACGCCCGTGGTCTCTTCCAAGGTAAAGGTGCAGACCGAATAGATCAGCCGGCCCCCGGGCTTGACCAGACGGGCCGCGGCGCTTAGCAGCTTGATCTGGGCCTCGGCCTGACGGGCCGGGTCCTGGGCCGATTGCAGCCACTTGACGTCCGGCCGGCGGCGGATCGCGCCCAGGTTCGAACACGGCGCGTCCACCAGCACGGCCTCGAACGCGGCCTCCCGAAACGGCGCGGCCAAAAGGTCGCCCCGCACGATGGACAGCCGGTCCGGGCCCAGGCGGTCGGCCTGAAGCCGCAGCCGACCCAGCCGGCCGGGGTCCGGGTCCATGGCCGTCACGGCCCCTTCCGAGGCCAAGGCCAGGTGCAAGGCCTTGCCCCCCAGGCCGGCGCAGGCGTCCAGCACCCGCCCGCTATTTTCGGGCCGGGCCAAGAGCGTGGCCGCCTGGCTGGCTTCGTCCTGCACCAGAAAAAGCCCCTCGGCAAAACCGGGAAACCGGGCCACCGCGCCTTTGGCCCCAAAGACCCGCAGCCCGTCCGGCGCGTACGGTGTGGGTTCGACGCGTTCGGCCCAGTCGGCCAGACGCGCGGCCAGGTCCGCCGCCGTGGTCCGGCGGGTGTTGACCCATAGGGTAAGCGGCGCGATCTCGTTGCCGGCTTCAAGAATCTGCCGGGTTTCCTCCGGGCCGAAGCGGTCCAGAAGGCGCCGGACGATCCACTCCGGGTACGACTGGCTCAAGGCCAATTTTTGGACCGGGGGGAGATCGTCGTCTTCGGGGTCGGGCAGGCGCTCGGCCCGGGTCATGGCCCGGAGCACGGCGTTGACCAACGAGGCCGACCAGCCCGGCCCGTATCGCTTGGCCAAGTTGACCGATTCGTTGACCGCGGCCGAGGCCGGGACGCGGTCCAGATAAATAAGCTGAAAAGCGCCCAAGCGCAGGATGTCCCGGACCTCCTCGGCCAGCGGCCGGTCGGGCCGGGACAGGAAGCGGCCCAGCACATAGTCCAGCCGGCCGCGATAGCGGAGCACGCCCAGGACCAGGTGGTGGGCCAGACCGCGCTCGCGCGGGCTTAACCCGGCGGCGCGTTCTTCGAGCGCCTCCTCGGGGAACCGTCCCCCGGCCGTATCCCGCAGGGTGAGGAAGGCGGCCGACCGCGCGTCAAGGGGGGCTTTGGTCCGGCGGGGTTTCACGGGGGGTTACCCGAGCACCAGGCCCGGGGAAAGCCGCTGACCGCGCCAGAAGTCCGCGGCGGCCAGGCGGCGCTGGCCGGCCAGTTGCAGCTCGGCGATGGTCAAGCTGCCCTGTCCGGCGGCCACGATCAGGCCGCCGGAACCCAGGCCCAGAATCTCGCCCGGCCCGCCCTGGTCCGATCCGACTTTGGGGCCGAAAATCTTGAGCATGCGGCCATCGAGCCGGGTGTAAGCGCCCGGCCAGGGGTCCAGGCCCCGGACCCGGCGCGACAGCACTTCGGCCGGAAGGGTCCAATCCATAAGGCCGTCGGTCTTTTTCAACATGGGGGCGTGGCTGGCCCGGCTTTCGTCCTGGGCCTCAGGAACGATGGTTCCGGCCCGCAGGCCGGCCAGGGCCTCGACCAGAAGGTTCGCGCCGAGCGCGGCCAGGCGGTCGTGCAACCCGCCGGCCGTGTCCGTGTCCTGGATGTTGGTGGAGCGGGAGCGCAGGATCGGTCCGGTATCCACGCCCGCGGCCATGCGCATGATGGTCACCCCGGTCTCGATTTCGCCGTTCAGGACAGCCCATTGGATGGGCGCCGGACCCCGGTAGGCCGGCAGCAGGGAACCGTGCACGTTCAGGCAGCCCAGGGGCGGCAGGTCCAGCACGGCCGGAGGCAGGATCAGACCGTAAGCCGCCACCACGATGGCCTCGGGGCCCAGCGTTTCCAGATGGGCCAGGGCCTCGGGGCCGCGCAGGGTTTCGGGCTGCCACACGGGCAGGTCAAGCTCCAGGGCCAGGGTCTTAACCGGCGAGGCGGCCATTCTTCGGCCGCGTCCTTGTGGGCGATCCGGTTGGGTGGCCACGGCCAGGATCGTCTCCCCGGATTCGACCAACGCCCGGAGCGTGGGACAGGCGAAGTCCGGCGTGCCCATGAAGACGATGCCGCGCGGCTTAGTCATCGGCCGACGATCTTTGTTGTTCCTTGAGGGCCTTCTTGACTTTGCGGCGGTAGAGTTCCCGCTTGAGCGGGCTGACGTAATCGAGGATGAGCGTGCCGTCGAGGTGGTCGGTTTCGTGCTGCAACACGATGGCCAGGAAATCGTCGGAGTCGATCTCCATGGGTTCGCCATTGAGGTCCAAGGCCTGGACCCGGACCCGGCTGGCGCGATTCACCTCGGCCAGGTATTCGGGCACGGAAAGGCACCCTTCCTCGGAGATGACCGCGCCCTCTTCCTCGACGATCTCGGGATTGATGAGAATCAGGGGGTCGGGTTCGCCCGTGCGCCGGAAACCCACGTCAATGACCACCAAACGGCGGCTGTGGCCCACCTGCGGCGCGGCCAGACCCACGCCCGAAGACGACATGTGCAGGGTGTGGACCATGTCCTCGGCCAGGCGCACGACCTCCTCGTCCACTTGCTCAATGGGTTCGGCGATCTTCTTGAGCACCGGGTCGGGATAGGTGATGATGGGCAACATGGGCATAGCGCACTTCACTGTCTAAAATCGTAACAGTAAAAATATAAGGTCTGCGCGCGTGAATTGCAACCACGAAGCGCGGCCGGGGAGGTCCAGCGGGTTTTTCTTATTCCAGGGCAGAGCCCTGAACGAAAAGGAAACGCTCTTGCCCGCGGCGATCTGCCCTTTCCTCAGCACCCAAGCCCATCCCGTCATTCCCGCGCAGGCGGGAATCCAGTCTTTCGTGCGCGGCGGTCTGGAGTAAGGGGCATGAAACAAAGCATTCAAGCGGTATTGGGCGGTTTGGCGGCGCAAAGAGTTGTCACGCCTGGATTCCCGCCTGCGCGGGAATGACGTTTTCGATTCTTGGGTAAGGCGAATCCGCGACTCCAGCAAAAGCCCGTCACCCTGGCGAAAGCCAGGGTCCAGACGAGACGGCTTCCAATTCCCCCGGACCCCCCGATCCCGTTATGGTGCACCGGTTTTAATCTTGTTCCAGGGCAGAGCCCTGGAACAAGATTAAAATAAGATCGGTAGGGGCACGTTGCACGTGCCCCGGTGACGAGTCCTTATCTTTGGAGGCACGTGCAACGTGCCCCTACGCCTTCCTGATCTGATGCGCACCCTATCGGGCGATCACGGTGCCGGGCAGGCGCTGGGTAAGAATCTCGACCGCCTCGTCCACCATTTCCTCCAGGACCTGGGCCGCTGGGGGAAGGTCCTGGATCAGGCCGGAAATCTGTCCGGCGAAGCCGCCCACGTAATCGGTCTTGCCGGCCTGTTGAAAGGCGGCCAGCAGGGCCGAGGAGATGAGGACCTGGTTGGGAAAGGGCAGGGCCGGCAGGCCGGAATCGTTCCACAGGTCGTGGAAGCGGCTGTAGGACGAGCGGCTGGTCTTGCCGGTGTAGGCCAGGGAGACGCGGGTGTCCTCGTCGGTCGAATCCAGGATTCGCTGCTTGTTCTCGGCGAGCGCCCCGCCTTCGACCGTGGCCAGAAACCGGGTGCCCACCCAGACGCCCACGCAGCCCATGGCCAGGGCCGCGGCCAGTCCCCGGCCGTCGCCGATGCCGCCGGCGGCCAGGACCGGCACGGGCGCGGCCGCGTCCAGGACCTGGGGCAGCAGGGCCATGGTGCCGATCCGTCCGGTGTGGCCTCCGCCTTCGTGACCCTGGGCCACCAAGAGGTCGATGCCCTCCCGGGCCATGCGGCGGCCGTTCTTGACGTTGCCGGTGATGGCCAGCACCTTGGCGCCCACGGCGTGGGCGTCTTCGACCATGAAGCCGGGGCTGCCCAGGCCGGCGCAGAACAGGGGCACGCGTTCCTCCAGGCAGACCTTGACCGCCTGCCGGGGCAAGGCCGTGGTCGAACGCCGGTTGAGGGTGAATTCCACATCGGGCAGGTCCAAGTCGAGCATGATCTTTTCCACCCATTCCTTGTGGGCCGGGGGCAGGCCGCCCAGCACGGTGCTGAAGGGCATCCGCACCTGGTCGTCGCCTTGGGGCACCTCTTCCTCGCCGGTGGACCGCTCGACCAGGGCGCGGGGGAGCAGCAGGTCCACGCCAAAGGGTTTGTCGGTCAGGGACTTGATCCGGCGGATCTGGTCCCGCAGCTCGTCCAGGGTCAGGCCGGCCGCGCCCAGCACGCCGCAGCCGCCGGCCTCGGACACGGCCACGACCAGCTCGACCGGAGCGCCGGTGCGCTCGCCCAAGAGGGCCGGTCCCATGCCCGCGCTGAGGATGGGGTATTCGATGCCCAGAATGTCGCATAAGGGGGTGCGGAGCGTTCGCTTGGCCATGACATTACCTCCAAGTAGGAATGGGCCGCCGGGCCGGCCGAAAATCAACCGATGATCGATCACCAAACATTCATTCAGCGATCATTTGTTAGCACTTGGTTGTACCTTGGTTGCTCTTTGATTGTTGTTTGAAAATCATAACAGAGAGACCGCTGAGGACAAAACACTATCTGCGCGGCGCGGGCGGGACCACGGCGGGTGGTTGCGCTCGCCGCCGGGATTGGCTATGATGCTGTAGGGACCCGCGCTTGTAACCCCGCGCGACTAAAGGAGAATCGAATGAACGCCTCACAGCGTCAAACCCTGGCCCGGCTCATCGAGGCCATTGACCAGGCCGCCGATGAGGTTCAAAGCCTAGAGGAGGAGGCCCATGCGGCCTTGTTCGAGGCGGGCGACCGGGAGCGCCATGGGCAGCTTCTCGAACAAAAAGCTATTGTTATCATTGGGTTAGAAGAAGAAACCGAAGACCTGATCCCGGGTCTGCCCGAGGCATTGGGCGGCCGCGTCCAAAGCCAGTTGGCCCATTTCGCCAAGCTGGCCGGCATGGCCCTGGACCTGTCCAGCGCCTTCTTCCTGCGCACCATGCTTCACCCGGTGGAAGACTGGGAGACAACGCCCAACGACTTGAAATTACTCGCAGAAGAATTAAAAGGCCAGGCCGGTGAAGGGTAAAACAAGGTGAACGCCACGCCCTCGGACCAAAGCACGCCCCTGGTATCGGTCATCATCCCGGTGCTGAACGACCCAAAGCGCCTGGGCCGCTGCCTGGAGGCCTTGCGGCGTCAGACCTATCCGCCGGATCGCTACGAGATCATCGTCGTGGACAACGGCTCGGACCCGCCGCTGTTCGGTGTTGAGGAACAGGGTCCGCGAGTCACGTATTTAAGCGAAAATAAACGAAGTTCCTATGCGGCCCGGAACCGGGGCGTGATGCGGGCGCGGGGGACCGTGATCGCTTTTACGGACGCGGACTGCATCCCGGACACGGACTGGATCGAGCGGGGCGTGGGACATCTCCTTACGAACCTGGAGCCGGGCCTGGTGGCCGGGCGCATCCAGGTTTTCTGCCGCCGCCCGGGCCGGCCCAACCTGGTCGAGGCGCACGATCTGGCGGCGGCCTTTCCGCAAAAAAAATACGTGGAAACAGGGCATTACGGAGCCACGGCCAACGTCTTCACCTTGAAAAGCGTGTTCGAGGCGGTCGGGCCGTTCTATGAGGGCACGGCTTCGGGCGGAGACTTCGAGTGGGGGAAACGGGTTTTCGCCTCGGGGCGGCCGCTACGCTACGCCGATGACGTGGTCGTGCGCCATCCGGCCCGGCGGACGCTTGGGCAACTGCTCCACAAATCGCGGTTTCAGATGACGGGTGTTTACACCCTGATTCGGGTCGAGCGGCAGGGCCGGCCCCCGCGGCTGCGCACCTTTGTCCGGGCCTTCCTGCCGCCCGTGCTGACCGCGGGCGAGGTCCTCCGTGACCCGAGAGGGCGTGGGTTCTGGTTCCGGGTGGGCGTGGCGGGTCTCATCGTGCTCAGACGTTACGCCATGGCCCTGAGGATGGTGACCCTGCTTCTCCAAGATATTGGAAGGAAAAGAAAAGATGCACCACCCGGAGCGGGGCATGCATCCGTCTGACGGACGAAATCCCATGGTTTCCATTATCCTGCCGACCTACAACCGGGCGCGGCTGCTGGGCCAAGCCATCGACAGCCTCCAAGTCCAGACCTACACCGACTTCGAGATCATCGTGGTGGACGACGGCTCGACGGACGAGACGCCGAGTCTGCTGAAAGCATGGCGTGACAAGGCCCCGGGGCTGCGGAGCACCCGGCACCAAGTCAACCGAGGGATCAGCGCGGCCAGGAATACGGGCATCCGTATGAGTCGGGGGGAATTCATCGCCTTCCAGGACAGCGACGATCTTTGGCGGCCGGACAAGCTGGCCCGACAGATGGCCCTGTTCGCGGGCGCGCCGGATGATGTGGGTGTGGTTTACAGCCGATTCGTCTGGCGATTGGGCGGGAAAGCAGTGGTGGGGCCGCCTCTACGCCGACTCAAGCAAGGATACGTCCACCGGGACCTGTTGCGAGGCAATTTCGTGGACGCACCCACGGCCGTGGTGCGGCGCGCCGCCCTTGACCGGGTGGGCCTGTTCGACGAGTCCCTGCCCAGCTTCGAGGACTGGGACCTGTTTCTCAGGATCTCGAAAGGGTATGCCTTCCGGCTGGTGGACGCGCCGTTGGTAACGTCCTCCGCCCTGGCCGACGGTCTTTCCGCCAACCGGGAGGCTTACCTACGGGCCTACCGGATTCTCCTGACCAAATACCACCGGGACTTCCGGCGGGCCGCGGCCGCGAATCCATTGCGGATCAAGATGCTCCTGTCCGCCCTTTTGCCTTTGACCGGAGAACCTTTCTTCAGCGGCCTTTTGCGGATCAGGTCCCGCCTGCACATGGCCCTGCGGGTTCACCCGAGCGAACCGGTCGCAGCTTCAAGCAAGACCTAGTTGAAGGTCATCCCCCCGTCCACGTTCAGGGCCTGGCCGGTGATCTCTCGGGCCTCGTCGGAAACGAGGAAAACCACGGCGTTGCCCATGTCCTCGATCGTCTGGGGCCGCTGCATGGGAATGGTTCCTCTGGCCATGGCCTCCCAAGCATCCCGGGGAGACATCTCCTTGAGCGCCGGATTCATCTGCTGGATGAAGCGGATGCCCTCGGCCCACATGGGCGTCCAGATGATGCCCGGGCAGAGGGTGTTGACGTTGACCCCATAGGGAGCGAGCTGCAAGGCCACGGACTGGGACAGGTTGATGACCCCGGCCTTGGAGGCGGCATAGACCGGCAGGGTCGCGCTGCCGTGGCGGCCGGCCACCGAGGAGACATTCACGATCTTGCCCCGTTTCTGCTTCTTGAAGTGCGGAATCGCGGCCCGGTTGCAGAGGAAGACGCCCTTGAGGTTCACGTCGATGGTCATATCCCAGGACTCGACCGGAACGTTTTCCAAAAGATTGGTTTCAGGCTTGGGGGTCAGCATGCCCATGCCGCTCACGCCGGCCGAGCAGACCAGGATGTCCAACCCGCCCATCTGCTCCAAAGCCAGGTTCACCAAAATTTGACAGTCCTTCTCCTCCCGAACGTCCGTTGTAACGGCCAGGGCCTTGACCCCGAGAGCCCGCACCTTTTCGGCCACGGCCTCGGCCAACTCCAGCTTGAGGTCGCTGACGACCACATGGGCCCCCTCCCGGGCCAAACACAAAGAGATGCCTTCGCCGATTCCTCCGCCACCACCGGTCACAATGGCCACCTGATCTTTCAGACGCATGCCTGCCTCTCCTTTCGCGGTTTCGCTTGCCATTCCTTTTAATCCAGGTCGACAGGGTTGTCAAACCAGCGCGCCGCCGGCCCACAGCCTAAGAATTGCGCGGCCCGCCGACCCTGCTCTTGACCTCGACCCGACACCTGGGTATAAAGGGGCCGGCATATCGTCAGGGAAAAGGGCGGCCGCGGGTCTATCGAAAACAGTTCGAGCAGACGGTCCCGCGCGCAAGGGGAGCATGTTCCGATCCGATCAACCCACGAATTACGAAGCGGTTTACCAGGAACTGGTGGCCAAGCTGGCCCAGGCCGATTTCGGCCATGCTGCGGCCCAGTTGGGCGGGAGTCCGGCCGGGCGGGGCGTGGACATGGAGGTTTTCGGCCGCGTTCTCAGGGTCGAGCCCGAGGGCGTCTCGGCTCAGGATGGGGGGGCCGTGGATTTCACGGTCCGCATCGTGCTGGCCTACTACCTGCTGCACGCCGGGCAGGGCGACCTCACGGGCGAGTGGGTCTCCTACCGCGACTTCAAGGACGGGGTTTTTTTTCACGCTTCCTTCACCCAGATCGTGGAAACCAAGATCGTCAAAGATTTCTCGAACCGGCTGGCCGCGCTGGAAGAGGCGGCGCGGTCCTTGGCCGGCCGGCCGCTGGAAGCCGGATTGGGCGGGGACCTGTGTTATGTTTTCCCGGCCCTGCCCCGACTGCCCATGGCCCTCATTTTCTATGACGCCGATGAAGACTTCCCGGCCTCGGCCCGGGTCCTCTTCGACGCCTCGGCGCCCTGTTTCCTGGACATGGAATGCCTGGCCGTCCTCGGCCTGATCCTGTGCGATCAGCTCGCCGCCGCGGCCACAATCGAGACGCCCCCCGAGCGCCCGTAAATTTTTCGCAGGAGGCCCGCATGACCCCGCGCATCGGCCTGGCCGCCGGTACCGTTTTCTACAAACAGAAGATGTTCAAAGACGCCGAGGACCGCCAGGTGAAAACACCCTTTGGCCCGGCCCGGCTCATCTTGACCGACCGGATCGCCTACCTGCCCCGCCACGGGCTTGACGGTCAGGGCTACATCTTCGCCCACGCCATCAACCACCCGGCCAACTTTTTCGCTCTAAAGGACTTGGGCGTGGAGGAGGTCATCGGCATCTGCTCGACCGGCAGCCTGAAACCCTCCCTTCCGCCGGGCAACGTGCTCGTGCCCTCGGACTACATCTGCCTGGGCCCGCTCCCCACCACGGTCACCGACCATTCCCTGCACATCACCCCGGTGCTCAGCGAAAAGGTGCGTTCGAAGCTGGGCGAGGCCTCGCGGCAGGCCGAGGTGGAGATCGTGGACGGCGGGATTTACTGGCAGAGCACCGGCCCTCGGCTGGAAACCCGGGCCGAGATCCGCTTCATCTCGGACTACGCTCATCTGGTGGGCATGACCATGGCCAGCGAGGCGGCCGTGGCCCAGGAACTGGGGTTGGCCTACGCCGCGCTCTGCTCGGTGGACAATTACGCCCACGGTCTGTCTCACACGCCCTTGACCGAGGACGAGATTCGTAACCGGGCCGGGGAAAACGCGGAAAAGATGTTCAAAATCGTGGAAGCGTATCTAGATCTTCCGGCCGATTGAGACCCCGGCGGAGTCCCTCGATCAAAAGCAAAGCGGACGGCGCCAACAAGGCCAGGTCCCGGACCAGGGTCAGCAGACCCGCGGCCTGGGCTTCCTTATCCGTGGTAAAGCAACCGCATTGAAAATCCAGCCCGCGGGCCAGATTGAACCCGAGCGCGCCCGAAAAGCCGAGCATCAGGCCGGCCGCGATCAGGGTCGAGGGCCAGACGTATAAACCCAAGAGCAGCAGCACGCCCACGGCCAGTTCCACCCAGGGCAGACCGAGGGCCACCAGACCCACCCAGGAAGGCGGAAGAATCTTGTAGGCGTAAATCACGCGGGCAAAATCCGCTGGATTGAATATCTTGTCCACGCTGGCGTAGATAAAGATGAAACCCAGCGTGATCCGCGACAGGAAGAAGACAAAACCGAGACGCCGCTCCACCCGTTCAACCCTCCCTGACCTGAATGATGGGCATGCCCTTGAGTTCCCATTCCTCGATGCCGCCCAGGTAAACGGCCACACGCTCACGGCCCAGAGTCTTGATCCGGCGGGCCAATTGAAAGCTGTCAGAGCACAAGCTGCCCTCGCAGTAGATCACCACCAGCCGGTCCGGCGGCACGTCGGCGAACAGGCCGGGCAAGACGTGCTCCGCATTCTCCAGCGGCGCGCTTTGAGCGCCCGGGATGTGACCCAGGTCGTAAAAGACCGTGGGCCGGGCGTCCACCAGCATAACGTCCGCATCCCGGTAGAGCCGCACCATCTCCTCGAATTTGATCCCCAGCACGCCTTGGGGCAGCCGTCGGTACCCGGCTTCAACCTCCACCTCCCGCCAATCCACCAGCGGATCGAACCGGTCCGGCCGCACCTGATTGACGATCGCGCCCGCGGCCAAGGCCAAGACAACGATCAAAAAGGCGATGAAAACCTGCCGGAGCAGAAAGGCCGAAACCTTGGTTTGCTTCTCCGGTGCGTCTGCCATGCCTATCCCTTCCCGGCCGTCGGCCGCTCGCGAAAAGCAGCAACGCCGCGCTGGAAATCCTTTCCGTGTCCATATTTACCCAAACGGCCGGCCGGCCGCAAGGAGAAAGGCGTTGACAAGGCGGGCCGCCTGGGCATAACTCTAGGCAAAGGATCGGGACGGGAGACCCTTTCCGGGAAGGAAGCAGATCATGAGCGACAATGAGGTTTCACGGGCATCCGGGCGGGAAACCAACAAACGAAAGATCGTCAAAGCGGCCAGCCGGCTGTTCGAGGAAAAGGGGCTTCAGGAGACATCGGTCGGCGAGATCGCCGAAAAGGCCGGGGTCAGCGTGCCCGAGGCCTATTCCTATATGCGCCGCAAGTCCGAGATATTGTTCCTCATCATGGAGGATCTGACCGGCGGCTTTCAGGAAGCGGTCCGGCCGAACATCGCCCACCTCGAAAATCCCAAGGAGAAGCTACTGGCGGCCATGCGTCTGTTTTTCTTTTCCACGGCCGACAGCGCCTCCCAGACTTTCCTGCTCTATCGGGAATCCAAATCCCTGGACGCGGAGGGCCGGGCCAGGATCATGACCGCCGAGGAAAACATCGTGAACACGTTCAAGGAAATCCTGGATCAGGGCGTGAGCCAGGGCGTGTTCAAGGCCCACGACACCCAGACCATGGCCTATAACATCGTTCTGCTGGGCCACGCCTGGGTGCTCAAGCGTTGGCACTATAAAAAACGCTTGAGCCTCGAGGACTATTTTCAGGTCCAATCCGAGTTCATCCTGTCCGCCGTCTCTCCGCCGACCGGCTCCTGACGCGCGCCGCCCGCCCCACCTTGACACGCGTCTCGCCCGGATTATATTTATAGGTAAATCGGGCGCCAAAAAGGCGAAGAGGTTCATAAATGCCGATATACGAATACGAATGCGGCGGGTGCGGTAAGGTCTTCGAGGAGATCGTGCGTAGCTCGAACGAAACGGTCTGTTGTCCGGAGTGCGAGTCCGAGAACGTGCACAAGCTCATGTCCGCCCCGTCCACCCTCTCGACGGGCCGGTCCGGAACGGACCTGGGCGCGCTGTCGTCCAGCAGCGGAAGCTGCGGCAGCGGCGGGTTTTCCTGAGCGCACTGAGTTTGGCGGGGGCGCCGCCGAAGGAATTTTTAGCGGGGTTTAACACCCCGGTGAAGCCGTTCCAAGGCCTTCGATAGGATGTTGAAGGAAAGGCCTTGAAACGGCTTTTCGTGTCATGTCCCGGAAATAGCGTTTACTCTTAAACGCTTAGTCCCAAAATCAGCCAGCGTCTCCCAAACGGACCGCCTCACCGCGTGGGCGCGCTCTTGTAAAAATACTTCAGGAACTCATCCTCCGGGCTTAAGACGAGCGTGGTATCGCTTTTCAGCGCGACCCGGAAGGCCTCCAGGGAACGCATGAAGGCAAAGAACTCCGGGTCCTGGTTGTAGGCGTCGGCGAAAATGCGCGTGGCCACGGCGTCGCCTTCTCCCTTGAGGGTCTGGGACTTGCGGTACCCTTCGGCCAGGATGACCGTTCTTTTCCGGTCGGCGTTGGCCTTGAGCTTGATCGAGGCTTCTTCCCCCTCGGAGCGGTACCGCTTGGCCTGCCGCTCGCGCTCGGCGCGCATGCGGCCGAAGACGGCCTTTTCGTTTTCCTTGGGCAGGTCGGCCCGCTTGATGCGCACGTCCCGCACGCTGATGCCGTAATCCTTGGCCTTTTCATCCGCACGTTTGGTCACGGTCTCCATGATGCGGGAGCGTTCCTTGGTGATGATGTCGCTCATGATATGGCGCCCCAATTCCACGCGTAGTTCGGCGTAGATGATGTCGTCCAGCCGGGACAGGGCGCCCGGGACGTTGCGCACGGTCTTATAGAATTTCAGGGGCTCGATGATCTGCCACTTGGCGAAGTTGTCCACCACCAGGTTTTTCTTGTCCGAGGTCAGAATCTCGGCCGGCGCGGCGTCATAGGTCAGAAGGCGGTTTTCGAAAAGAACGGCTTCCTGGAACATGGGAATTTTGAAATGCAGCCCCGGTTCCCGGACGTCGCCGACCGGCTTGCCCAATTGGATGACAATGGCCCGCCTGGTTTCATCCACGGTGAAAAAAGCGCCTTTTATCAAAAACAAAGCGACGATGGCCACGAGCAGGAGGATCATGCCTTTTTTTCCCATTGCCTTTCCTCCTATCTGTCCGATTCCCGAGGTGAGGGTTTGACGATGCCCTGGCCGTCCAAGGGCAGGAGCGGCAGAACCGAGGCCCCGCCTTGGGTCAGCACGAATTTTTTCGATTCGGCCAACACCTCCTGGATCGTTTCCAAATAGAGGCGCTTGCGGGTGACCTCCCGGGCCTTTTGATACTCCTTGAGCTGGGCCAGGAACCGGGAGGCGTCGCCCCGGGCCTGCTCGATTTTGGCCGCCTTGTAGGCCTCGGCCTGCTGCACCATTTGCTCGGCATTGCCCTGGGCCTTGGGCAGAATGTCGTTGGCGTACCCCTCGGCCTCGTTGATGTAGCGATTCTGGTCTTCCCGGGCCGAGGCCACGTCCTTGAAGGCGGCCACGACCTGTTCGGGAGGCGCCACCGCCTGAAGCTGAACGGCGACCACCTCGATCCCGGATTGATACCGGTCCAGAATCTCTTGCAGGGTCTGCTTGGTGTCCTGCTGGATGCGGAACTTGCCCTCGGTCAGGGCGTCGTCGATCTTGCTGTTGCCCACCACCTCGCGCATGGCCGCCTCGGAGGCGTCCTTGATGGTCTTGGCCGGGTCATCCACGTTGAACAGGAAGTCTTTCGGGTTCTTGATCAGGTATTGGACGATGAACTGAACATCGACGATGTTCTCGTCGCCGGTCAGCATGAGGGCTTCTGCCGGGACATCTTGGTAGCGGGGCGGAGGGCCGGGGCTGACGATGCGCACACCCACCTCGAACCGGCGCACTTCGGTGACCCGGGGTTTGAGCACTGTTTCCACCGGGTAGGGCAGGTGGTAATGCAGACCGGACTGCGTTTCGTATTTGTATTTTCCGAACCGTTTGACCACCCCGATTTCATCGGGACGAACCGTGTAGAAACCGGTGAGCGCCCAGATGATGATCAGAATGACCAGGAGGATGTAGGTGCTGGGCAGCTTTTTTTGAAAGCGCTTCAGGTCCTCGACCATCTTCCCCAGGTCCGGGGGAGGGGCCTCGTCCTTTTTCTGGAATTTTTCCCAGTCCATGGGCATGATATATCCCTCGTTGTTTCGATAAAGAGTGGGGAAAGGTTGATCAAACCGGAGGTTGTTTCCCGGCCGCCAACCGTGGGCGTCAGGCCGTCAGGCCCTTATACCTACATAAAGCAGTCTTGGAGATTCGTCAAGGCATAAGTGACGGGCTGTTAAAACTTTTGCTATGATTTTATAGGCTTGGAAATGGCGCGCATCCGGGCCATGGTTTCTTCCACGTCCAGACACAAAAGGTCCCCATCCTCCATCAGAACGCGGCCGTCCACCACCACGGTGGTCACTTCGCGCCCGGTGGCCGCATAGACCAGGTGGGAACGCGGGCGGTACAGGGGTTGGAGGTTGGGCCTATCCAGGTCCAGCAGGATCAGGTCGGCCCGGTAGCCCGGGGCCAACCGTCCGATCCGGTCGCCCAGGCCCAAGGCCTCGGCGCCCCGGTCCATGGCCAGGCCGACCACCTGGGCCGCGGGCAGGGCCGTGGGGTCGGAGGCGGCCACCTTGTGCATCAGGGCCGCGGCCCGCATCTCCTCAAAAATATTCAGATTGTTGTTGCTGGCCGCGCCGTCCGTGCCCAAGGCCACCTTCACCCCGGCCCCAAGCATGGCCGGCAGGGGAGCCAGCCCCGAGGCCAGCTTCATGTTGCTCTCCGGGCAGACCACCACCGGCGTGCGCCGCTCGGCCAGGAGCGCGATTTCCTCGTCATCCACGTGCACGCAGTGGACGGCCAGGGTGGTTTCGTCCAAAAGGCCCAGCCGGTCCAGATAGACCACTGGCCTGACCCCTTGTTCGGCGATCATCTGCTCGACCTCGGCCAGGGTCTCGGATACGTGAATCTGGAACAAAAGACCGTGCTCCCGGGCCAGGGCCTTGCCTTGTTTCAAGGTTTCGGCCGAACAGGTGTATGCCGAGTGGCAGAAGACCGACGAGGCTACGAGGTCGCTAACCCCCTGCCAACGTTCGACAAACGCCTGCGCCGTCTCGATGTTTTTCGTGGGGTCCGGCACGCCGGGCGCCGGGAAATCGATCACGCCCTGGGCCATGACGGCCCGGATCCCCACGTCGTCCATGGCCCGGGCCGCGTCGTGCGCGTAAAAATACGAATCCACCACGCAGGTGGTCCCGCTGCGGATCATCTCGGCCAGGGCCAGCTTGGTGCCCCAATAAACCAGGTCCGGGTTGGCGTGCTTCGCCTCGGTGGGGAACATGTGCTCGTTCAGCCAGGTCATGAGCGGCAGATCGTCAACCAGGCCCCGGAAAGCGGTCATGGCCGCGTGGCAGTGGGCGTTGACCAGGCCGGGCATGACCAGGTGATGGGAGGCGTCGATCACCTTGGCCGCCGCGCGCAAAGCTTCGGGGTCGTCCATGGCCCCCACGGCCGTGATGTTATTCCCGGTCACGGCCACGTAACCTTTTGGAATCACGGTTGCTTCCGGCCCAAGGGTCAGGATGAGGCCGTTCTGGATGAGAATATCGTATTCCGGTTTCATGGGTCCCTTTTCGGCATCACGCTTTTTGGACGGCGGCCTGCACCACTTGGGCGATCTCGCCTATTTTTTTGTAGATTTCGGCCAGGTCCAACGTGGTCAGCGCCCTGTTTTCCAAGAGGATTTTTCCATGAACCACGCTGTGGATCACGTCCGCGCCCGAGGCGGCGTAAACCAGGTGGCTGACCGGGTTGTACAGCGGGGTCAGGTGGGGCTGGTTCAGGTCCACGACGATCAGGTCGGCCAGGTAGCCGGGTTCGAGCCGGCCGACACGGCCTTCGAGTCCCAGGGTCTTGGCCCCGCCCACGGTGGCCATGTTCAACACCGTGGCCGCGTCCATGACCGTGGGGTCGAGCCGGGAGGCTTTGTGCAGCTTGGCCGCGATGTTCATCTCGCCGAACATGTCCAGGTTGTTGTTGGAGGCGGCCCCGTCCGTGCCCAGGCCCACGGTCGCCCCGGCCCGAAGAAGCTCGGGCACGGGCGCCACGCCCGAGGCGAGTTTCATGTTGCTGCTGGGGTTGTGGGCCACCTTGACGCCGCGCCGGGCCAGGAGTTCGATCTCCTCGTTTTCCAGGGCCACGCAGTGGTCGGCGATAAGGCCTTCGGACAACAGGCCGAGGCGTTCCAGGTGCCGGACCGGGGTGGTGCCGTAAGTTTCTTGAATTCCAGCCACTTCGTCCGGGGATTCGGACAGATGGGTGATGAGGGGCACGCCTTGTTCCTCGGCCAGGTCCCGGCAGGCGATGAGCAGCTCCGGCGAGCAGGTGTACAGGGCATGGGGTTCCACGGCGATGCGGATGCGTTCGTGCCCCTGCCAGGTCTGGATCAAACGGCGGGAATAGGGCACGGCCTGCTCCACCGGACCGTAGTTGGCCGAGGGGAAGTCATAGAGCACCTCGCCCACCAAGGCCCGCAGCCCGGCCCGGTCCACGGCCCGGGCCACGTCGTGTTCAAAGAGGTACATGTCGCAGAAGGTGGTTGTGCCCGAGAGGATCATCTCGGCGCAGCCGAGCAGGGCGCCCCAATAGACGATTTCGCCGTTGAACTGCCTTTCGGCCGGGAAGATGTTCTCGTTCAGCCAGGTCATGAGGGGCAGATCGTCGGCCAGGCCGCGCAGGCAGGTCATGGACACGTGGGTGTGGGCGTTGACCAGGCCGGGCATGACCAGGACCCGTCCGCCGCCGAGAATGCGCGCGTCGTCTCCGTGAGCGGCCAGGATTGCTTCCCGGGGTCCCACGGCCTCGATCACGGACCCGCGGATGGCCACGGCCGCGTCTTCGAGGATGTGGCCGGCCTGGTTTTGGGTGAGCACGTAGTCCCCGCTGACGATCAGGTCCGCCATGCGAAAAAGTCCTCCTCTGGGGTTGTTTCAAGGCCGATGTCAGGCCCGGGGGAAAGCCGGCTCCCGAGTATAGTCGCTTTGCCGGATCGAGTAAAGGCGGGAGGCCGGGCTTCAGAATAATCTTTAGATGATTTTTCAAACATGATATACTGCCGGTGTGGAAGGACGGCCCGAGCGAGGGCCGTGCCATGTGCATTTGGAGGACTTGCCTCATGGGGCTGAAGCGCATCCTGCTCAATATGACCCTGGCGGCCTTGGCCGTTTTGGTGCTGGTCGCCGTGGAGGTGGGCTGCCGTTATACCCGCCCTCCGGTTGACCCAATGGAGCAGGCATCCCCGCGGCTCGCGGTACGTCTGAATTCCGAGCATTTGAAAGCCCTGGACCTTGTTGCTCGGAAGCTGTCCCGGTCCCGTGATCGGGAAAGCGCGCGGGCCTTGGATTATGACCATTACATCGACAAGGTGGCCAAGGAGCAGAACATTTCCGCGGCCCTGGTCAAGGCGGTCATGCACGCCGAATCGCAATTCAATCCCCGCATCGTCTCGCCTCGCGGCGCGGTCGGGCTCATGCAGGTTCTGCCCGCCACGGCCAGCATGATCGGGGTGGAAGACCTCTATGACCCCCACGAGAACATTCGGGCCGGCGCACGGTATTTGCGGGAACTGCTCGAACAGTTCAATGGGGACGAGGTCCTGGCCGTGGCCGCGTACAACTGCGGGCCGGGCGCGGTCAGGAAATATAACGGGGTGCCCCCTTTCCGCGAGACCCGGGCCTATGTGCGCCGGGTTCTGGCTTACTACCGGACTTACCTGGAGACCTGAGCCCGCGATCAAGCGGGGAAGGGACGGTCAATGCGCGTCAAAAATTACATGAGCCGCAAGTTGATCACCGTCTCGCCGGAGGCTCGTCTTCAGGAAGCGGTGGACTTGCTTAAAAAGCATTCGATCCGGCATCTGCCCGTGGTCCAGGACCGCAAGTTCATCGGCCTGGTGACCGAGAGCGACCTGCGGAGCGCCTTGTGGCCTTCCCTGATCGAGGACCTTCGGGTCAAGGACCTGATGATCGCCGATCCCGTGGCGGTCCAGCCCGAGACCATGCTCGAGGAGGCCGCCCGGCTGATCCATCAGCACAAAATCGGGTGCCTGCCCGTGGTGGACGGCAAGGGGGCCTTGAAGGGCATCATCACCGTGGTGGACCTTTTGGCCGCCATGATCGAATTCATGGGCCTGCTGACGGCCAGCTCCCGTTTGGACGTCCGCCTGCCTGAGCGGCCCGAGGCCTTCGAGGAAGTTAGTCATATCATTCAGGAAAATGGTGGGCGGATCATCAGTGTGGGCCTGATCCGCAAAAAGGGCGATTCGATCCATCTTTTCCGTCTGGAAAAGACCGACCTGGCCCCCATGGTGGCCGGGTTGAAAAAGTCAGGATACAGGGTCGTTTCGAGTTCGGCCTGAAAACGTAAATTCATGGCATGCGGGGGTAGGGAATGCCAGAGCCCGATCGTCCGGCCGTAGCGGCCGGTTCTGTTTTTCCGCCGTCCGAGTCTTTCCGCTCAAAAGCGCGGGTCCAGTCTCGGGAGGAATACCAGCGTCTATACGACCGCTCGATCCAGGACCCGGAAGGATTCTGGGCCGACATGGCCGAGGATTTGGATTGGATCAAACGCTGGGACCGGGTCATGGACTCGGATCTCAAGGAAGGGCGGGTCTGCTGGTTCGAGGGCGGACAGCTCAACGTCTCGGCCAACTGCCTGGACCGCCACCTGACCACGGCGCGCAAGAACAAAGCGGCCTTGATCTGGCAGGGGGAGCCTCGGGGCGAGCGCCGGGTTTTCACCTACCAGATGCTGCACCGGGAGGTTTCCCGGCTGGCCAACGTGCTGCTCCAGAAAGGCGTGAAGCAGGGCGACCGGGTGGTGCTTTACCTGCCCATGATCCCGGAACTGCCCATGGCCATGCTGGCCTGCGCGCGCATCGGGGCCATTCACAGCGTGGTTTTCGGCGGCTTTTCGGCCGATTCCCTGGCCGATCGCATCCACGACAGCGGCTCCCGGTTTCTGATCACGGCCGACGGCTCGTACCGGGCCGGGCGGGTGATCGGTCTCAAGAAGAACGCGGACGAAGCGCTGGCCTCTTGTCCCGAGGTGGAGACGGTCCTGGTCGTCAGGCGGGTCGGTTCCGAGGTGAACATGGACCCGGAGCGGGACGTCTGGTTTCACGAGGCCATGGCCGATCCGGACGTGGCCGGGGTCTGCCCGCCCGCGCCCATGGACGCCGAAGCCCCGCTTTTCATACTTTACACCAGCGGGTCCACGGGCAAGCCCAAGGGCGTGTTGCACTCCACGGCCGGCTATCTGCTTTATGCTCTCAAGACCTTCCAGTACTTCTTCGACTACCGCGAGGAAGACACCTACTGGTGCAGCGCGGACATCGGCTGGGTGACCGGCCACAGCTACATCGTTTACGGTCCCCTGGCCGCGGGCGCCACCAGTCTCATGTTCGAGGGCGTGCCCACCTATCCCGCGCCGGACCGGTTCTGGGAGGTGGTCGAGGAGTACGGGGTCAACATCTTCTACACCGCCCCAACGGCCATCCGGGCCGTGGCCCGGGAAGGCGCTTCCTGGCCCAAGGCCCACGATCTGTCCAGCCTCAGGCTGCTGGGCACCGTGGGCGAGCCGATCAACCCCGAGGCCTGGATGTGGTACTACGAAAACGTGGGCGGTAAAAGATGCCCCATCGTGGACACCTGGTGGCAGACCGAGACCGGCGGGATCATGATCTCCCCGCTGCCCGGCGCCATCGACCTCAAACCCGGCAGCGCCACGCTGCCCTTCTTCGGCGTCAAGCCCCGCGTGCTGCGCGAAGACGGCGCCGATTGCGCGGAGGATGAAAGCGGCTACCTGGTGATCGACCAGGCTTGGCCGGGTATGATGCGCGGCATCTTCAATCAGCCGGAGCGTTTCAAAGAGACGTACCTCAGCCAGTTCCCGGGCCGGTACTTCACCGGCGACGGGGCCAAGATCGACGCGGACGGCTATATCTGGGTCATGGGCCGGATCGACGACGTGATCAACGTCTCGGGCCACCGGCTGGGCACGGCCGAGGTGGAACGCGCCTTGGCCTCCCATACGGCCGTGGCCGAAGCCGCGGTGGTGGGCTACGAACACGAGATCAAAGGGCAGGGCATCTATGCCTTTGTCATGCTCAAGAAAAACGCCGCACCCAGCGACGAGCTTCGTCGGGAACTCAAGGAGCACGTGCGGCGGTTGATCGGCCCCATCGCCTCGCCGGACAAGATTCAGTTCACCGACAAGCTGCCCAAGACCCGGTCGGGCAAGATCATGCGCCGCATCCTGAAGAAGATCGCGGCCGGGGTGTTCGATGCTTTCGGCGACACATCGACGCTGGCTGAACCGGACGTGGTGGATTATCTGGTGAAGGGCAAGCTGTAACGGGTCGTCTCGGAGCGGACAGTCACAAACTCGACGCACAAGACCCGGCCGGCCCAAGGGGCCGCATCGCCGGGTGCAAGGATTGAAGATCATGCCAAAAAAATATCAAGTGAATAAGACCTATCAGGAGATCAACGACCGCATTCGGCAGGGCAAGGCCGTGGTGCTGACCGCCGAAGAGGTCATCGAAGTCGTCAAGAAAAAAGGCCCGGTCAAGGCGGCCAAGGAAGTGGACGTGGTGACCACGGGCACCTTTTCGCCCATGTGTTCCTCGGGCGCCTTCCTCAACTTCGGACACACCAAACCGCCCATCAAGGCCTCCCAGGTCTGGCTCAACGACGTACCCGCCTACGCCGGGATCGCCGCGGTGGACGTGTACCTCGGAGCCACCGAGCCGGTCGAAGGCGACCCGCTGAACTCGGTCCACCCCGGCGAATTCCGCTACGGCGGCGGCCACGTCCTCCAGGACCTCCTGGCCGGCAAGAAAATCCGGCTGAGGGCCGCGGGCTACGGCACGGACTGCTATCCCAACCGGTCCGTGGAAAAAACCATCACTCTGGCCGACCTGACCGACGCCATCCTCCTCAACCCGCGCAATGCCTACCAGAACTACAACTGCGCCGTGAATTCCACCCGGAAGATCATCTACACCTACATGGGACCGCTCAAGCCCCACTTCGGCAACGCCAACTTCGCCACCTCGGGACAGCTCTCGCCCCTGTTGAACGATCCCTATTTCCGGACCATCGGCATCGGCACGCGCATCTTCCTGGGCGGGGCCGTCGGGTATGTTGCCTGGCCCGGCACGCAGCACAACCCGGACCCGCCGCGCGCGGAGAGCGGCGTGCCGGTCAAGTCGGCCGGCACGATCATGGTCGTGGGCAACCTCAAGGAGATGAGCCCCCGCTACCTGGTCGGCGCTTCGATCATCGGCTATGGCTGTTCCCTGACCGTGGGCCTGGGCATCCCCATCCCCATGCTGAACGAGGACGTGGCCCATTCGGTGGGCGTGTCCAACGAGGACATTTTCACCCAGGTGGTGGACTACGGCGTGGATTATCCCAAGGCCACGGGCCGGTCCCTGGCCCAGGTCAGCTACGCCGAACTGTTCGCCGGCGGTTTAACCCTGAACGGCCATGACATCCCGGCCGTGCCCGTGTCCTCGCTCAAGATGGCCCGGGAGATCGCCGAAACGCTCAAGACCTGGATTCAGAAAGGGGAGTTTCTGCTGGGCGAACCTCAGATGCTCCTGCCTTCGGCCGGGAGGTAAGTCAGTTGTTGCCGCCATTGCGAGCGAAGCGTGGCAATCTCGGTTTTCGGCCCATGACGCGAGATTGCCGCGTCGTCCGCCGCGCCATAGTCCGCCGGAGGCGGACAACGGCGGGCCTGATTCCTCGCAATGACAGAACGCGACTTCTTGATTTGTAGGTACTTTTCGGGAAGCAACACTAGGCCAAATGTAAAAAAGGCCGGCCCTGGGGGCCGGTCTTTTTCGTTGTTCACGCTTCCTAGACGGGCGGCTAGAGCAAGGGCCGGATTGCGTCCTCCCAAAACGAGCCGGGCCTGTAGCCGGTCACGGTCTGGACGATCCGGCCCTGCCGGTCGATCAGTAGGGAGGTCGGAATCCCGCGGAAATTTCCAAATTTGCGCATCAACTTTTCTTTTTCGTCCCCGGCGTACAGGACCGTGTAGTTGAGGCGGTACACTTCCTTGAACCGGCGAACCTGCTCGACCGGGGCGTCGTCTATGGAGACTCCCACAATGTCCAGGCCCGCTTTTTGATAGCGACGTTGCAGGGCGATCAGATCCGGCACCTCGAGCTTACAGGGCGGGCACCAGGTGGCCCAGAAGTTCAGCAGCACCACCCGCCCCTTGAAGTCGGACAGGGCAACCTGCCGGCCCTCCAGGTCGAGCAGCTTGAAGTTCGGCGTTTGGTCTGACTCGCCCATGCCCTGCTTGTCGCAGGCCAAAAGCAAAAGCGTCAGGGCCACAAGGCCGAACAGCCGAAGCACAGGGAGGCGTTTCATACAAAGCTCCTAGAGGTGGTCGCTTGGTTTACTATATCACGGGGCGCTGGTAACCGCGCCCCGTCAGTACAGCTCGCGGCCCAGGTTGAAGCGGGAGGCGCCTGGAAGCGGACGGCCCCGGCGTACGGCCTCGGCCACGCGGCGCACGGTCTCCCGGATGTGCGGTTCGAATTCCAAATCCACGATCCAGGCCCGCACCCCGTTCAGCGGCTTCGTTTTCAAAAGCGGCGCCAGAAAGATTGGCCGCTCGGCCGTGACCTGGGTCAGACCCGGTTCCTGTTTGACCTGAAATCGTTCCCGCTTGGGGCTGACCACGGCCTGACGGTCCTTGAGACCGGCCAGCCGGAAACGCGAGGTGAACAGAGGCGGCCGTCCGTAGAGGTAGATCAGCCGGTCGACCGGTCCGGGACGGGCCAGGATGCGGCCCAGGTTTTCCTCGTCGGACTCCAGGCAGAGGGTCAGTCCGCTGAGGCCCAATTCGGCCAGTTCGGCCTCGGCCTGGGTGTTCAGAACGCTCAAGCGGTGGTCCGCATAGACCTCGGGCCGGTGCGACCCGCGTCCGCGCAGAAGCGGTTCGAGCAGGCCCAGGTGGCCCAGGTTCGAAATGAGAAAAGCCCCGCCCGATCCCTTGCGAAGTCCGGCCAACTGGAACCGGGTCTCTTCCAGGTCCCGGCCGAACAAGAGCGGGGGCAGGGCCCAGACGAGCCGGTCCAGGAACGGCTGGAGCTTGCGCCGGAGTCGGAGCAGCCGTTTCTGGTTGGATCGATTCAGGGGCAGGATGATCCGGTCCGGCCTGAGCGGGGCGAGTTCGAAGCTGTCCTCGGGCCGGAAGACGCGGCACCAGATTTCCGGGGTACGGCCCGGGGATCGGCCAGCGCGGCCTCGGCCGGGACCGGCGGAATCGATCGCGGCCAGGACCCGTTTTAAGGAGGGGGACGGTCCGTTGCCGCTCGGGGCCGGCGTCTTTTTAAAGGCCGTCATGAAGGAACCGGCCAGGGCCTCGCGTTCCCCCAAGCCGTCGTCCACCTTGAACAGTAGGTCCCCGGAGGCCAGGAGTCCGGCCGTCGGCAAGACCACGTCGGCTCCGGCGGCCGCTTCCGACACCTCGGCGTCGTTCACGGCCAAGCTTTTCAAGGTGAAGGCCCGTTGCTCGCCGTCTCGTTTGCTCACCAGCCGCAGGCGGTCCCCCACGGCCAGGCCGGCGCGAAGGTTCAGCCGGGCCTCGGTTTCGGACGCGGCCGTGACCGGCCCCAAAAAGACGCCTGAGGTGGGGGCGCGGTTCGGGGCCAGGGCCGCGGTCGGCTGCGGCGCGGAAAAGAACCCGGTCGAGCCGGATCGGCCCAGGCTTTCCGCCAGAAGGCCGCGGGCTTCGTCGAAAGCCTCCTCCCAAGCCTCGTCCGGCGCGTCCAATAGCAGCCGGTAGGCCTTGACCACCTGGGAAACGTAATGGGGGCCTTTCATGCGGCCCTCGATCTTGAAGGCAGCCAGGTTGAGCGCGCGGAGATGGCGGATATAGCCGCTGGCGTCCAGGTCGGTCGGGGAAAAGTAATAGCCGGACTTGCCCTGGCTGCTGTACCGGCGGCGGCAGGGCTGGGTGCACGCCCCCCGCAGGCTGCTGCGGCCGCCCAGGAAACTGGACATGAGGCACAGGCCGGAAAAGGAGAAGCAGAGCGCGCCGTGCACGAAGACTTCCAGCCCCAGCGGGGCCGCGGCGGCCAGGCTTTGGATTTCCTTGATCGTCAGTTCCCGGGCCAGCACGGCCCGGTCAAAACCCGCCCGTTTCATCTGGATCAGGCCGGGCAGGTTGTGGCCGCCGGCCAGGGTGGAGGCGTGCAGTTCGAACATGGGGAAATGCTTACGGGCCAGGCGGAGCAGGCCCAGGTCCTGAAGGATCAAGGCGTCCGGGCCGATGCGGGCCAGGCCGTCCAGGAGCCGAGCCGCTTGGGGAAGGTCCTCTTCCTTGATCAGGGAATTGAAGGCCACGAAGATCTTGACGTTGCGGTCGTGGGCCAGGGGCGTGAGCCGGCTCAGGTCGTCCAGGGTGAAATTGGCGGCGTAAGCCCGAGCTGAAAAGGTTTTCATGCCCAGATAGACGGCGTCGGCTCCGGCTTCCACCGCGGCGGCGAAGGCGGCCACGTTTCCGGCCGGGGCGAGCAGCTCCGGTTTGGTCGTGGGCCTGGCCGGCGTTTTTTTCGCCGAGGCTGATTTATATCCGGGGTTTTTCCCGGACCTGACGGAGGGCATGGGTCAACGCTCCTCATCTCTCCCCGGCTGAGGCCGGGATCGTTTTCAGAGTATGAACGATGGGCCGGGTCTGTCAATGGCTTTGGGCCGATCGCATCCCGGTTTGCATGAGTTTTATGTTGTGGTAAAGCAGCCGTTTATGATAATACAAATTTATTCAAGCTTGACGAGATCGGATTTAACGAGAGCGAAATGCGCGTACGGTTTTGGGGGGTGAGGGGGTCTATTTCCGCGCCGTTGACGTCGGAGATGGTCAGCGCCAAGATTGAACAGGCCCTGCTTCTGTCTCAGGGCGTGGATCTTTCCGGGGAGGGCGCTGTATCCGAGTTCGTGCGGAATCTTCCCTTCGAGATCCGCGGCACCTGCGGCGGCAACACCCCTTGCGTCCAGGTGACCAGCGGAGACACCTGCCTCGTCCTGGACGCGGGTTCCGGCGTTCGGGATTTGGGACTCCAACTTCTGGCAGGCCCTTGCGGTCAAGGCCAGGGCACGGTTCATTTCCTGATCAGCCACACCCATTGGGACCACGTGCAAGGTTTCCCCTTTTTCCTGCCGGCCTTTATTCCGGGCAACCGGGTCGTGGTGCACGGCCCGCAGCCGGACCTGGCCAAGCGGTTTGACGACCAGCAGTCGGAACCGGAAAAGTTTCCGGTGCCGCTCAGCGACATGAGCGCGGACCTTTCTTTCGCGCCGCTTGCCGAACCGGAAGAGGATATCGGCGGGATCAAGGTTCGTTTTCATCGCTTGCACCATCCGGGCGGTTCCCATGCCTTCCGTCTGGAAGCCGGGGGCCGGGTCTTGGTCTATGCCTCGGACGCGGAATACCCCTCGCTGAATCCGCCGGACATCGCCTCCTATCTGGCCTTTTTCAAGGGGGCGGACATGCTCATCTTCGACGCCATGTACACCTTTTCCGAATCCATGGCCAAGATCGGGTGGGGGCACAGCACGTCCTTCATCGGGGTCGATCTGGCCGTGGCGGCCGGGGTGAAGCGGCTGGTGCTCTTCCACCACGAACCCACCTATGACGACGCCAAGCTGAAGGTGATCCTGGACAAGACCAGAACCTATTACGAACTGGTCGGCGAGGGCGACGGCCTGGAGGTCGATCTGGCCGTGGAAGGCTTGGAGCTTTCGGTCTGACAACGCCGGCCGGTCCGAATCGCCGGTCTAATCGTTGACAGGACCGGCCCGACCTGCTATTGCCCCCAGACATGTCCGACGCCCCGTCATTCGATTTTTCTTCCCACGGACTTTCTCACGATCCGCTGGTCATCTCCCGCGCGGTTTCCGTGGATCGGCCCAGCCTGCGGGACAACACGGCCCTGGCCGAGCGCGTCGCCGCCGCGGTCAAAAAACAGGGCGGGTTCCAGGACGTGCGCCTTTCCCTGGATACGGCCCGGTCGCTGAACATGGGTCTTTTTCAGGGGGACGGTCCCCTGCGGGCGGCCCTGTCCGTGGAAGACGGCCTCTGCCGGGTGGTGGAGGTCCGGCCCGGAGAACAGGCCGATCCGGTTTACGGCCTGGCCGTGGACCTGGGTTCGACCACCCTGGTCCTGGCCCTGCTGGACCTGGACCGGGCCACGGTTGTGCGGGAGATCAGTCTGACCAACCCCCAGACCGAACATGGCGCGGACATCCTGACCCGGATTCATCACGCCGACAAGACGGCCGGCCATGACCAGATGGTCGAGCTACTCCGAAGCGGCATCCGGGACGGCGTGTCCCGGTTGTGCGCCGAGGCGGGCGTGCAAGCCGACCGGATTCTGGCCGCGGCCCTGGCCGGCAACACGACCATGACCCACTTCCTGCTGGGCCTGCCCACGGGCAGCCTGGTGCGGGAGCCTTACGTGCCGGTTTTGAACCGGCCGGAGCATCTGGTCGCGGCTGACCTCGACCTCGGCATCTGCCCGGCCGCGTCCCTGTTCATCCTGCCCAACAAGGGTTCCTATTTCGGCGGCGACCTCATGGCCGGGCTGGTCACGGCCGGGTTCAACCGCTCCGAGGAGGTCTGCCTGCTGGTGGACGTGGGCACGAACGCCGAGGTGGTCCTGGGTCAAAAGGATTGGCTCATCGGCGCGGCCGGAGCGGCCGGCCCGGCCCTGGAAGGCGGGGTGGCGGCCCGGGGCATGACCGCCGGCCCGGGGGCCATCGACCGGGTGCGCATCGACCGGGCCAGCCAAGCGGTCAGCTACACCACCCTGGGGGGCGAGCCGCCGCGCGGCATCTGCGGCTCGGGCCTGATCGATCTTTTGGCCGAGATGTATCTCGCCGGCGTGATCGACTACCGGGGCCGGTTGACACTGTCCGATACGGACGAGCAACGGGTGATGACCGACGAAGGGCCCGCCTTTGTGGTTGCGCCGGGGTCCGAGACGGCCACGGGCGAGCCGATTCTGTTGTCCGAGGTGGAGATCGACATCCTGACCCGGTCCAAGGCGGCCATGTACACCATTCTGGAAACGGTTCTTCTCAGCGTGGGCATGACCTTCGACCAGGTGGCCCGGTTCTACGTGGCCGGAACCTTTGGCCAGTACATCGATCCGCGCATGGCCGTGGCCGTGGGCATGCTGCCCGACATCCCGCTTGCCCGGTACGTGCCCCTGGGGAATTCCTCTTTGACCGGGGCGATGCTGGCCCTGCTTTCGGCCGAAGCCCGGGCCGGAGCCCTGGCGGCCTGGCAACGGCTGACCTATTTGGAGCTGAACGTGAACCAGGACCTGATGAACCGCTTTTCCGCGGCGCGCTTCATCCCCCATACCTACCGGGAGCGGTTCCCGTCCGTGGGTGGTTCGATCCGCTAGAACCCGTTAGAAGGTAGTGGGTCAATTTAAGGATTCAGTTGTTTCCCTTGCCAAATGCCCCTATCAACTGCCGTCGGCCTTTTTCACTG
>ENA-OSEO01000487-OSEO01000487.1-sediment-metagenome-genome-assembly--contig:-NODE-487-length-99073-cov-14.744495_pt1 | contig 99073 bp, 76 predicted proteins | sample MGYA00237883_ERZ534232 | MGnify/ENA metagenome assembly ERZ534232
CCTGCAGGTCGCCGCACAAGCAAACGCGCAGATTGACGCCGAGATTGGCCAAAAAGACCATTTCCGGATGGAAACGAACTAGAAGGGCCAGGTGCGCCAGTACAGCTTGCTTCGAATCCAGAAGCCATAGATCCCGAGCGGCTCGAAGAGCATGATCAGGACCATGATCAGTCCATAGACAATGAACTGGATATTCGACACGCCGGTGATCGAGAAATAGCTCTGCGAAAGCGCTTGAAGCCATTCCCCCAGATAGGGGATGCTCAGGATGTTGCGCAGCTCGAGGTCGAGCCAGCTGAGGAGACACGCCCCCGCGATCGACCCGAAGATGGAGCCGAGCCCTCCAACGACCACCATGGCCAGAAAGATGATGGACATGAGAAGACCGAACATCTCCGGCTCGATGAACCGGAGGACGAAGGCGTACAGCCCCCCGGCGATGCCGGTGTAAAAGGCGCTCACGGCGAAGGCGAGCGTCTTGTAGAGCGTCAGATTCACCCCCATCGTTTCGGCGGCGACATCCGCATCGCGCAGGGCGATGAAGGCGCGGCCCACTTTCGTCTTGATGATGTTGCGTGCAGCCAGCGTCAGGAGGACGGTGATGGTCACCAGCAGATAGTAGAAATCGCGGTCGGAGTCCAGGCGCCAGGGACCGATGACGAGGTCCGGGGTGTGCAGCCCCTGCCGCCCCCCGAACAGCTCGATCCGCCCGATCACCTGGGTGATCGTCAGGCCGAACCCGAGGGTCGCGATCGAAAGATAGGGGCCTTCCAGACGCAGGGCCGGAAGGCCGAGGAGGAAGCCGAAGAGCGCCGCACCGAGCGCCGCGGCGGGGAGCGCCAGGATGAACGGGAGATGGACCTCCGACATCAGGATGATGGTGCCGTAGGCGCCCAGGGCGAAGAACCCCGCATGCCCCAGCGAGATCTGCCCCGTGTAGCCGACCAGGAGATTCAGACCGACCGCCACGAGGATGTTGATGGCCATGTAATTGGCCATGTAGATATAGTAGTTTCTAGCGAATAACGGGAAAAAGACCAGGAAGGCGATCAGACAAAGAAACCAGAAAACGACCACGCCGGAACTGAACAGCTGTACATCCTCATAGTAATCCCTCTTCATGTCCATATGCGGGTACTCCCTAATGATCCAGGTCTCGGAAGTCGAATGAACGTGCAGAGCAGAACCGGTGACAAGATGCCGGGTGTACGCGCAGGGCCGGTTTCGGAAGGCCCGTGGGCGTTCACTTCCCCGCTAGTTTGTCGGCGACTTTATGATAGTATATCTCCGTCTCCTCCAGCAGGGGCGACTTGTGCCCCATCATGTTGAGTTTCATGATCTGGTAATTGATCTTCTTGATGAGCTTGTAACGCTCCCTCTCGTCAGGGATGCCCTCCAACAGATCTTCCATCTGCCGGATTTCCTTCTTGAGCTGCAATTCCGGCGGGAGGCAATCGGCGTTTTTCAAAATCTTGTAGGCCATCCTGAGGTCCTCGGGGATGCCGCTGTCATCCTCGATTTGGAGGGGCTTGCCGCGGCCCGGCAGATCTTTGAACTCCCCCCGGTCCAAGGCTTCCTGAATGCGCCGCTCGGCGATCTTGTCGAATGCAAACATAGGCGTGCGAAAAACGCTCCTTCACGGTGGAAAAAAGGATGCATGCCCGGGCGGGAATCCCCAGAACGCGGGGTTCGAGCATGTAATCTTCAAAACGGTACGCATTTCGCCTCCACCCCGATCCAGGGGGATCAGCCTTCCCGGGAGGGGGTATCGATCATTCCAGGATGGGAGGTCGGACGGCGGAGATGCTCGGTTACTTTTTATACAAAAATCCTTCGGATTTCAAGCCAAATCGCCGCATGCTGCACCCATCCTCCAGACATATCCGGCTTGACAACGGCCTGCCCCGTCGGTTATGTCCATGATATTCAACCTTTTTGCCTTTGCCACGGGCAGAAGGCCTGTGGACCCGGTTTATGGAAGCCGATATGATCGACCCGCTCGACAAGAAAATCATCGCCCAGATCCAGGGAGACATCCCCTTGGAGGCGCGGCCTTTCGCTGTCATCGCGGCGCGGCTTGGCATCCAGGAAACTGAAGTGATCGAGCGGATCCGCCGCCTGAAGGCGCACGGAACCATCCGCCGCTTCGGCGCCACCCTCCGCCATCAGGAGGCCGGATTCGGCGCCAATGCCATGGTGGCCTGGCGCGTGCCCGATGAGCGCATCGACGAGGTGGGGGAAGCGCTGGCGCGGTTCCCGGCGGTAACGCATTGCTATCACAGGCCGCCTCAGGGCGAGTGGCCTTTCAACCTGTACACGATGGTTCACGGGAGCAGCCGGGAGGAATGCCGCCGGATGGCGCGCGAGATGTCGGAGGCCGTCCAGATTCGGGATTACACCCTGTTGTTCAGCGAAAGGGAATTCAAGAAAACCAGCATGGCTTATTTTTGACCCGTGTCGACATCCCCGAAGAGGTCCTGTCGCACAGGGAGGGAGGCTATCCGCAGCATGGATCGAAACTCGACCGAATGGTTCCGGCAAGCGCAAACCTATATCCCGGGCGGCGTCAACAGCCCGGTCCGGGCCTGCAAGGCCGTCGGCCTGGCGGCGCCCCTGTTCATCGACCGCGCGGAAGGATGCCGCGTCTGGGATGTCGAAGGACGCGAGTACATCGACTACGTCGGGTCGTGGGGCCCCATGATCCTCGGGCACCGGCATCCGAAGGTCGTCGAAGCCATCGAAAAGGCCTTGCACCGCGGGACCAGCTACGGCGCGCCCACGCCTCTCGAGGTCGCGATGGCCGGCGCCATCGTCGACCGGGTTCCATCGATCGAAATGGTGCGCATGGTCAACTCCGGCACCGAGGCGACCATGAGCGCCATCCGCCTGGCCAGGGCCCACACGGGCCGGGACAAACTCGTCAAGTTCAACGGGTGCTATCACGGCCATGCCGACAGCCTGCTGGTGGAGGCGGGTTCCGGGGTGGCCACTTTGGGGATCCCCGGAAGCCCTGGGGTGCCCGCCGACATCGCCCGACACACCCTGTCACTCCCCTTCAACGATCTGGACGCCGTCGAAGCGACCTTTTTGAAGTACGGTCGCGAGATCGCCGCGGTGATCGTCGAACCGGTCCCCGGAAACATGGGGGTCGTTCTCCCGCACGACGGATACCTCCAAGGCCTGCGCGCGATCACCGAAACCTACGGAAGCCTGCTCATCTTCGATGAGGTCATCAGCGGCTTCCGGGTGGCTCCGGGCGGCGCGCAGGAGCTCTACGGCATCCTGCCGGATCTGACCTGCCTCGGGAAGATCATCGGCGGCGGGCTGCCGGTCGGGGCTTACGGCGGCCGTAAAGAGATCATGTGCGGCATTGCTCCGGAAGGAAGCGTCTATCAGGCCGGGACCCTGTCCGGCAATCCGCTGGCCATGGCCGCAGGCCTGGCGACCCTCGAGCTGCTGGGGGAGCCGGGCGTCTACGAAAGGCTGGAAGCAGCCGGCGCAAAACTGTTCCAAGGGCTTGCCCGGGCGGCCGAAGCCGCAGGGATAGACGTCGTCATCAACCGCGTGGGTTCATTGGGAAGCCTGTTTTTCACCGGCAGCCCGGTAACGAGTTTCGAGACGGCCCTCCAATGCAACAAAGACCGATTCGTGGCCTATTACCGGCGCATGCTCGACTGCGGCATTTACCTGGCGCCTTCGCCTTTCGAAGCGGCCTTCGTCTCGCTCGCCCACGATCCGGGAAGCCTGGATAAAACCATCGCCTGCGCCGCCGCCGCCTTCGATAAACTGCACGAATAAACTGCACTAAAAAGATTGACTTCTTTCGAAAACGTGTGCTAAAGACCTAGCGGTCTCGAAAGCCGTCGGCGCACCCGGCGGGAGGTGCCGCAAGCATTTATGGATGAAGACCTGAAAAGAACGGTCAAGGCCTTGGGTTACATCAGCACCGTAGGCCTTGCCATGGCCCTTTCGATCGGCCTCGGCGCCTTGATCGGGCACTATATCGACAAGAAATTCGATACCGAACCGTGGTTCTTCTACATTTTTCTCGGATTCGGCATCGCAGCGGCTTTCAGAAATCTGCAGATCCTTTACAAGAAAGCCAAGGACCTTTGATGGAGTGGGACAGCCTTTTTAAAACCTTGAGAATCCAGAACTGGCTCATTCTGATGCTGCTCGGGGGGGCCAGTTTTTTCCTCATGAGCCCTCATTTCACGTTGGGCGTTCTGATCGGCGGCCTGCTGATCATCGCCAATTTCAACGTCCTGCAGCACACGATCCGGTGCGGATTTTCATCGGAAGGCACCCTCCAGGTCAGCCGCAGGTCCATCATCGTCAAATTTTATCTGCGCCTTCTGGCCATCGGTTTTCTGATGTACGTCCTGATCACGCGGGACCTGGTGAGCCCTGTCGGGCTGGCTGTAGGACTGTCGATCGTCGTCATCAGCATCATCCAACTGGCCTTGCGTCTCGTCTGGAAAACATCTTCTGGGGAGGTTGTCTAGATTATGGAGCATCCGATCTTTTTCATCGATTCACTGCTTGAATCCCTCGGTTTTCACCATCCTGCGGATTATACGCACGTTACGCATATGTGGCTCGTCATGCTGCTGCTCATCCTGAGCGCCCTGCTTTTTGCCAGGGGCGTTCAGCTGCTGCCGAAAAAGGGCCAGAATTTCTTCGAGGTCGTCGTGGACGGACTGGAGAGTTTCATGGTGGAGATCAGCGGGCCCGAAGGGCGTTTCTTTTTCCCGTTCATCGCCACGGTCTTCCTCTTCATCCTGGTCTCGAATCTGCTCGGCCTCGTTCCCGGTTTCTTCTCACCGACGGCGAACCTCAACACCACGCTGGCCCTGGCCCTGTGCACCTTCGTCTACACGCACATCATCGGCATCCGCTTTCACGGCATCAAATATATCAAGCATTTCACCGGGTCGGTCTGGTGGCTCACCCCGTTGATGCTGCCAATCGAGATCATTGGTCACTTCGCCCGGATCATGTCCCTGAGCGTACGGCTCTTCGGGAACATCTTCGGGAAGGAGATGGTGCTCGGCATCCTGTTCGGCCTGGCAGGGCTCTACCTGGCGCCTCTGCCGATCCTTTTCCTGGGCATCCTCGTCAGTTTCATCCAGGCCCTGGTGTTCATGCTCTTGTCCATCATGTATTTCGTGGGTGCCATGGAACACGCCCACTAGCGTATGGGAAGGCTTTTTGGGAAGAAGGCCGCGTTCAAACATCATTTGTGGAAAGGAGGGTTGGTTCGTATGTCCAAAAAAACAGTCGTTGGGGTTCTCACAGCTCTTATGGTTCTGGGTATGACATCGATGGCCATGGCCGCTGACGGCCAGGCACAGGCGGCAGCGTTCTGGGTATTCTTCGGGATCGCCGTCGCTTGCGGTTTCGGCATCGGCGTCGCCGCCCTGGGAACCGGCATCGGTATGGGTAACGCCATCAATGGTGCGCTCCAGGGAACGGCTCGGAACCCGGAAGCGGGCGGTAAGATCATGACCACCATGATCATCGGTCTCGCTCTGATCGAGTCGCTGTGTATCTACGCGCTGGTCATCTGCTTCATCCTTGTCTTCAAGATTCCAGATATCGAAGTCATGCTGAAGTCTATAGGCGCGTAAGGGTCCTCTTGAAAAAAAGGGGGCCTTCACAAGGCCCTCTTTTTTTTCGCAGACATGTGCAATATTTCACAAAATCACGGTTGACCTCGTTGCTTCAAGGTCATCAACGCCATGATCGGGAAGACCGTCCGAGGTCGACTGCACGATGGCGCCCCCGGGCTCCTTTCTCGGGCTGCCTCCAGGACGTTTTCGGGTGCCGATGATCAAAGAGTCCAAAATTCCTCAACCGACCATCGAGCGGCTCGCCCTGTACTCGCGCCCTCTAGAAGGGCTCAGCGACGGTGCTTCGCAGGTGATCTCCTCCGAAAGGCTGGCTGCACTGTGCGGCGTCAATTCGGCGCAAGTCCGCAAGGACCTGGCCTACTTCGGCGAGTTCGGCATCCGCGGGGTCGGTTACGATGTCAAAGACCTCCTGAAAGCCATCAAGAAGATCCTTGCCACAGACCGGGTCTGGAGGCTCTGCATTGTGGGGATGAGTTATCTGGGCGCCGCCCTGATCGAGAACGAAAATTTTCGCCGACGCGGCTATCACTTCGTTGCGGCCTTCGACTCCGACCAACGGAGGGTTGGCAAGGCCCTTCCCTGCGGCCTCGTTGTCGAGCCGATGCGCAGCATCAAAAAGCTCGTCCGGGAGCTCGGCATCGAGATCGGTGTCATCACCACCCGCCCCGAGGAAGCCAAACGGTCGGCGGACCTCCTCATGAAGGCGGGGGTCAAGGCGCTGCTGAACTTCACGCCGGTTAGACTCCGGATCCCGGAGTGCTGTCTGATCGAAAACGTCGACATCACGGTCAAGCTGGAGAATCTGGCCTACCACCTCAGCAAGAACAAGCCGTGAGCACCTTCGCCAGAAACCTTCCGGTGTGGGATTGGGGCACCCTGGACAGTTCCTCCGGCGTACCGGACGCCACCAGATAGCCTCCCCCTTCTTCGCCCCCCTCCGGCCCGAGATCGATGATGTAGTCTGCCGTCTTGATCACGTCGAGATTGTGTTCGATCACCACCACCGTGTTTTTTTGAGCCACCAGATAATTCAGGACCTCCAGAAGCTTCTGAATGTCCGCAAAGTGCAGCCCCGTCGTCGGTTCATCCAGGATGTAAAGCGTCCGGCCGGTGCTGCGCCGGCTCAGTTCCCGCGAAAGCTTGATCCGCTGCGCCTCGCCGCCGGAAAGCGTCGTAGCGGACTGCCCCAGCTTGACGTACCCGAGCCCGACATCCAGAAGGGTCTGGACGGTCTTCCGGATCGGCGGGATATTCTCGAAGAACCCATAGGCCTGGTTGACGGTCATATCGAGGACTTCGGCGATGTTCAATCCCTTGTAGCGGATCTCCAGCGTATCCCGGTTGTACCGCAGACCCTTGCAGGCCTCGCAGGTCACGTATACATCCGGAAGGAAGTGCATCTCGATCTTGATGATGCCATCCCCCTGGCAGGTCTCACAGCGGCCGCCGCGGACGTTGAAGCTGAAGCGGCCCGGTTTGTAGCCGCGCATCCGCGCTTCGGGCAGCTGGGCAAACAAATCCCGGATGTCCGTGAACACGCCGGTATAGGTCGCCGGATTGGATCGCGGGGTCCGGCCGATCGGACTCTGATCGATATGGATGACCTTGTCGATATGGCGGATCCCGCTCAGGGCCTTGACCGCCCCCACCGGGCCGCTCGCCCGATAGAGATCCCGGGCGAGGGCCGGGTACAGAATGCCGTTCAAAAGGCTGCTTTTCCCGGACCCGGAGACACCGGTGATGCACGTAAACGTCCCGAGGGGTATCCGGACAGTGATATCCTTGAGGTTGTTTTGCCGCGCTCCCTCGATCACGATGCTCCGGCCTGTTCCTTTGCGGCGCGCAGCGGGCACGGGGATGCACCGGCGGCCGGAAAGATAGGCCCCCGTCAGAGAGCGGCCGTCCTCGATCAGCGCCGAAGGCGGACCTTCGAAGATCACCTCCCCCCCGTTGCTGCCGGCCCCCGGCCCCATGTCGACGACATGATCGGCCGCCAGGATGGTCTCGGCGTCATGCTCCACCACCAGTACGCTGTTCCCGAGATCCCGCAGCCGCTTCAGGTTCTCGAGCAGGCGCAGATTGTCCCGCTGATGAAGGCCGATGCTCGGTTCATCCAGCACGTACAGGACCCCGGCAAGCCCCGACCCGATCTGGGTGGCCAGCCGGATCCGCTGATCCTCCCCCCCTGAAAGCGTCGCCGAGGGGCGGTCGAGGGTCAGGTAGCCCAACCCGACGCTTTTCATGAAGGTGAGCCGCGCCTGAATCTCCCGGATCACCCGGGAGGCGATCGCCGCCTCCCTCGGGCCCAGCTCCAATCGGTCAAAAAACCGTTCGGCGGCGGCGATGGAAAGCGCCGTGACCTCGTGAATGGCCTTCCCTCCGACCCGAACGGCCAGGATGGACGGCTTGAGGCGCCCGCCTCCGCAGACGTGGCAGGGGCGTACACTCATGTACTTCTCGATCTCCTCCCTCACCTGGTAGGAGCCGGTCTCGCTGTAGCGCCGCTCCAAATTCGGGATTACACCTTCGAACGGCCGGGTGTAGTCATGCCGACGCCCCTCCCGTTCAAAAAAGAAGGCGATCTCTTCGTCCCCGGAGCCATAGAGAAAGGCATCCTGGATCTCGGACGGCAGTTCGCCGAAAGGCGTATAGACGCTGACCTGGTAATGATCGCAGAGGGAATCGAGCATCTGCTGGAAATAGACCGAATCCCGGCCGGCCCAGGGGGCGATGGCCCCTTCCCGCAGCGAAAGGACGGGGTCCGGCACGATCAGCGAGGGGTCGAAGTGCCTCCGTATCCCCAATCCATTGCAGGCCTCGCAGGCCCCTTGCGGATTGTTGAAGGAAAAGGCCTGCGGCGAGAGCTCCGGCACGCGGTAGCCGCAACGCGGACAAGCCGCCGCCTGGCTGAAGGAAAACACCTCGCCTTCCTGAACCGCCGCCACCGCCTTACCCTCTCCCATGGAAAGCGTCAGTTCCATGGAATCGCTCAAACGCTGACGGATGCCGTCACGAATGACCAGCCGGTCCACCACCACCAGGACTTCATGGTCCCCTGCCTTGTCGAGATCGATCTCTTCATCGAGCATGCGGATCCTTCCATCGACCTGCACGCGCGTAAACCCCTCCTTGCGAAGCCGCTGAAAGATCTGCCGATAAGCCCCGTTGGGCCCGGAAGCGAGAGGGGCCATAATCTGGACCCGCGCCCCTTCGCCAAGGGCCATGACCCGGTCGATGATCTCTTCGGCGGTCTCGGAGCGGATGGGCAGATTGCAGGCCGGACAAAAAGGCAGGCCGATGCGGGCATAGAGGAGTCTCAGGTAATCGTAGATCTCGGTGACAGTCCCGACCGTCGAGCGCGGATTCCGGCTCGAAGAACGCTGTTCGATCGAGATGGCGGGTGAAAGGCCCTCGATGGCGTCCACGTCCGGCTTGTCCATCTGCTCGAGGAACTGCCGCGCATAGGCCGAAAGGGACTCCACGTAGCGGCGCTGGCCTTCGGCGAAGATGGTGTCGAAGGCGAGGGAGGACTTCCCCGAGCCCGAGAGGCCCGTGATGACAACCAACTGATCTCTCGGGATATCCAGGGAGATGTTCTTGAGGTTGTGCTGGCGGGCGCCCCTGATCTTGATGCAGTTGTGGGTCATGGATCTCTGCCGATCGCGGCCGCTTCACCCGCGGCGGCCCGATGCCTGGCCATGGATGCCGCCATGCGAAGCGCGGCCATCAAGCTGGAAGGATCGGCATGGCCCTTTCCCGCGATGTCATAGGCCGTGCCGTGATCCACGGATGTCCGCACGATGGGCAGCCCCAGCGTTATATTCACGCCGTCGGCAAAATGGAGAAGTTTCAGGGGGATCAATCCTTGATCATGATACATGCAGACCACAACGTCGTAGCGGCCGGCCGCCGCGTGGAAAAAGAGGGTGTCCGCAGGCAGCGGCCCCGCGACCTCCATTCCTTCGGCCCGGGCGGCCTGCACGGCGGGGGCGATCACCCTTGCCTCCTCATCGCCGAAAAGGCCCTCCTCGCCCGCATGCGGGTTCAGGGCCGCCACGGCGATCCGGGGCCGCTCGATCCCGAAATCCCGTTTCAGGGCCCGATGCGTCACGGAGATGGTGCGGTGGATGGCAGATGCATCCAGCAGTCCGGGCACCTCTTTCAGGGCGCAGTGGATCGTCACCAGGGTCACTCGCAGCCGCTCCCCGGCCAGCATCATCACATAATCCCGTGCCCCTGTCCGCTCGGCGATCAACTGGGTGTGGCCTTGGTAAGGAAAGCCCGCCGCGTGCATCAGGGCCTTGTTGATGGGGGCTGTCACCATGGCGTCGATCCGCCCCTTCCGGGCGAGTTCGACCGCTTCGAGGATATACCCCACCATGGCGCGCCCGCCCTCCACCGTGGGCCTTCCCGGAACTCGTGAGGACGGCGGCAGATGGGAGAGCGGCAACAGGTCGACCCGCCCGGCAAGGGCCCCGGCATCGGCCGGAGCTTCGATTGTCCGGACAGCCATCCCGGGCGGAAGGGCCTCCCGCATCACCCCGGCATCCCCCAAAACAAAAGGCCGGCATCCACGGTAAACATCAGGATCCGCGAGGGCCTTGGCGATGACCTCCGGCCCTACGCCCGCCGGATCGCCCATCGTGATGCCGATCAGAGGTGAAAAGGGCGTCTTTGCCATGTCGTTATGCGCTCCGCACGGATTTTTAAAGGAACGGGTTTCCGGCACACGGCCGCAAGGGATTCACCCGCCGAAATCGGGGATGATAAGTTCGATCCGGTCGCCGTCTTCAACCCTGACATGGGCATAATCCTGAGGATAAACGAACGTCCCGTTGCGCTCGACGATCAGATGGGGGTCCTTTTTGTTGCACTGTTCGATCAGTTCGCGGATGGTGAGTGCGCCCGGCAGTGTTCTAACCGTCCCATCCACCGTGATATTCAACGCCATGACCTTCTCTCCTCGATCACTCGGGGCATTGGCGGCCTCCAGAGCCTGGGCCGAAGCACCGGGAACCATCCCTCTGCGAAACAACCGACGCGTTCATCCCAGGGCGGCCGCGCAATCTCCAAAACAGCCGGGATCCGCGCTCCTCTGAAAAACCCGTTGACCTTCATCTCGGCAGCCCCTTAGGACCGGTCTGCGCGGAGCCGTCTCCTTTCGGAAGCGGCTATGCTTTCAAGGGCCCCGGGGAGGGAAGAAAGGAATGCCCCTCCCCCTTCACGTCTTCACGCATTATATTACATGATTACTGCATCGTTTCAAACACCTGATTGTCATCCGGCCGGGGCGGGTTTCCAGCGGACCCGGATGCGATCCTTGTCATCAGAATGGCCGGCAATCCCTTCCCGGCCTCCGAGGCGTTCACGCCCCTCTTCAAACACTCTCCAGCCATTCTCGTGCTTCGGAAGGTCCGCCTAAAAACCATATCATTTCCGCATTTCCTCCGGATCAGACATTGACAGCATCCCCCTTCAACCTCTACAATCATCATCATATTTCCACCATTTCTACCACTCTCAGCCCTTGCGCATCACAGAGGAAACCACACCATGCTGATTCAGCCCGACTGTATCCCCTGCATCTTGAAAATGGCTGTGTACGTCATGCGTGCCTTGCAGTTCGACAAAGACGAAAGCAGAGTGTTGTACGGCCGCATCGCGGCCCTGCCCTCCTTACAGGGCGGCCGGTGGAACTATACCAGTCCGGAAATCATCGAACAGGTGATGGACATCATCCTGCAGGCCCGGCAGGAAGAGGATCCGTTCCATGCAATCAAACGAACCCAGAACCAGATGATCATGGACGTGGTCCCTTACCTCGAAACGCTTGTCCGCGAAGATCCCAACCCGCTTCTCACGGCCGTCAAACTGGCCATCCTGGGCAACAACATCGATTTCATGGTCGGAGAGAACCCGCCGGACATCAAACACCTCATCCGCGAAAAGCTCCAGGCCCCCATCCCGCCGGAACGGTTCGGCCGCCTCGAAGAGGGGCTTTCGCGGGCGAAGCGGATGGTGTACTTCGCCGACAACGCCGGAGAGATCGTCTTTGATAGAGTGCTCATCGGCATCCTCAAGGAGCGGTTCGACGCGGACATCACCCTCGTGGTCAGGCAGCGCCCCACCCTGAACGACACCACCCTGGAAGAGGCGCGTGCCGTGAGCATCGACGCGCTCGTACCCGTCATCCCGAACGGCATGGACGGCCCGTTTCCCGGTACGCGGCTGGAGCGGTGTTCGGCCGAGGTGAACACCCTTGTCGAGGAGGCCGATCTGATCCTTTCGAAAGGCGGAGGAAACTATGACTCCCTCAGCGAGGAAAGGGAGGATGTCACCCGCAAGATCGCATATCTCCTCGTGTCGAAGTGTTATCCCTACTACGAAGAATTCGGTGTTCCGCTGTTCCAACCCGTTCTCGAAACCTTCACGGGCAGGAAACATCCCTCTTCAATCGACATTTAGCGCATGGATGCCTTCCGATCCCGGGACGATGCCCCCTCTCCAACAGGCGGGGAACCAGGAACCCGCTCTTTCGGGAAAAGCCGTTCTTGGACGGAAGCAGAGGAGGCCCTATGACACAAGCAGTTGCAACCATAAAGGAAAAGGCCTTGTCGCTCGGCGCTCAGGCAGTCGGCATCGCCTCGGTCGAAGCCATCAACCAGTACGCCCCGGCGGGGCACCGCCCGGATGACCTCCTGAAGGGCGCCAGGAGCGTGGTGCTGCTCGGCGGAGGCCAACCCACGGCCGGCGCGTGGCGATCAGGAACCAACCGTGTCCTCGGAAGCATCGGGTACAGCCGGGGCGAAACGGGCAGTGCCGCCCGCAAGCTCGCCTATTTCATCGAAGCGCAGTATGGTCATTACACCATACCGATCCCCACCGGGGAGCGGAACGGGCACTACCCTTACCTGAGCCTGAAGCTCTGCGCGGAGATGGCCGGCCTCGGCACGCGCAGCATGGCGGCCGGGATCATCCTCAACCCCGTCTACGGTCTGCTCTATTTCAACGGCGTCATCACCACGATGCCGCTACCGGGCGACGGCCCCCTGGAGAAGCCTGTGTGTCCCCATCCGTCCTGCGTCCGGCTGTGGGAAAAGAAGCAAACGACGCCCTGTCTGTCTGCCTGCCCGGACTGTCTGTCCGGTGAGTTGAAGGACGGCCTGATCAGCTGGATGGAATACCGCCAAGAGGGCTGCTACCCCCGGGCGCAGACCGCCGCGCGGGATGTCTTTCAGAAGCTCCTGCTCGAGGCCGTCAACGAAGAGGACAAAGACCGCCGCAAGTCCATCCTCTTCGGCAGTCACTTTACGAGGGCGGTCCGGGGCATCGCCTATTCGACCGAGCTGTCGGCCCAGTGCTTCAACTGCCTGAAACGGTGCCCCCTGATCCCGAGAAGACTTCATCCGCACACCCCGCCGCAATAGGAGAAAATCCCATGCCACGACCCGTTTCACCGGAATTGTATCAGCGCTACGGCCAGCAGGTCTGGGAGTGGACCAACCGCGTCCAACGGTTCGTCCCCGGGGAGCGAAACCGCGGGCTGACCGACCAGGAAATCGCCTCCCGCCTGGGCCTCACGGTTCATGAGGTCATCGAGATCCGCGCGATCGCGGAACATGACCGGATCCCTCTGGAGGCCTATCTGGAGGCGGAGGACGTCAAGGAGAGCCGTTTCAAGCGGATTCCGGAGAAATAGAACACACCTGGGCAGGCGGCAAGCAGCTGTCGAACGCCCTGCTGAAGCCCGCCGGAAAGGATCGAAGGTCATGAAGCCCCTTGCCGACTGCGCCCTGTGCACCCTCGAATGGATCTTCGGGAGGACGGCGTCCTCTTTGGACGAACCCGGGAGGCTCGAATTGATCCAGACCCTCCTCGGTGTCTTTCACCAAACCTTCGATGCCAGGGAGAACTTGGGTTTTGCCGCCAGAGAGACGCTCGATGCCGTAACGCCTCAGGTGGTCGCCGCCGCCGGCATTTACGACAAGATCAAGAAGGAGAGCAACGAGGCGGTCAAGGCCCTGCTGCCGGCCGCGAGACGCTTCATCGCCGAGGGGACGACCCCGAAGGAGCGCTTCGAGCGGGCCTGTTTCCTCGCGGCCACCGGCAATGTCTCACCGCTTGCCGCCCCGAGCGGCGGGTTGACATTTACCGACGCCGAGGCCCTGATGGCGGGTCGTACCGAATTTCCCGTCCTCATGGGCGACGTGTACGAGGCGGTCCGCGGTCGACAACGGATTCTCTACCTCTTCGACAACGCGGGCGAGATCGGCTTCGACTCGTTGCTGATCGAGCAGCTCGAGGCCATAGGCGCCGCCGTGACGCTCGTCCTCAAGGAAGCGCCGTTTTTCGAGGATGCCACCCTCGCCGACGCCCATTTTTTCGGCCTCGAGGATCTGAGCGAGCGCATGCTGAGCGTCAAGACGCTTCTGGTCCCCGGCAGAAGCACGCCCGAGCTCGAGCGCGCCATCACCGAGTGCGATCTGATCCTCGCCAAAGGCACTTTCAACATCGAAGCCACCTACGAAGAAGGCATGGGGAAACCCGTGATCTACATGCTGAAGATCAAATGCGGCCCTTTGTCGCAGAAGCTCGGCGTACCCCAGGGCCGTTTCGTCGTCGCCCTGTGCGAACCCTGACCGGGGAAAGAGCTTTTCACCGGACGCAGCTTCCATGTCTGCAGCGGGACTCAAAAATTCTTCATCATGCCCATGATCAGGTAGGGCACCTCCAACCGGCCGGTCGGGGCCAGGATGCGGGTGCTGAAATTCGTCGTGTACAGCTTTTTCATGGTCCGCGAGAGCTTGCGGTACTCGGCCGTGTCGATCGCCTTGGCGATGTCCGCCAGGTTGCGGGCGGTACACTCCGCCAGGATCCGGGGGCCCATTCCGACGGAAAGACGCCAGCCGTGGGTCACGGGCACCCCCATCTCCTTCATGGCGGGGATGGCCTCTTCGACCACGAACCGGTTGTGCTCCGTCTCCTTGCCCGGAACGATATCGTAATACTGGTTGAATTTCCAGGCGCCGGTCTGGATGCTGTAGGCTTGATCCCTGAACATGCCCGTGGGGATCCACAGCTTGCTTCCGTAGTTGTAGACATGCTGCATCAGCTTCGTGGCGACCTGGCGGTACTCTCTGGACGCGAGGGCGGCGAGCAGGCCCATGTCGTTTTTGATGGTGGCCACCGCCACGATCCTCGGCCCTCCGCCGACGGCCACGTAAAACCCGCCCACGAGTTTGACTCCCAGCTTTTCGAGCGCCGGGTTGAACTCCTCGGAGATAAACCGGGAGTAGTCATCGTATTCGCCTGGGTTGACGTCCCAGTACTGGCTGAACAATATGGTCATGAGCGTTCTCCTTGAATCGGAAACACCGGGTTCCTGTTGAAGAAGGGGGCGTTATCACGGTCACATCTTGAAGATCCGCGTCATCAGCTCGGCCAGGTACTCGGAATCATCCTCCTTCTTCTTCGAGAACTTGGCCGGTCGGGTTTGAACCCAGAACAGGTTTTCGGGGAAAGACATATCATCGTCTATGACCCACTCCATGTCCTGGGGCATGTCGAAGTACGACTCCACCTTGAGGGCGATCCGCACGATCTCCTGCAGTTCCTTTTCCTCGAGACAGGGCTTTCCCTGCATCTCCTTCGGAACGCTGACCATCGCAATCCCGTCCTTGCGAAACACGACCATGCGCTGCTTCTCGCTGATCGTTTGCGAAACGACCTCTTTGGTCTCCTTGTCGATCAGGAAGCTGTCCGGGGTGATCTCGCCCGATACGACACTCTCGCCAAGCCCCCAGTTGCCCTCGACGACCACCTTGCTCAAATCCCCCGTCGTAGGCTGAACCGTCAGCGTGACCCCGGCGCACCGGGCGTTGACCATCTTGAGGACCGCAACCCCGATGGGGGCCTTGGCCATGTCCATCTTCTTTTCGAGCCGGAAGGCGATGGCCCGCGTCGTAAAGGCGCTGCTCCACACCCGGATCACCTTCCGGACCACTTCCCGCTTCCCTTTCACGTTCAGATAGGTTTCCATCTGCCCGGGCATGCTCACGGCGCCGCTCGACCGCGTGGCGACCGCCACATCGGGCTTGCCGACCGTTTCGCACAGCTCGTCGTAAAAGCCGTGAAGCTCCGCTTTCATCGCCTCGGGCATATCCTTCGATTCAATGATGTTGCGGATCACGCGGCCGGCCTCGACCTGCTTCTCCACCTTGCGCAGGCCTTCTCCCGCCTCTTCCACATACTTCCGAATCTCCTCGCCGGCGCCGGTCTCGCTCATGAACCGTTCGTAGCCGTCTACGGAGATGGCGAATCCAGGTGGAACGCGCATGCCCATGTGCACCATCTCCCCCAGATTGGCACATTTCTTTCCAACCAGATCATTGTGCTCACTGCGGAGTTCATCGAGCCTGTAAATCCATTTTTGCGCCATTTCGAATCCTCCCCTGAGGCAGGGGGTTGTCCCGCAGAACCGTTGCCGGCCCCGCAGGACGACCCTACGCCTTTGGTTCGAAACCAACACCCGCAGGGTGGGCGTGCCCATCACGCCTCTTCTCACCCTGGAAGGTCAGATGAAAACATCCCCGCCTATCGGATCCCGGCCGATTACTTGTCCAGGATATAGACGGTCCCCATATTCGCATCCACTTTGACCTTCTGACCGGAGCGGATCTTGGTGGTACCCTCGAACACGTTCATCACCACGGGGATGCCGTACTCTCGGCCGACGATGGCCGCGTGCGACAGGCTGGCGCCCCGATCCACGATGACCCCCTTGATCATGCTGAAGATAGGGGTCCAACTGGGCGACGTGCTGGCTGCAACCAGGATATCCCCCTCCTGGATCAGACTCAGTTCATCCTCGTTCATAATCACCCGTGCGGGGCCTTCGGCCACCCCCGGAGAACCGCAGGTGCCATAGAGATCCGCCTTCAGCTCGGGGCGCACCTGCGGCATGGAACCTACAACGACCTTGCTGGCGATGGGATCGTTGCTCTTGACGAGCACACCCATGGCCTGGTCGAGGTCGAAGCCTTCCTTCAAGAGGGCCGGCGGATTCGGGTGCTTGCACCACTCCTCCCACTCCGCGCGTCTGCGCTCGACGATGTAGCGCATGTCGAACTGATCCGGGTTGATCCCCGCCCGCCGCACCTCGTCCGGCTGGAGATAGAACATGTCCTCGGGATCGTCGATGGCCCCCTCCTGCTTCCAGCGCCTGCCCATGCCGAGGACGATCCGCCGGATCATGGCATGGGTGTACAGGTCGAGATAATGGTCGTGCTCCTCGCTGAAGACCCCGCTCTTCTGGGCGAGGCCCATCAGTTGCTCGAACCAGCCCCTCATCTCGCGCGGCACCTTTTCGAGGACAGCCTTCTCGGCCTCCAGACGCGCCTCGGTGATCTTGGCGCGCTCCGCCTCGAGGTTGAAGTCTCCACCCTTCTGCAGGAACTGCTTCACGTTCACCAGGGCCGGGGTCGGGTCCTCCACCCACGTCGGGAGATTGATCTCGCTCATCCGCTGCATCCGCCAGCCGTCCTCATTCATAAAGGCATTGAAATCCTTCATGAAAGAACGACCTTGGTCGACAGCCTCCAGCCTGGCCTTGATCCCGTCCACCTCACCTTCCAGAAACACCTTTTCGAGGCCCTCCTGGCGGGCGCGCTGCGAAAACTCCCACAGGCGCTTGTCCACCTGGAACACCTTGTTGTCGAAGCCGGAGACGAGCTGATGGAACATCGGGTTCGTGTCGTCGATCCCCGCCAGTTCCCGGCACATGTTCTCGAAAAGGATGTAGGCCGTGTAGGTCCCGTACATCATGTACATGTGGATCTCCCACATGCGGCGGCAGGTGTTGATCGTCTCCTCGAAATTGGCGAGCAGATCGATGTTCTCGGCGGTGTCCAGATCCAGCTGCTTCAAGGCCTCGTAACGCCCCAGAATCTCCTGGACGAAGCCCTTCCACAACCCATCATAGTCTTTGATGAATGGCAGAATCGCTTCACGAAATTTCTTCTCGCGGCGCTGTTTTTCCTCCTCGCTCTTGACCAGCAGAAGGGTCAGATAACCGCCGCCGTTCATGAAGCGCCAGTCCCATCCTTTGACCGTCGGCAGGCTGAGTTTTTCCGCTCCCCATTGCATGCCGTGACGGCAGAAGCTTACCCAGAACCAACCAAACATGGGCGTCCATGGCGGCACCGAGTGCGTGCCGTCCAGGAACCAGGCAGGCGACAGCTCAAAGTCTCTTTCCGCATCGAATTCCAGACCTGGAACCACATCGTAGACCTTCATGTTTCTCCCCCTTTAAAGCGTGGTTGTGGAAGTAAAAACCGGCTTCTGCAAATCCTCCTCTGATACCTGATCTTCCGGCGACCGCCGGCGCCCATGCTTCCCGAAGATCTCGCGCGAACAACCTCCCAAATGCGGTGGGATGCACCTCTCACAGGTTGAAAGCAAGGGGATACCGCAGCCTTTTTCCTCTGCACCTCCTTTCCCGTTGTGTCTTCGCCTACGCATCGACGAGGGTCAATGCGCCCGGATCGCACCATTTCACACACTGGGGATCCGGCGGGTCCCCGCAGAAATCGCATTTGAGCGGGATGCCCGTATCCGGTTCTCTGAAAGCGGACTTGACCGGACACGAGGCCCGGCAGACCACGCACCCGTCCACCTCCAGACCGTTGATCACCACCTTGCCCCGCGAATTGCACGCCGCCTCCGTGTACGGGCCAGCAATCACCGGCAGGCAGACGTCCTCCCCCACAAACACCCGGATCCGGGACCGCTGAGGGTTGATGGAACCCGTATGTTGGAGCGAGCACGCCACCTGGCAAAGCCTGCAGCCGGTGCACTTGGCATAATCAATCTTGATTCGCATCGTCCTTGTCCCCGCTTTCCATGACAAGCCCCAACTCTTCCAACTTCTCGGGCGTGGGAACCCCGTTTTCGTCCCATCCCCGCAGGGCGTAGTACTCCGGCAGCAGCCGGTCCATGTGCACCACCTGTCCCTTCACCCGCGGTTCGTCGGTGATTCTCTTCGGGAGCGCGTCGTCCTTTTTGGTGAGCCCCGCCTTGAGGTTGAAGAGGCGCTCCATGTTCCAGATCCTCTCCCCCATCAACGCCAACTCCTCGTTCGCATAGTCGATCCCGGTCACCGTCTTCAACCAGACCTGGAGCTTCTCCCCCCACAAGGGGCCGTGGTAGATGATCCAGCACAGGATGGCCGAATCCACCAGGGCGATATAATCCTGGTCGTATTTCGCCCATTTCAGATGTTCGGCCGGGTCCCGGCGCCCGTCGTAAAAGGGCAGCGTGGCCTTCGTGTGGCTGCCCCCGACGTTGTTGGTCGCATACTGAAGCCCGATGATCTCGATCCCCTGTGGATGCCAGGCAGGCATCCCCATCCCCTTGACGCCCATGAAGAGCTCCGGATGCCCGTAGCGCTCGGCCACAAACCTGCCGCCCTCGGCAAGGACCGCTCCGAAGGCCTCGCGGACGGCTGTCTTATGGAGCAGCGCGAACATCGCCTCGGTATTCCCGAAGCCCATCGGAAACCCGAGGTCCTCTTCCGGCAGAAACCCCGATTCATACAATTCCATCGCGCAGGAGATCGTAGCCCCGGCGGTGATCGTGTCCATCCCGAGCTCGTTGCAGATGTAGTTGGCCCGGCAGATGTCGTCGAGGTCCCCGAAGCCGCAGTTGGACCCGAGCAGCGCCATGCTCTCGTGCTCCGGCCCCTTGGTCGTACCCGGATAGGCGGGATCGTCGATGCGGCTGCGCTTGCTGCAGGCGAAGGGGCAGCCGAAGCAGGCCTCGTCCCGCACCCGGATATGGTCCCGTACGTGGTTCGGGTCCTCGTACCACTCGAAGGCCTTCGAGTATCCCTCCTGGAAGTTCCGGGTCGCCTGGGTGCCGCTCTTGTTGGCGCGGCCTGGCAGCGACCAGGTGCCGTACATGCGCCGGGCGTACAAAACGCGGTTCTCCCGGCCCTCGTCGAGGAATCCCATGACCGCCTGCCGGTACCCCTCGACGTCCGCCACCTCGACCGACCCGGTGCCGCCCGCCACAATCGCCTTCAGGTTCTTCGAGCCCATGACGGCCCCCAGGCCCGAGCGGCCTGCCGCGCGGCCGCCATCCGCCATGATGCAGGCGAAGCGCACCCCATTCTCCCCTGCGGGCCCGATGCAGACGATGCTCAGGTCGTTCAGCTGCCAGTCGTCGAGGGTCTCGCTCAATTCCTGCCGCAGGGCGTGCTCCGTGGCGGTCGACCACAGGCCCCACAGATGCTCTGCCGGCCGCAGCTCCACCTGTTCGTCCCGGATATAGAGATAGACCGGTGAGGACGCCTTTCCTTCGAGGATCAGGAAATCGTACCCGGCATATTTCAGGTTCGGTCCGAAATAACCGCCGCAGCAGGGGTTGGCGATGAATCCGCTGAGGGGCGACTTGCTCACCACCACGAACCGCCCTCCCGCCGGGACGCCGGTGCCGGTCAAGGGACCCGTCGCGAAGACGAGCTTGTTCTCCGGCCCCAAAGGGTCGATGCGTGGGTCCATCTCGTCCATCAGGATCTTGAGACCCGCTCCGCGCCCCCCGACGAACTCCCGGCACAACTCCGGGGAGAGGTCTTCGACCGAGCGGTTCCCCGTCGTCAGATCGATCCGCAGAATCTTGCCTTTCCATCCAAACATCGCGGCTCCTTTCAAAGACCCGCGGCCTTATGCCGCCACTCGGCGCTGTCCGTCGGGCTGCACCAGAAACGCTTCGAGCTGCGAGAAGACCTGCTCCTCGTTGTTTCCCATGACCTGCAGGGCGCCGCTCCGGCAGGAGGCGGCGCAAAGTCCGCACCCCTTGCAAAGCGCCGGGTTGACCGCGGCAACCCCGCTGCCTTCCTCGACCGCCACAGCATGGAACGGGCAGACAGTTTCACACACCCGGCACCCCGTGCACTTCGATGCATCGACCCGGCAGACAGCCCCCTCGCCGCGCATCTCCTCCCGCGAGAGCAGGGTCATCACCCGCGCCGCCGCGGCATGCCCCTGGGCGATGCTCTCCCCGAGCCGTTTGGGACCGTGGGCCAGTCCGCACATGAAAATCCCGTCGGTCGGGAAGTCCACCGGCCGAAGCTTCATGTGGGCCTCCATGAAGAACCCGTCCGCATTCAGCGGCACCTTCAGCTGCTGAGAGAGCTGGTGGTTGTCCGCGGCGGGGATGGTCGCGGCGGCAAGCGATACGATATCCGCCTGAAGCCTGAGCTTGCGCCCGAGGGTCGGCTCGGTCACCAGGATCTCCAGGGGCCCGCCGCCTTCTCCGGCCGTCACCACGGGCTTGTCCGCCTCATGGTAGCGGATGAACACCACGCCGCTTTCCGCCGCCTTGCGATAGGCGTGTTCCATCAAACCATAGGTCCGCATGTCCCGATATAGGACGGTAATCTTCATGGATGGGTTCAAGGCCTTCAGGCCGAGAGCGTTTTTCACGGCCTGACCGCAGCAGACCCGGCTGCAGTAGGGGCGCTCTGCATCGCGCGAGCCCACGCACTGGATCATCACCAAAGACCGGCATTCCTGGATCCGCGCGGTTTCATCCGCGATCTCCCCCTCGAGCTCGAGGTGGGTCAGGACACGGTCGTTCCGGCCGTAGAGGTATTCGTCGGGGCGGAACTCCGCCCCGCCCGTCGCCACCACCGTCGCGCCGTGCGGGATATCCACCGGCACCCGCCGTTTCCCGGACTCGATGGTGGTCCGGAAGTTGCCGACATACCCCGAAAAATGCCGGATCTCGGCCTGCGTGTGCACCTGGATCAGGAGGTGGCGGTAGACCCGCTCCGTCAGCGTCTTCAGTGCCGCCTGGACGTCTTCACCCTCCAGTGTCCGGCGGAGCCTCGCCGCCATGCCCCCGAGCGCCGGCCCTTTCTCGACCAGATGGACCTTGACGCCCTGATCGGCGAGCGAGAGCGCCGCGGACATCCCGGAGATCCCTCCCCCGATGACCAGGGCCGACCGCAGAACCGGGTAGGTCTGCTGCGTCAGGGGCGAGAGGAGCCTGGCCTTCATGACCGCCATCCGAACCAGGTCCCGCGCCTTCTGCGTCGCCAACCCTTTCTCTCCCATGTGAACCCAGGCGCAGTGCTCCCGGATATTGGCCATCTCGAAGAGGAACGGGTTCAGCCCCGCCTGTTTGAGGGCGTCCTGAAAAACCGGTTCATGGGTCCGGGGGGTGCAGGCCGCTACCACCACCCGGTTCAAGGACTTCTTCTGGATCACCTCGACCATCCGCTTGATCGAATCGATGGAGCAGCTGAAGGTCTCCTCCTGGGCGTGCACGACCCCCTCGAGCCCACTGGCATAATCCACCACCTTCGAGACATCCACCCCCTTGATGATGTTGGTTCCGCAGTGGCAAACGAAGACCCCCACCCTGGGCGGCTCCCCCAGGGTATCCCGCTCCGGCGGATAGCTCTTCTCTTCGACGAGCGTCCCCCGGACACGGCCGAGATCGCGGGTCGCCAAGGCCGCCGCGCCGCTCGCCATGGTGACCGAGTCGGGGATGTCCATCGGGCCGCAGAAGACCCCGCAGGCATAGACCCCGGGGCGTCCGGTCTCCATCGGGCGCAGGGAGGCAGAAGGAGCGCAGAATCCCTCCTCGCTGAGCGGGATTCCGAAGCTGCCGGCCAGTTCGGCGTGGCTGGACGGGGAGCTGAGGCCGACGGAGAGGACCACCATGTCGAAGCGCTCTTCGCGCACCGCCTCGCCGCCCACCCGATACCGCAGGGTCAAGGCATGCGTTTCGGGGTCCTCGCCCACGATCACGGGTTTCGCCCACTCGAACCGGACCCCGTCTAGCCCTTTGGCCCGCTCGTAGTAGCGTTCGAAGCCTTTGCCGAAGGCCCGCACGTCGTTGTGAAAGACAACCGCCTCGAGCCCGGGGATATGCTCCTTCGAGAGGATCACCTGCTTCATCGCGTACATGCAGCAGACCGACGAGCAATAGCCGTTCCCGATCGAGACGTCCCGGGACCCCACGCACTGGATCCAGGCGATCCGGGCCGGCGCGGCGCCGTCCGACGGCCGTCTGAGAACGCCCGCGTTGGGTCCGCTGGCGCTCAAGAGGCGCTCGTACTCGAGGCCGGTGAACACGTTTCTGAAGCGGTCATAACCGTAGAGGCTCTGCCCCGACGGGTCGAAGGGTTCATAGCCCGGCGCGAGGATGATCCCGCCGACGCGGATGGTGTGGCGCTGCGCCTCCTGGTGAAAGTCGATCGCCCGGTTCCTGCAGGTGGGGACGCAGATCTGGCATTCCCTGCGGTTCAGAAAAAGGCAGTGGGCCGGGTCCACCACGCTGGCCGCCGGCACGGCCTGGGGAAACGGCAGGTGGATGCACTTGACCGTCGCCAACCCGGCGTTGTATTCGTCCCGGATGTTGACAGGGCAATACTCGGCGCAGACCCCGCAGCCGGTGCATTTTTCGAGATCCACGAACCGGGGGGCCGCCAGCAGATGCACGGAGAAATTCCCCGCTTCCCCGACGACCGCCTCCACTTCCGTTTCGGTGAGGATGGTGATGTTCGGGTTCGATGCGCATTCCAGGAACTTCGGCGACAGGATGCACATCGAGCAGTCGTTGGTCGGGAAGGTCTTGTCGAGCTGGGACATCCTGCCCCCGATGGAGGGGCCTTTCTCCACCAGGTAGACCCTGAAGCCCGCATTGGCGGAATCCAGCGCCGCCTGTATGCCGCTCACCCCGGCGCCGACCACCATGACGGCGCCGATCTTCTCCCGGCCGCTTTCCGGTGTTATGGGACCCAGATCATGTCCTGACATTCGTTTATCCCCACTGGCCTGTTGAGGCGTCCTTTCCCTGCAATCTACAGGGCCATGGCGACGATCTCCGAGATATCCATGACTTCGAGCCGGTCTTCCAACCCGGCCGTCACGACGCTGTCCTTGAAATTGAGGATGCAGTATGGGCAGGCCGTCACGAGGACATCCGCCCCCTGTTCGATCGCCTGAGCCACCAGGATATCGGAAAAACGCTCCCCTTTCGGGGTCTCCATCCAGATTCGTCCGCCGCCGCCTCCGCAGCAGAGGCTGTTTTCACGGCTGTTCAGCTCGTCGGTCCACTCGAGCCCCGGGATGCCCGCCAGGACCGCCCGCGGAGCGTCGTAGATCCCGTTGTGCCTCCCGAGGTAGCAGGGATCATGGTAAACGGCCTTTTTATGCAGTTCGCCTCCGAAGCGGATCCGGCCCTCCGAGATCAGCCGTGCGAGGACCTCGGTCACGTGCAGGACCTGCACCTCGCCGCCGAGCTTCGGGTAGTCCTGTTTGAAGGTCGTCAAGCAATGGGGCGACGTCGCGATGATGGTCTTGACGCCCGACTCCTGGAAAAGCGCGATGTTCTTCTCCGCGAGGGTCTCGAAAAGCTCATGGTTCCCAGCCTTGCGCACGCTCTCGCCGCAGCAGCTCTCCCGGTTCCCGAGGATGCCGAACGACACTCCGGCCTGCTGCAGGAGTCGGCTCGTCGCCCTGGCCACTCCCCACAGGCGGGTGTCGTATGCCGGCGCGCAGCAGGGCGCATAAACGGCCTCATGCTCGGGCTTGAACCTCTCGACCCCGGTGCCCTCCGCCCACTTGGACCGGTCTTCGCGCTTCCCTCCCCAGGGATTCCCTTCGCCGCCCAGGCCCCCCATGGCGCTGCGCAGACTTGCCGGCGCCATGCGGTATTCGAAATCGAGCAGGATTTTCCGCACCGCGCCGAGGACGTCGGTGATCGCCACACCCCGCGGGCAGCGGCTCACGCACAGGTTGCAGGTCGTGCACCGCCACCACGCCTCATCCTCGAGGTCGACCAGGCCAAAGCGCGATTCGCAGATCATCCGGTGCGGCATGAAGGTCCGGACCAGGTTCCAGGGGCAGCTCGCCGAACACAAACCGCACTGAAAGCAGAGTTTGAAGGCCTCGCCCCCGGCCTCCTGGATCATATCGATGGCTTCTTCCAGAGGTTCGACGATCTCCATCCGGGACTCCTGTAGAGAAGGCAAACGGTTATTCGTCGTTGTGACATCCACCAGCCGGGACCATCCGGGAAAGCATCCACACGCCCGGAATGGTCATTCGCACACAGCTGCTGGTTTCAGAGAGATAGGGATAAAAAGCGGCTTCAGCAACGCGTTTCGGTTCATCCGGACCGCAGGCACACACACTCGGCCTTGAAGGGCCGCCATGCGAGCGTGCTGCGGGCTCAGTGCATGTATCGGCCCCCGTCCACCACCACCGTCTGACCGGTGATGAAATCGCTTTCCGCGGAGGCCAGGAAGAGGGCGGCCCCGGTGATGTCCTCGGGCGTACCCAGCCGCTTGAGCGGCGTCTTGCTGGTGTCGTAACGGGTCACATCCGCCAGGGAACGGCTGGCCTCCGTATCCGTGAATCCGGGGGCGACGGCGTTGATGCAGATGTTGTGAGGCCCGAGCTCGACAGCCAGTGCGCGGGTCAACGCCAGGATGCCGCCCTTCGAGGAAACGTAGTGGACGAACCCGTGCGACCCGGTGAAGGCCGTTTCAGAACAGAGGTTGACGATCTTCCCGTACCCCTGCACCTTCATGACGGGGAAAACCGCCCGCACGGCCAGGAAGGCCCCCTTGACGTTGACCCCCATCACGCGGTCCCACTCGCCGAGGTCGATCTCGTCGAAGGGTTTGCGCAGCAGGCCATCATAGATCGCGGCGTTGTTGATCAGGATGTCGATCCGCCCGAACGCCGCGACCGTGGCCTCCGCCATGGCCTTGGTGTCCGCCTCGCTCGTGACGTCGCCGGCAAAGAACTGCGCGGCTCCGCCCTGCTCTTCGATCAACCGGACGGTCTCCTTCATATCCTGGAGATCCTTGTCCCCGAAAACGATATTCATGACCATGACCCGCGCGCCCTCCCGGGCCAACCGCAGCGCAAACGCCCTTCCCAGCCCCCGGGCCCCGCCGGTCACCACCGCCACCCTGTCCTTCAAACGCATGGCCATGCTCCTCGCTATTGCTTTCCTTGAACACCGGCAGGGAAGGCCGTCGGCCCCGCTGCCGGATAGATTGAAAAACGCAGGCTCATCCATCCCCGATGCAAAGACCCGGCCAACCGTGAATCGTTCGCCGGCACGCTGCCGGCCCGGCCTTGCAAAGCCCCTTTGGAAACAGGCTCTCGGCGATGCCTGATTCCGTCCCTGTTCCCCCGGCGCGAAGGGCCGGGGAAAAACCCTTCCTTCGCGCCGGGTGCCACACAGGCCGGAGGGGGGAGGCCCGACCCGATCAATACGTCGGTTTACGGAGTCCGTGCTCGTCCGCGATCACGTTGTAGCAGGCGTAGCTCGAACCGCGCCCGATCCCGGCGCCCCCGGGAACGCCCGAGGAGCACATGTACAGGTTCTTCACGAAGGTCTTGTATCCGCCCGGCAGTCCTCTGAAGCGGCCGCTCTGGCTGCCGCCCTGGTTGCCTTCGCACCAGCCGCCCTCACGCATATCGAGGTGCGTGTCCTGGATGTCGATCGGCGTGGCCACACGCTCCCCGATGAAGTTGTCCTTGGTCATGTTGGGGGCGTACTTCTGCCATTGCTCGATCATCGCATCCATGAACTCGTCGTGGAGCTGGCGCCATTCCTTCCGCGAGAAGAGGCGGGCGGGGGCGGTGAACTCCTCCACGTGGATGCTGTGCTTTCCTTCCGGCGCGCGCGTCGGATCCCAGATGCTGTCCGGCGCCGTCAGGCAGAAGATCTTGGACGGCATGCCCAGGAGGAAGATCTCGTGCATATACTTGTCTTCCATGAACCCGAGGTCTTTCGGGGCCCAGTAGGTCCGCGGCGTGATGTTCACATCCGGGTTGTCCTTCGCGGCCTTGTACTGCGGCAGTTCGTGCACCCCCACGGGTCCCCAGAACAGCTGGGCGCGGTCGAAGAAATAGGTGTCGACCTTGCGCTTCTGATACGTGTTGAGTTTGTCCTCGCCGATGAGGCGCAGGAAGAGCTGCGGGCTGGCATTGTCCGAGACCACCATCTGCTTGGCCTCGATCTCCGTCCCGTCCAGGAGCTTGATCCCCTTGGCCTTGCCATCCTCGATGAGGACCTTGGCCACCTCGGAGTTGATGTGGTACTCGACCCCCATCTTCTTGCCGGCCGAAACCAGCGCATCGGTGATGGACTGGGTGCCGCCCTTGGCGATGGCCGCCGTCTCCCAGCCGAGCACGAGGTGCAGCGTGGCGTACAGGAAGGCCAGACCGGGCACGTCATCCGGATAGATGCCGCAGGAGGTCAGGAAGCCCCTCAGGGTCAGGATCCGCAGCTCAGGGCTCTCGAAGAAGTAGTGGGCGACCTCTTTGGCCGTCATGAACTGCATGGAGGGGTCGACCCCGCTCTTCGGGTTGGACATCAGCTCCTCCACCGGGTCCGGCACCCCCCAGGGGGTCGGCACGGAGTAGCGCTGCCGATGAAACGCCGGGCGGACGTAATCCCGATACTTAGCCGTGACATCCAGGTAGGCCTCCGCGTCGGCCTTGGAAAACCGCTTGATCTGCTCATAGGTCTTCTTGAAATTTTCTTCGCTGAACTTCGTCTCGCCGGTTTCCGGGTTCACGACCGGGAACGCGGCGTAGCTGACATACGAGGTCCCGTCGTCGAAGATGATGGCCTCGTTGGTGTCCGGAAAGACGTACTCCAGACCCTCCGCCCGAAGATTGAATTCCTTGTAGGCGGGATGCCCGTAATAGCGCGTGAAATGCGCACAGAAATTCCCCCGGAATCCAGGTGCCGGGGAGTCGTCGAACGACACCGCGCCGCCGCCGAGGTGGTCCAGACGTTCAAAGACCCCGACCTTCAGACCGGCCTTGGCCAGATAGGGGGCAATGGTCGTCCCGTGATGTCCACCGCCAATAACCACCGCATCGTACGATTTGTCCGCCATTTCAACTACCTCCTGTTTCCGTTGATGATGATTGAAACCTTTCCGATATCACCCGGTTTTGAAAACCTTATTGCAGAGATTTGAGGACAGCCGCCAGTTTGCCCGCCACCTCATCCGGGGTCGCCCCTTCCAGAAACTGGCAGTTTCTTCGCATATCCGGCGGTGAAGACAGTTCGACAATGCACATCTTGTTGAGGGCGTCCGACGGCGTTCCCAGCTCCTGGGTGCTCCAGGACGGGATGGAACCCGCGCCCTTGAGCATCTTCAGCATCCGCGTCCTCGAGATGTACCGGAGTTCGCCCACCTCGTTGCTGACGGTGACGAGGGCAGGCAGGGCGGCCTTCACCCGTTCGTAGCCCTCGGGCGTGCTCTTCTTGACCACCACGCTGCCCTCTTCAACGCTGATCTCACGGGCGAGGCTGATGCTCGGAATCCCCAGGATCTCCCCCAGCAGCAGGCCCACCTGCCCCGAATCCCAGTCCCCGGCCTGGCGCCCGGTCAGGATCAGGTCGTAGTCCCCGATCTTCCGGATCGCATCGGCCAGCGCCTGGGCCACGGAATAACTGTCGAGCTTGTCGAAGGCGTCGTCCTGGAGCAGGATCAGTTCGTCGGCGCCGGCCGCCAGGGCCTTGCGCAGCACCGTGTCCGACACCTTCTTCCCGAGGCTCAGGACGGTGATGGTCCCGCCCAGGTCCTCCGTGATCCGCAGGGCCGCCTCCAGCGCGTTCTCGTCGAACGGGCTGATCACCTGGGGCGCATCGACGATCACTTCCTTGTTCTCCGCATCCACCCGCACATCCGACAGGGGCGCTTCGGGATCGGGTATCTGCTTCGCGCAGACGATGATTCGCATCTCTTTCATCACAGTCCCTCCAGTTTCTCGACCAGCGCAGGAATGATCTTATCGAAATCCTCGACCACGCCGTAGTCGGCCACCTTGAACATGTTGCAGCCGGCATCCGTGTTGATCGCGATGATCTTCTTCGAGTGCACCATGCCGACCAGGTGCTGGATCGCCCCCGAGATCCCCACCGCCACGTAGATGTCCGGAGAGATCATCGTCCCGGTCAGACCCACCTGGTGATCCGAGGAGATCCACCCCTTGTCCACCGCCACCCGGCTGCAGCCGATCATCACGTTGCCGAAGGACTTGCTCAGGGCCTTGCGCAGATCCTCGAGAACCTCGAACCCGTCCTCTTCCCCCAGGCCCGCGCCCCCGGCCACGACCACGTCCGCCTTGTCGAGGGCGACGACCTCCTCCTTGACCACCTCGAGGGAGGCGACCCTGGCCATGGAGGCGTCGAGCTCCACCGCTATCTCGACGATCTCGCCTTTGGCCTCGGCCGCCGCGGCCGGTTCGAACACCTTTCCCCGCACCGTCGCCATCTGCGGATCGCCGGGGCACTTGAAGACCGATATGGCATTTCCGCCCGAGACCGGCTTGGTCCGCAGCAGCAGCCCGTCCTGCGGATCGACGGCCAGGTCGATGCAGTCCGTCGTCAGCCGCGCGCCCAGGCGGCAGGCGAGCCGCGGCCCGAGTTCCATCCCCTTGTAGGAGTGGCTCATCAGGAAGACCCCGGGCTTGACCTGTGCGCAGACCTGCTCCAGGGCCTTCAGCCAGAACTCCGGCTGAAAACCTTTCAGCAGCGGGTGCGCCACGCTGTAAACCTTCGCCGGACCGTAGGAAGCCGCCTCAGCAGCGCCTCCACCCGGCTCATCCCCCAGAAGGAGGACGCAGAGATCTCCGCCCCGCTCCTTGGCCAGCCGCCGGCCGACCCCCACCAGTTCCAGGGTCCGTGTGTCCAGTGAACCCTCTTTCATGTCTCCCAGAATCAGGACATCACCCATGTGGATCCTCCTCTTGCAAAAAGGTTCGGCTTATCTCAGGCGCCGGGCGCTTCGGCATCGACCCCTTCCAATGCCTGCAGCACTAGCTCGTTCAGGTCCATGACCTGGAGCGTCTCGTTCAGCCCCGCCGCCTTGCGGGCATCTTCCAACATGATCCGGCACAGCGGACACGCCGTCACCAGGATCTTCGCCCCGGTGGCCTCGGCCTCCCTGATCCGGATCTCGCTCATCTTGACCTCCCCGGTCAGATCCTGCCACATCCGTCCACCGCCGCCGCCGCAGCACAAACTGTCTTCGCGGTGGTGCGCCATCTCCACCAGGTTGAGTCCGGGGATCGCCCGGATCACCTCGCGCGGTTCATCGAAGATGCGGTTGTATCGGCCCAGATAGCAGGGGTCGTGGTAGGTGACCGTCGTCTTCTGCTGCTCCCGGAACCGGAGCTGTCCCTGCTCCAGCATCTCTCGCAGCAGGAGGGTATAGTGCCGGGCCCTGAAGGGGGCGTCGGGGTACTCGTTGCGGAAGGTGTGAAAACAGTGGGGCGAAGAGGTGACGACCTCGGTGATGCCGTAGCGGTCGAAGAGTTCGAGGCACTTTTCCTGCTGCTCCTGGAACAGTCCCAACTCGCCCACGCGCCGGGCGATGTCCCCGCAGCAGGGCTCCTTCTTGCCCAGGATGCCGAAGGAGGCCCCCGTAGTCTGGAGGATCTTCGTCAACGAGCGGGCGATCCCGCGGGCCGTGTCGTCAAAGGAGGTGGTGCACCCCACAAAGTAGCACAGGTCCGCCTCCACCCCCCTTTTCGTGAGATCAGGCGGGTTGAGATCCTTCGCCCAGGCGTCGCGCTGGCCCTTGGAAGACTCCCAAGGATTGTCGTATTTCGCCAGCTTCTCGAGGGTCTGGTTCAGGAGCTTCGGCACCTGCGTGCCCTCCTCCACGGCGAGCACCCGCTTTCTCGTCACCGCCTCGAAGGAGGCCCCATAGATCGGACAGACCTCCAGACAGGCGCGGCAGGTGGTGCAATACCAGAAGTTCTTGTCGACATCGCTCTCCTCCCCGCGGCTCAGGAAGCGGACATCCCCGAAGGAGGAATGGGTCTGCCACAGGGAACGCCGCATGGCCTGGATGAAATCGCGGGGGGCGAAAGGTTCCTTGGCGCCCGCTGAGGGACAGACCGCGACGCACCGGCCGCATCGCATGCAGGCGTCGAAGAAGACCGTGTCCCCGAGATCGAACTGGCCGGCCTCCTCGATATCCAGGGCGGCCGGTTTCTCGATCCCTTCGAAGTAGACGGCCGCCGGTGCGCCGAGGACGTGGAAGAGCTTCGTGAAGGGGATCACCGCGATGAGGGAGAGGCTCAGGAGCGTATGGCCCCACCAGACCGCCGGATAGGCGGCTTCGGAGGCCGACGCCGAAAAGAGCGCCCCTGCCCACCCGCCCGCGAAGGACCATCCCCCCCAGACCGGCTGCTCGTAGGAGAGACGCAGCCCCTCCAGCAGGAATCCGGAAAGACCCACCACCAGGAGCCACAAGGGCACGACGGCATCCTCCAGCCGACGTTCGAGCCGCGGAACCCGCTGCATATAGCGGCGGACGAGCGCCCAGAGGAGCCCGGCCAGCAGCATGAGACCCGCGATCTCCATCGCCACCGAGAAAATCAGATAGGTCGTACCCGTCAGAAAGGCCACGAGGTAATGGTGTACGGCGAGCACCGTGGTGCCGATGAAAAGGGAGAGAAAACCCCAGAAGATCAAAAGATGCATAAGGCCGGCGGCCGGCTCCCCATGCAGGATGCGCCGCCCCAGAAAGCTATCCAGGACCATCCGCTTGAGCGCCTCTTTGGAGAAGGGGATCTTCAGCGACCCGGCGTTCTTCTTCCAGACGAGCACATGGGCTGCCATCCCTGCCAGGAAAAGGGCCGTTGCCAGCGCCGCCAGGAGGTAAAACAGCCAGACCAGGTCGATCTGCCAGAACATCATCCGCTGCGGTGTCATGAAGCCTTCTCCTCTCTTGGGGTTGCCGCACAAAAGCGCCTGTTTGAGAAAATATTCCTTGTTTTTCTATTGACTTGTCAAAGCAATTGTTTTTATAGTCATATAAGTTTTTCTTATATTCAAAAAGAACTTTTTATAGAAATCAGGAGGACTGATGCGCGTCAATCTGAATCAGCTCCGGGCCTTTTTCCTTGCCACCCGTGAAAAGAGCATCACCAAGGCGGCCGAGTCCCTTTACGTGACCCAGCCGGCGGTGACCATGCAGATCAAGGCCCTCGAGGAAGACCTGGATCTGAAGCTCTTCACCCGCTACGGCAAGGCGCTCGAACTGACCGAGACCGGGCGGGTCCTTTTCGGCTACGCCGAGCGCATCTTCGAGATCGTGGAAGAAATGGAGTATGTCCTCAAGGGCCGCGCCGAACTCTCCCAGGGGTCGCTCGTCATCGGCACGACCCGGAGTTTTGCCAGGCACCTCATGCCCCAGATCCTGTCCCGTTTCCAGGAACGGTATCCGGACATCAAGGTCTACCTGAAGGAAGCCAGTTCCACCAGCATTGCGGAGGGCATCATCGCCCACGAATTCAACGTCGGGATCATCGCCCGAATCCCGTTCCGGAGCAGACTGAGCGTCGTGCCTTACTCCAAGGAGGAATTCTGCCTGGTGGTCCCCACGACTCATCGCTTCGCCAGGATGCAGACGGTGCACATGAGCGACCTCGCCACGGAGCCCATCATCATCCGCGAGGAAGGGTCGGGCTCGCGCTACGCCATCCTTTCGTTCCTCGACGCCTACGGCATCAAACCCTCGGTGCTGCTCGAGGCGGAAAGCCTCGAGTTCATCAAACAGTATGTCATTCAGGGACGGGGGGTCACCATCATGTACAAACCCGACATCCGCCTGGAAACCCAGCTGGGGCTTCTCAAGCCCATCAATCTGGCCGAGGGTCCCATCCAGGTCCAGACGGACATGATCTTCGCCAAGGGAATCGAGCTCAATCCAGCCACCAAGGCCTTTCTCAGCTTGTTTGAGGGATGAGAATCATATAAGATGCACAGGGTTTTAATTGGCCGATGCACTCCGGGCCCTACCGGGATGCGCTCCAGGCCCTACCGGGCTGACCGCCCACATCACTGCAAGGAGAAAAACACCGATGACGATCCTCTTCAGCCAATACTGGGATGTAAATCCCGGCGAATATGATGAATACTCGAAGTTCATCTCGGAAACCTTCAACCCTGGGCTTGAAAAGCTCGGAATCCGGATGCTCGGCGGGTTTTATGTGGCCGTCGGCGCAGGGCCCCGGATCGTCGCGGCCGCCGCCGTAGAAAACGACACCGGGCTTCTCGCCGCCTTCTCGTCGCGGGAATACCGGATCATGGCGACGCAGCTGCAGCGCTACGTTTACAACTACGGGAACCGCGTCTGGATCCCCACGGGGATGTTCCGCGACCAGACCTTCAACATCCAGACGGGCGCCTGGAAATTCAATCAGTACTATGACATCGTCCCGGGGCAGGAAGACGCGCACAACCGCTTCGTGTCGGAAGAGGCCATCCCCATGATGAAGGACATGGGGGTACCCGTCACCCACGGCTGGCGGCTCGCCATCGGCGCCGGCCCCCGGATCCTGGCGGAATGCACGGCCCGGAGCCTGGCGGACATCGCCAAGGCCATCGATTCAGCCCAATACCGCAGACTTTCCAGGACCCTCAAAAAGCTATACGCCGTCAACTTCAGCAGCCGGATCCTGGCGCCCACGGGCCGGGTGGAAGTCCCCTATCTGATTGCGGAAATGATGAAGGGATTTTGAGGTCGAACGGCATCGGGGTCCAAGGAGATTTCCATCCGGAAATGGTCTTTTTGGCCGATCTCGGCGTCGATCTGCACGTTTGCTTGTGCGGCGACCTGCAGGTCGCCTCCGCGCAAACGCTCGATTGCGTTGATATTGGCCAAACCGGGACCCGCCGCGAAGCGGTGGGACTGAGCACGCGCAGCGTGTAAAGAAAAATCCTCATTTCCGGATGGAACGGAGGATCTCGCTCGTTCGGGCTTCAAGATGACGAGGTGCGCTTCACGACCCGGCACCTCACGGACTTGAGGTTCGGGAACCCCGAGACAGGATCGGCATCCTCGTTGGAGGTCAGGCGGTTGGCGTTGCTCGTCTCCCACCCCTGGGCCAGATGCACCACCCCCGGGCGGATGGCGCCGGTGATCATCGCCGGGACCACAATGACGTCTGTCTCCGTGCGCACCTCCACCGGTTCTCCGTCCCGGACCCCCAGCAGACCGGCCGTCTCGGGATGGATCTCCAGAAATGGATCGGGCACTGTTTTCCGAAGCCTGGGGATATACCGGAACTGCCAGTGCGTATACGGCAGGAGATTGCCCCCCGTCGCCAACATCAAGGGGAAGGGATCGTTCTGATCCGCTTCCGCCGCCCGCATTCGTTCAGCCTCGAGAGAAGGAACAGGAGAAGGATCGAACCCGGCCTCCTCGAGACGCTTCGGATAGATCTCCACCTTGCCGGAAGGCGTGCCGAACCCCTCCCGTTCATACCGTCGGTAGATCCTTCGGTCATAGGCGTAGATGCCCCCGTCGGCCGCGATCTCCGCATAGGTCTTTCCCATGGGGCTCAACAGTTCATCGATCCCCTCGATACAGCTTTTCCACGGAAAGTATTCCTGGTAACCCATGGCGTGGGCCAGCTTCACCCAGATCATCTGGTCGGGGAGACCGTAGAGGGGCTCCACGACGGCCTGCCTCAGGGTCACATACGGCAGGTTCAGGTAGACGTTGCTCCGATGTTCGTCCCGCTCGAGGAACGTGCAGGCCGGGAGCACCACATCCGCCAGGCGGCTGTCAGGGGCGTCCACCACATCGACCACCATCAGGAATTCCAGCTTTTCAAAGGCCTCCCGGGTGCGGCGGCTGTCGGGCCACTGAAGGCTCGGGTTGCCGCCGGTCACCGTCAATCCTTTGATGGGGTAGGGGTCTTCGTCCAGGATGGCGCGGGGCAGGGAGAGGGCGTGTGCTTCTCCGCGGGCGCGGCAGAAGATCGGGAAGCGCCGGGCGCCGATCGCCGGGGCTTCAGGCGGCGGCAGGGGCGAGGTGATGTCCTTGATCGGCGGCCTCGGGGTGAAAAGCTCCCCCCCCGGGACATCGAGGTTCCCGGTGACGGCCTTGAGGACCGCCAGGAGCCGCGTCTTGGCAACGCCCGAAGGATGATGCTCCAGCCCGTTCCCGGTGAAGATGCACGCGGGCTTCGTCCGGGCGTATTCGCGCGCGAGCACCCTCACCGCCTCCGGCTCGATGCCGGTCAGCGCCGCCCCCGCCTCCGGTGCGTAGCACGGGTTCGAAACCTCCGTATGCAGCCTCTCGAACCCCGACACCCACTCGCCCGTGAAGCCCCGATCCCACAATCCCTCGCGCAGGATCACATGCAGCATCCCGGCGATCAGGACCGCATCCGTTCCGGGGCGGATCTTCAAGTGCAGGTCGGCCCTGGCCGCCGTCTCGGTCGTGCGCGGGTCGATGACCACCAGGCGGGCGCCCGACTTTCCGAGCCGACGGATCACCTTTGGGGGGACCGGCTCGTGGGAGACCAGCGGATTGGCCCCCCACAAGACCACCAGCCGGGCATTGGCGATGTCCGGCTTCGTCAGGCCGCCAAGCGTCAGGACCTCCCCGAAGGTGCGGGCGGCGTTGCAGATGGCCCCGACGCTCATGAAATTCGGCGTGCCGTAGACGTTGGCGAACCGTTTCATGTAGTAGCGGATTTCCTGATGCCCGACCCCCTCGCCGTAGTAGATGCCGAGCGCCTGGGGGCCCCATCGCTCCTTCAGCCGCTGCAGCCGCTCCGCGGCATGGCCCAGCGCCTCATCCCACGAGGCGGAAAGGAGCCGCCCGCCCCTGCGGATCAGGGGCGTCTTCAAGCGGTTCGACGCGTAGAACAGATCGAGGGCGGATTTCCCCTTGACGCACATCCAGCCTTTGTTGAACGGGTGGTCGGGGTTGCCGCGGATGTGGACCGGCTTTCCGTTTTCGACGCTCACCAGGATGCCGCAGCCATGGTCGCACATCCTGCAAAGGGTGGGGACCTCCAGGTTCTCCTGCATCTTCCCTCCGATCGGCCGCAGGCTTCAGGCGGCAAGAAGGTTCACCGATTCAGGACCGGTGCACTGGAAGGCGCGAAAGGAACGCTTATAGGCGCCTCCTCCAGCCGGGACATTCACGCCCCGAAAACCGGGGCTGCCCGGGTCAGGCTGTCTGCCTGATTTCAACCTTCAGCCGCCTGAAAGGTCAAGCGGAAAATCGTGGAGAGGATCAGGTTTTCGCGGCCGCTACTGCATCAGCTCCTCGCGCAGCTTGTACTTGAGGATCTTGCCGCTGGCGCTGATGGGCAGGGAATCGACGAACAGGACGCGCTTGGGCACCTTGTAGCCCGCTATCTCTTTCCGGCAGAAGGAACGGAGGTCCTCCTCGCAGACCTCGGCGCCGTCCTTGCGCACGACGATCGCCGTGACGACCTGGCCCCATCGGTCGTCGGGCATCCCCACGATCGCGGCCTGGGCGACCGTCGGATGCTTGTAGAGGACGTTTTCCACCTCGGCCGGATAAACGTTCTCGCCGCCGGTGATGATCATGTCCTTCTTCCGGTCCACCACATAGATGAAGCCTTTCTCGTCCATCCGGCACAGATCCAGGGGATAATACCAGCCGTCGCGGAAGTCCTTCCGGGTCTCCGCCGGCTTGTTCCAGTATCCGAGGGTCGTCCCGAGCCCGCGCACCTTGATCTCGCCCACTACGCCGGGGGGCACCGGCCGGTCGTTCTCGTCCACGACGACGCTTTGCATATCCGCAAAAGAGCGGCCGCACGACGAAAGGATCTCGGTGTCGCCGTCCGCCAGGGCCTGCGCGATCTCCTCCGTGCGCAGGATGGTCGCCTGGCCCACGGTCTCCGTCGTGCCGAACAGATGCAGAAACACGTTTCCGAAGCGCTCGATCGCGCGCTGGAAGACCACCGGCGTGACCGGCGCCCCGGCGAAGAACATCTTCTGGATGCTCGACAGGTCATACTTCCCTGTATCGGGGTGCTCCACCAGGAAGAGGAGCATCGGAGTGGCGAGCATGCCGCTCGTGACCCTGTAGCGCTCGACGAGCCGCATGAACATCTCCGCGTCCCACTGGGGCATGATGATCGACGGGGTGCCGCTGTACATCCCGTTCATCAGCACCACCTCGCCGGTGGCATGAAAGAGGGGCGACGGGATGATGTTCACGTCATCGGGATTCATCTTGAGTTCCAGCGTCAGACTGCGGCCGGCATGGTAATAGTTCCGATGGGTCGCCATGCAGCCCTTCGGGGCGCCGGTGGTGCCGCTCGTGTACATCAGGGCCGCCAGGTCGTCCTCGGAGATCTCGGTCGCGGGCTCTTCGGGCGAGGACATCGCGATCAGGGTCTCGTAGTGGAACCAGCCCGGCGGAGTCTTTTCCACCGGACCGATGAAGATGTAGTGTTTCACGAAATCGAGGTCTCTCCTGATCTCTTCGACATGCCCCAGATATTCCTCATTCGCCATGAGGACCGTGGCGCCCGAGTCCATCAGGATGGTGAGGATCTCCTGGGGTGCGAGCCTGAAATTGAGCATCACCAGCACGAGGCCGGCGTTGGGGATGCTGAAGTAGCTCTCGGCGTTTTCGATGCTGTTCTTGCTCAAAATCGCCACCCGGTCCCCCTTCCTGAGTCCCATGTCGAGCAGCGCGTTTCCCATCCTGCGGGTCCTGTCCGCAAACTGCCCGAAGGTGTAGCGCCGATCGCCGAGGATCAAGGCCGGTCTGTCAGGATTGTATTCCAGATTCCGCGCCACCACCATCTTGAGTGTCCCTATCGTGTTCATAACTGTCTCCCCCTCGTCATGTTGTTGTGCCGGCCGGGCCTCCCGTATCGCGTCCGTTAAGGCGCCTCCACCGGCGCAGGGAGCGGTCGCCCCCACCGTCCCGGTGTCGAGCCAGCTCGACGCCCGGGCGGGATCGTTCACCCGTCCAGGCGCAGCTCATTGCCGTATCGGAAGAAGCAAGGGCCGTGCCAGGGGCCTAAAAACACTCAACAAGTTGTCATTGTTTCACATTTTACAAAAGGGCACCCGCGGGGCGGACGCAGGGCGGAGGAGACACCGTGTGAGATTTGGTTACAACCGGGGACTTACCGGCGGGGGGAAACATCGGGGTATAAAAAATAACATCGAAATATGAACAATTTAGGCGCAAGCCTCTTCAAATTGTTACCTTCCGTTACGCCCAAACCAAGATGTAAGAAAAGGTAACACATCGAGGAAAGGTCTTTGCTTCAAGCCGGCGCATCTCGACCCGGCAGCGGCGTCTCGGCACCGGTGCACGCCGCGGCTTCACTCCACTCTTCCCCGGCGCACGAAATCGGGCAGCGCGATCGGACCTTCGGCGATGGCCGCCGGGTGCACGATCACCCGCCGGCCGGATGCCCGCCACTGCACCACGCAGGCCAAGGCCTCGTTGTACGGATCTTCACCGAAGATCGCCTGATGCCCCCGGTGGAAACGGAGGCGGCCCATGCTCCCCTGCCGGTCGGTGGCCTCGAGCGCCGCAATGACCCCTTCCGGCTCCAGGCTGCCGGCCCGTTCGATCGCCTCCGCGAACACATAGACCGACTCGTAGGAGGGGGCTGGACCGTGGCCCGCCTCGATCGGGGCCCCGTAGGCGGCCTTGAAGGCCTCGTAAAAGGCTGCAGCCGGGGCATAGCGGGACGAAGGCAGGTTGCCGAGTTCGAAAATGACGTTGATCACCCCCTCGAGGCGCCCTCCGAAGGCCTCCCAGGCCCCCGGCCCGATGGCAGGCGACAGGAACCCGCACAGGACGGCGGGCGGCTTCAGGGTATGCCATTGCTCGATCAGGTTCCCGCATGCGGGGGCGTCGAAGATCGTCAGGATGACGTGGGCCCCGTCTGCACGTGCCTTGTTCAGAAATCGGCTGAAATCCACCGTTTCGCCGTTGAGGTTCTCCTGCCCCGTCACCTTCCAGTCCGAGCGGTCGAGATACACCTTGAGGAGCAGCGAGATCGTCGAGCGCGCCCAGGCCACATCCTGATTCAAAATCAGTATCTTGTCGAATGCGAACTCCCTGCGCATCATCTGCAAAGCCTCGATCAGGCGCGCGGCCAGATAACGCGTACTGAGGCTCAACCGGAAGATGCAGCGATAACGCGGGTCGGAAAGGACCTTGGCATCCACCGCCGGGGACATGGCGATGCTCACCAGGGTGGGGATCCGGTGCCGGGCCAGGAGGTCCATCGAGGCCAGCAGGACCTCGGACCGGAAGGGCCCGATGAGGATGACGTCGGGCGCCTGTTCCCGGATGAAGCGCTCGAGGCGCGCCACCGCCTCCTCCGGACGCACCCGCCCGCCGGCATCGTTCAGGTCGCAGGGCTCGAGGCGCAGCCGGCAGACCCGGCCGCCGACCCGCACCCCTCCCGCCGCATTGACCTCATCCACGGCCAGGCGCGCCGCCTTCAGGCTTTCCGCACCCTCCAGGGTTCCGAGGGAGGTCGGCGCCCCGAGAACGATCTCCTCTGTTGAGGCGGCACAGAGCAGGGAGGGGCCGACGATCGGCGGCCGGAGGATCGTCAGAACACCGAGCAAAAGCACAGCCCCGCTCATAGGACGCAAAAGTCCCCATACCCGCCTCAAAGGAGGTCCTCCCTGATCCCGAGGCGAGCCATCTTTTCGTAAAGTCCTTTGCGGGAGATCCCCAGCACCTTGGCTGCCAGGGTCTTGTTCCCCTGGCAGCGCCGGATCGTGTCGGCGATCAGCCGGGCCTCCATTTCCTTGAGCGTCGCCCCTTCCACGGGCGGCGCATCCTCCCTTCCCGCCTCGCCGGGCCCGGCCTCCGCCCGCGCGCCTTCCGTCATCTTCCCCGGCAGGTCATCCAAGCCGAGAACGGACTGCTTGGAGAGGATCACGGCCCGTGCCAGACAGTTCTCGAGCTCCCGCACATTTCCCGGCCAGGGATAATCCAGGAGGGCCTGCATGGCGTCCGGAGCGACCCCCTCGATCGATTTCATGTAGTGCCGCGCGTAGTGGGCGATAAAATGCTCGACCAGGATGGGGATGTCCTCGACCCTTTCCCGGAGAGGCGGCAGGTGCATCGCGATCACCTCGATGCGGTAGAGGAGGTCGCGCATGAATCGGCCGGCGGCGATCTGCGCCTCGAGATCGGCGTTGGTCGCCGCCACCAGCCGCACATCCACCTTTTTGCTCCAGTTCGCCCCGACCGGCTCGAAGCTGCCGTCCTGCAGGAACCGGAGGAACTTGGCCTGGAGGTGAAGCGTCATGTTGCTGATCTCGTCCAGAAACAGCGTCCCTTCATGCGCCATCTCGAGGCGGCCTTTTCGATCCGTCAGGGCCCCGGTAAAGGCGCCTTTCACGTAGCCGAACATCTCGGCCTCGAGCAGGGTCTCGGGCAGGGCGGCGCAGTTGATGCAGACCATCGGGCGATCCCGCCGCCGCGACTCCTCGTGCAGGCTATGGGCCAGAAGTTCCTTTCCCGTGCCCGTTTCACCGGTGATGAGCACCGCGGCATCGGTCGGCCCCACCGTGCGGACCATCTCGAAGATCTCCCGCATGGGACGGGAGACCCCGAGCATCCCGTGAAAGCGCTGCTCCTCTCGGACCTCTTGGCGGAGCGCCGCCAGTTCCCGGCTCATCTCCGCCTGCCTGCACGCGTTGGCCAGCACGATGGGGAGTTCTTCGTAGTTGAGCGGCTTGATCAGGTAGTCGGTCACCCCCTCCTTGAGGGCCGAGATCGCCGTTTCCACCGTGGCGTAGGCGGTCATGATGATAAAAGGCGGTACGGGACGCACCTCCAGCATGGCCCTGTACAGGTCGAGCCCGCTCATCCCGGGCATCTTGAGATCCGATAGCACCACGTCGATTTCGGGATGGTCCTGAAAGACCGCCAGCGCCTGAGGCCCGCTCGAGGCCTCCAGCACGCGATAGCCCTTGTCGGCCAGAAAGAGCATCAACACCTTCAAGGCGTTGATGCGGTCATCTACGACTAGAATCGTCTTTTCCCTGTCCATCTGCCTCGTATCCTCACGGAACTGGTCTCTTCAGCCGGTCGAGCAAAACAGGGGGATCCTCCCCCCGGGCGGCCTGCGCGCCGCCGCGCGGGCAAGCGCGACGCTCGACACCGAGACGGACCAAGCAAACCATTCCCGGATGGAAAGGGTCTTCATCCCGCCGGTGATCCGTCGAGAGGAAGGCGGATCGTCGCACGGGTGCCCTCACCCGGACGGCTCTCGATTTCCAGGCTGCCGCCGTGCGCCTCCACGATCCCGAGGCTGAGCGGCAGCCCGAGGCCGGTGCCTTCCTCTTTGGTCGTAAAAAAGGGGTCGAATACGTTCGGAAGGTCTTCGGGGCCGATGCCCACGCCGTCGTCCTCCACCTCGATGGCCACAAAACGCGCGCCGCCCTCCTCCCTCACACCGGATGTGAACTGGACCTCGCCGCCCGGAGGCACGGCATCCATGGCGTTGATCGCCAGGTTCAAAAGGGCCTGCTCCATCTGATGCGCATCGAGGGGGACAGGAGGGAGCCCCTCATCCAGCCGGTTCTCGAACCGCACCCCCTTGCGGGAGGCCTGATGGATCAGCAGCGCCTGCGCCCCCAGGATGACCAGGTTCAGGTCCGTCGGCGACAGCCGGGGCGGGGCCTGCTTCGAAAAATAGAGGAACTCGGCCACCAGGCGATCCAGGCGGTCGATCTCTTCGGTCACCAGACCGGCGATCTCCTGAATCAGAGGTTCATCGGGCCTTTTCTGGCGGAGATGGACCATGGCGCCCTTCATGGCGTTCAACGGATTCCGGATCTCATGGGCGACGCCGGCCGAAAGCCGCCCCAGGGCGATCAACTTCTCCGAACGGACCAACTCCTGCTGGATGCGGGCGAGATCCGTCAGCATGCGGTTGAAAGACCGCGTCAGATCGCCCAGTTCGTCATGGGACGAAATCGGTATCTCCTGGTTCAGATCGCCGCCCGCCGCCCGGTTGGTGGCCGCCACAAGCCGTCTGACGGGCCTCAGGAGATGATAGGACAGCGCGAACACCCCGGCAAGGGTGACCAGCACGGTCACCAGGACGAGATTCAGCACCCGGGACTGCAGGTCGTGCGCCTCGCGGGCGAACTCGCGGATCGGCACCGTCACGGCCAGGGACCAGCCCATGCTGCGGACCGGCGCAAATCCCGCCACCTTTTCCTCTTCTTGAAACGTATAGGTCTGCCACCCGCTTCCGCCTGAGAGCATGCTCCGGACCATATCCCGCAAGCTTGCGTCGGGATAATCACCGATGCCGAAGGCGTAGGGCTCATAGCGCGGGTGGACCAGGGTACGGCCCTCCTGATCGATCAGGAAAGAATACCCCCCTTCCCCCACCTGTATCGCGCGGATGATCTCGATGATCTTCTCGAAATCCACATCGATCACCACGACCCCGGCGTATTCGCGCCAACCGGTGAAGAAGGGCCGGGCGGCGTATACGACGTAGCCTCCATGATCTTCACTGCGCACAAGGCCGGAAAAGAAGACCTCCTCAGGCCCGAGACTGCGGGCTTCAAGGAAAAACACGTCTTCGCTCCGATCCGCCGACGGTTCTGCAGGGCCCTCTCGCGACACATGAATCCGCTCACGGCCCTGCCGATCCAGAAAACGTATGCGATGATAGTACGGCGTGCGCGCCAGGATATCGGCAAAGAGCTTTTCCAGATTCTCCCGGTTGAACCCGGCTTCGGCCTCGAGCCGGAACAGCCGCGCGAGATAGAACTCGGCCAGTACCGGGGACCGCGCCAGGGTCTCCAGATCCATCCGGCCATTGTAGAACACGGCGTCGATCCTCTCGGCGGTCGCCTGCACCTGGGCCATCTGCTCCTGCCGCACCAGCCGATTCACCCGTTCGACGGAGGCCTGCACGGAGAGATACCCCACCACGGCGATCGGGATGCACACCAGCGGGATGATGAAGAGGACCAGTTTGATAAAAATGGAAAAGCGGAACCGCAAGAGGCTTCCTCCCGGGGCTATGGGAAAAGGGGCCGGCAAAAACCTGCAATGCCACACCATCCTTCAGTTCCCCAAACCGCGTGGGGCAACGGGTTCAAATCCTTCAAAATCGTTCGAACCTCCCCAATCTGCTCGAGATCATACTATAAAAGCAGTGGCCCCACGAAATTTTCTTGCATCCGGCATCCAAAATCGACCCCCTTCCCATCCGCAAAGGGGCTTTTTGCAAGATCAACTGCATGGGCATGGACATCGGCGCCCCTTCCCATCTGCAAGAGGGCTTTTTGGCCAATCTCTGCGTCCGTCTGCAGATTTGCTTGTGCGGCAACCCCCGGTCGTATATGCACAAACGATTGATTTCACAATAGTTTCCGTCCGAAAAGGGGCTTTTGGGCCAATCTCGGAATCCATCTGCACGTGTGCTTGTGCGGCGACCTACAGGTCGCCTCCGCAAAAACGCTTGATTTCCTTGATATTGGCCAAACCGGAACCCGCCGCATAGCGGTGGGGCTGAGCACCCGAAGCGTGTGAAGAAACCGGGGCCTGCCGCAACGCGGTGGGACTGCGCACGCGAAGCGTGTGAAGAAAAATCCTCATTTCCGGATTGGAAACAGGGTTCTACGGGGAAATCATTTCCGGAATGGACATTATTTATGAACCAAATTCAAATTTGATATTGACTTGGCAGGCCCAGACGTTTAAAGTATTCCTTAAACTAGTTAATTTGTTAACATATTTTGACAACACCATCATCGCACTTCGGGCTGGCTATTCCACGGTACCCTGACCAAACACTCCTGCAACGGAAAGGGTTCGAACGTGGCTCACGAGCGCGTCTCACAGTCGCTGCTTCCCTATCTCGACGCCCAGAACACCTCCACAATGCGACTGGAGTTCGTCAATCCAGCCGTGCCCGAACCCCTAACCGGGGAGCCGTTTTCGGTATTCGACGATTCCCAGCCGTTCGCACGTCTTTTCGAAGCCCGTTTCATCCTGGATGAGGGTACGGAGATCAAGCGGCTCCTCCTGCTCGTGCAGCGCGACCGCTGCCTCGCAGGCGAAGACCCCGTCCGCCCTCTCAGCAACCCGGATATCGACCGCTTGTGGCTGACAACCTACGCCCATTACCGCTCTCAGGGCCGATCGGCCGGGCTCACGGTCCTCGGCAGCCAGCTCGATGCCTCGCAGCGCTTCATGCCGCTCCGTTCGCTGTTTTTCTGCCAGAAGCAACGGATCTTCTTCCATCCCCCATGCCCGTCCTGCGGGGCGCCGCTCGACCTGTGCCGGGATGACTCGTTCCTTCGGGGGATGGGGCTGAGCCCCTACAGCGGATCCCTCTCACGCTACCTCCATTGCCCCGCCTGCCTTCAGGAAACCGGCCGGACGGCGTTCTACGCGCCGATGACGGATCCCGCCGATCCGCTCGCCTTGAAAGACGGCCGCGCACTGATCCGCGGCTTCGCTCAGCAGGCCGGCCCCGGCGGCGCAGCGGCGGCCTTTCCCTGCCGGGGCTGCCCCGACGCCTCAGAGTGCTACGGCCCCTCGGGCCTGGCCGTCACAAGAGTGGTTCCCTTTGCCTTTTTCCCGTTTTTCATGCTCGTCTTCGACGCCCCGTCCCTGAGCCTCATCGATTTTTCGGCCCTCCTTGGCGGGGCCCCGCCGGATGACCTGGAGCGGCAGGCGCGCGAACGAGGGGACTACAGAAGACTCCGGCCCTTTCAGCCTCCGGGTGTTCGGCCGCTTCAGGAAGACAGGGAGGCGTTCCTTTTCCCGGATGGATCGCCCCGCCGTTTCGCAGAGGTCCTTTACCTCAAGCTGGGTCTCCTGGAGGCATGCCTGCGCCTCCTGAGGCCGCACCTCGAAACGTCCAGCGCACCAGGCACGGACTTTTCCTTCGACCGCCTGTGGGTCGATCTCCCGGGCAGCCCCGGACATCTGCCTCTCTGCTGGTCTTTCAACCTCCGCTCGATCGGAACGGTCAGCAGCCGCCCGCCCTTGCCTCTACCGTTGCAGGGGAGCGCCGCTACCGGGCTTCAGCTGCTCGGTCTGGTCTGGTTCCAGATCCTCCTGGCCAACCGGCGGCAAAAACCACAGGACATTTACAGCGCCCTGCAGGAGGCCCTTCAGACGCTCGGCGCCGGCCCCGATGACGCCTTTCCCGCAGTTGCACGAAACCACCCGGACAGCGTCTTCTCCTCTCGAAACATCTTCTGGAATCGTGAATCCGCCGCAGGCGAAGCATTCGCCCCATGGTGGGAACGGTCCCTCGGCGTCGGCTGCGGCCTTCTTCGAAACAGCGCCGCGGGCGCTGTCGAAGCCGCCCTCGAGGGCATCGAACGGACCCTGGGCGAACTGCGGCAGGAGATCAAGACCTGGCTGTTTCAACCGGAAGCCCGCCCCACCGCCGGAAGGGCCGCGGTCGAAGACCCAGGCGAGCGCCCCCGTGAAGACGAGGCGATTTATCGCCTTCTGCAGGATATCAAGGCCGAATGGGCCGCCCGGGAGGGGCGGGAGCGTCCGCAGCCTTGGGAAACGGAGCCCCCCTCGTTGCACGCCGGACAGGATGCAGCCGAAACCCTGGCCGGGACCGTGGTCCTTTCAGCAGCCGGGGAACCGTCCGGGAGCGTCCCACTAAAACCTCCCCTCTCAGCGGAGGGCGAACTCCAGTCGACGATGATCATCGGCCGGGACAACAGGCCGGAGCCCGCCGTTTATCCCCCGGGAGATCGAACGGAACATGGGCAGGATTCGCAACCGGCGACCGTCGTGCTTCCCCCCGACGGTCCACCGGACGCCCCGCAGCCCGCGGGGGACAGATCGGGTCCCGCCGCCCGGGAAACCGGCCCGGCGCCGGAGGCTCTCGAGGAGACCGTGGTGATCGGCCGGAACGGAGCACCCCCTGCAGACGACTGGAACCGCCTCTCCGGCACCGCTGCCGGAGCGAAGCCAGAGGCGGCTCCCTCAGCCGGGGCAAAATCCGAGGACGACGACCTCATGACCGAAACGGTGATCCTGCGCAGGGACAAAAAATAACCCCCAGGCGGCGCGGCGCAGGACATCGGGAGGAGACTCGAAGGGGTCCCGCCGCCCCGGGAGGGCCGGGCCTATCCAGCGGGCAGAAACAGATGGATCAGAAAAGGTCATCCAAAGACGATCACGCAATGGGACCGACAGCACTGGTCGGAGCTATCCGGGCCATTTACCGGCAGGGTCCTGAACAGGCGCGCACGCGCATCGAGGCGATGCTCACGGCGGAACTGGGCGGCTATCCCTACGAGGTTCAGGAGAAGTCACTCGCCGATCTGACCGCAGCATTCCTTCCGCGCGAAGAGCGGCCGGCCGCCGGCGCCCTGGAAACAACGACCCTCCGGAGGGTCGTAGCCCTGATCCTCGGCAGGGAGCCGGAGGCGGACATGCCGGCCGAGGAGTTGGTGAAACGCCTCGCCGAATCCGTGAACAAGCTCTTCGACCTCATCAACGAGGTGGTCCGCTCCATCGATCTTCATCTGGCGCCCGGCGGGGGAGAAGAGACGATTCGGCACGTCATCGGCTCGGAGATAGCCGGGGCCGGCGGCGCCAGGTCGATCGAAGGCTACCTCGGTCAGATCAAACGCGCCTTCATGATCGCCCAGGAAGCCTCCAAACGGACGGCTGTCGAGCAGGTGGGCGGCATCCTTCAGGCCCTCGACCCCGAGGCCCTCTCGAAAAGCGGCGGAGGGGGGCTTCGATTCGGCCCCCTGCGCAAGGCCGAACTCTTCGGACTCTATGAGGAGCATTTTCGGCAATGTCGGCAATGGTTTGAATCGAATCGGTTCATGGAAGACTGGATACGGGGCTTCGAACGGAATTGCGCAAAGATAACGGCGGAACAAGACGGAGGTTCGCATTGAAACAGAGGATTGCATGGATTGGTGCCGGAGTTCTTCTCTGGGGCATTATCGCGGGTCTTGCAGGATGCGCTTCGAGCCCGCCGCTGCCCCCCTCTCCACCCGAATTCACCTACGAAGAAGAGGCGATCGAACTCTACATCAAAGCCGATCCCCGCCTGAATTTGTACGACGGGCTGCCGCACACGCTTCTGCTCTGCGTCTATCAGTTGAGGGATCCCAACAGTTTCCACCAGCTTGCCGACCAGCCGGGGGGCATCTACAAACTCCTCGAATGCGCCCCCTTCGACGCGAGCGTCGCCGCGGCCAAACGCCTGATCGTTCACCCCGATCAGGATCTCAAATACCCCCTGGACCGGGCCGAGGGGGCCCGGTACGTCGCGGTCGTGGCAGGATACTACGCCCTCCAGAAGGGAAACATCATCCGCCTCTTCGATGTCCCCGTGGTCGTGGAAAAACCGGAGGCGAAAGGCCGGCAGCCGGTGTCCCGGCCTGCTCATCTGACCGTCGAGCTGGACCTGGGCTCCGAACGGATCGAAGATCGACCGGCAAACGATGCTCCACCGAAAACCCCTTGAAGCGGGAGCGCACGGGACCATGGACAGACCCCTTTTCTGGCACCAGGGCCTTTTCCTGCAGCCGCAGCATTTTCAACTCGCGGATCGGCACGCCGGGACCTTGCTCCAGCCGTTCCACCGCTTCCTGCAGCCTGACTTCTGGGGGGTCGGTGACATCGAAATCGCAGAGGCCGCCCTTGGAAACCTGACCTTCGAACTGACGCGGGGAGAATTCATCTTTCCCGACCGGACGCACGCGGTCTTCCCCGGCAACGCCCTGATCGAAGGCCGATCCTTCGAGGAGGCCTGGGTGAACGGGGGAAAGCCCCTCACGGTCTACGTCGGCCTCAGGCAATGGAATGAATCCGGTGAAAACGTGACGGTGCTGCCGCGCATCGAACGGCTTTCGGAGATCACCACCCGCTTCACGGCCCCGGTCGACCCGGACGAGATCCAGGACCTGCATCAGCAAGGTCCGAGCGGGCAGGTCAAGCGGCTCCACTATGTCCTGCGCATCTTCTGGGAACCGGAGATCAGCCGGCTCGGAGGCTACGCGCTGGTCCCGGTGGCGAGGCTCGAACGGCGCGCGGAGAAGGTCGTTCTGGACGAGGCATTCTTCCCGCCCTGTCTCGCCGTGACAGCCTGCGCCCCCTTGCTGGCAACGGTGCGCGAGATCCGCGATCAACTCGCGGCGCGCGGCCGCCAGCTGGAGGCCTACAAGCGCGACCGGGGCATCCATTCGGCCGAATTCGGGGCCCGGGACATGGTCTACCTGCTGGCGCTGCGATCCCTCAACCGCTACGTGCCGCTTCTCTTCCACCTGACCGAGGCCGAGCCCGTTCACCCCTGGCAAGTCTACGCCCTCCTGCGCCAACTGGTAGGAGAGCTCTCCTCCTTTTCGGGCGAGATCAACGCGCTGGGCGAGGGGCCCGGGGGGACCCGACTCCTGCCCCCCTACGACCACCGCAACCTCGGGCCCTGTTTCTCGGCCGCACGCTCACTGATCACGCGCCTTCTGGACGAAATCACGGCCGGGCCGGAATATGTCCTGCAGGTCCTCTTCGACGGAACCTATTTCGCAGCTGAACTGCCGCCGGCCATCTTCGAGGGCCGCATGCGCTACTACCTGGTCTTCGAGACCGAAGCCGACCCTCAGACCGTGCTCCGCTCTCTCGAGACGGCCGCCAAAATCGGTTCGCGCGAAACGCTGCCGATCCTGATCGCCCGCGCCCTGCCGGGGGTCCGGCTGGCCCATCTGCCGGCCCCGCCGCAGGAACTGCCCCGGCGTGCAAGGGCCCTCTACTTCCAGATCGACCACCACAGCGACCAGTGGCTCCCGGTGCAGAAGAACCGCAACCTCGCCCTTTACTGGGATCAAGCCCCGGAAGACCTCAAGATCGAGCTGATGGTGACGGGGAGGAGATGAGCATGCGTTTGACCGATTGCTTCATGGAACTGATCGCCTATGTCGCCTATTTCATCCGGGGCGACACCATCCGACAGGCCTCCTTCGAGCAGGTGCGGGCCGACATCCAGCGTCTGATCTCGGGGGCCGAGGCCCGCTTCGACAGCGGATCCTTCACGCGAGAGGACTACGATCTGGCGCGCTTTGCCGTCTTTGCCTGGATCGACGAGGTGATCCTCAGTTCGCAATGGCCGGAACGGCAGCGCTGGCAGGGGGAGCAGCTGCAGCGCATCCACTACCAGACCGCCGACGCGGGCGAAGGCTTCTTCGAGCGGCTGAATATGCTCGGGCCTCATCAGTCGGAGGTCCGCGAGGTCTACTATCTGTGTCTGGCCATGGGCTTCATGGGGCGGTATTGCCATGAAGGGGACGAATACCTCCTCGAGCAGTTGAAAGCCACCAACCTGAAAGTCCTCTCCGGCAGTTCCATGGCACTGCCCAGCCTGGAAGACCGGGAGCTGTTCCCCGAGGCCTATCCGCCCGAGACGGAGACCATGGCGGCCCCTGCGCGGGCAGCCGGGCGTCTGCCCTTTTTCACCCTCGCCTGTATCGGGTGTCCGGTCATCCTGTATGCCGGACTGTTTCTGATCTACCGTTTCATCCTGAGCAGCGTCAGCGTAAACGTCCTCAGCGCGGTGCAGTAAATGAAAAGACTCCTCAAAGGGTTTCTCGTCATTCTCGCGGTCCTTCTGGTCGTCCTCGTGGTGGCCGGCCTGGTCCTGACCCTCGACTGGCCCTGGTGGGTGGGGATCTTCATCCTCGTCGGGCTGGCAGGCGTCTGGCTCGGATTCGTCTTTCTCGAGAAGGTGCTGCTGCGCCAGCGCGAGGAGCGCTTCGTTCAGCAGGTCATCGCCCAGGACGATGCCTATCTGAAGGGGCTATCCGACCAGGAGCGGGATCAGGCGCGGGAGGTCCAGGAGCGCTGGCGGGAAGCCGTGACCGCCCTCAAGCAGTCCCACCTCAAAAAGCTCGGCAACCCGCTCTATGTCCTGCCCTGGTACCTGGTCATCGGAGAAAGCGGTTCCGGCAAGACCACGGCCATCCAAAGCGCCCGGCTTTCAGCGCCCTTTGCGGAAATGACGCGCACCTCGGGCCTGTCCGGCACCCGCAACTGCGACTGGTGGTTTTTCGACCAGGCGGTGATCATCGACACCGCCGGACGCTACGCCATCCCCGTGGACGAGGGACGGGACAAGGAGGAGTGGACGCGCTTCCTGGCCCAATTGGCCAAGTTCCGCAAGAAGGAGCCCCTGAACGGGTTGGTGGTGAGCCTGCCCGCGGACAAGCTGCTTCAGGGCGACACGGCGCGGCTCGAGGAGGACGGCCGGGCCATCCGGCGCCGTGCCGACGAGCTCATGCGCGTGCTCGGGGCCCGTTTCCCGGTGTACGTGCTCGTCACCAAATGCGACCTGATCCAGGGGATGACCCAATTCTGCGACCAGCTCCCGGAAAAGGCCCAACAACAGGCCATGGGGTTTGTCAACCGTGATCTGAAGGCCGGCGTAGAAGACTTCCTCGGCCGGGCCATGCAGACGATCGGCACACGCCTGCGGGAACTGCGCCTGCTGCTGCTTCACCGGGGCGGCACCCGTGCGGTGGACCCGGCGCTCCTCCTGTTTCCGGAGGAATTCGAGGGCTTGACGCCCGGACTCACGGCCTTTCTGAAGGCCGCTTTCCAGCAAAACCCCTACCAGGAGACCCCCATCCTGCGCGGCCTCTTTTTCAGCAGCGGCTGCCAGGAAGGAAGCCCCTATTCCCACTTCCTCCAGGCCCTGGGACTCATCGCATCGCGCGAGGTGCTGCCCGGGACCAGCCGCGGGCTGTTCCTACACGATTTCTTCTCGCGGATCCTGCCAAAGGATCGCCGCCTCTTCGCGCCCACCCAGCGTGCACTCGACTGGCGCCGTCTCACCCGAAATCTCGGCCTGAGCGCCTGGGTCGCGCTCGTGCTGGCCGCTTGCGGTCTGCTCAGCTTTTCGTTTGTGCGCAACCTCTCGAGCCTGCGGCACATCGCGCACGAATTCACAGCCCCTGCAGTTATCCGGGGGGACACCGTCACCGACCTCGCCACCCTGGAGCGCTTCCGGCAGGCCGCCCTGCGGGTGGAAGACCAGAATCGCAACTGGTGGATCCCCCGGATGGGTCTGCCCGACAGCAAGAAGGTCGAACTGCAGCTGAAGGCGCATTTCTGCAGGCAATTCCGGAAAGGCCTCCTCGACCCGCTCGACCACACCGAATCAGAAACGGTGATGCGCTTTTCCGCCGCCACGCCCGGGCAGATCATCGGGCCCCATGTCGTTCATCTGGTGCGGCGGATCCTCCTTATCAAAGCGCGGCAAGCCGGAGAGGATCTCGAGGCGCTCGAGGCCCGGCCCCAACCGGGCTATGCCGCACTTCTGCCGGCAGCCGGACCGCATCTGCCAGAGGAAGCCGTGGACGAGGGGTTCGCTCTTCTCTACCTCCACTATCTGGTGTGGTCTTCCAGGAGTGAGGACTTCAACCAGGAGATAGGCGACCTGCAGCGTCTGCTCCAGCACGCCCTCACCCATGAAGGGGCGCGGCTCGACTGGCTGACGGATTACGTCGACACCCGCACCGCGCTTTCCCCGGTCAAGCTCAAGGATTTCTGGGGGGAGAGTCTGGCCGGGGCCGACTCCCCCGCCGTGCCCCCCTGCTTCACCCGCCAAGGCAAGGCCTTCATCGAGGGCCTGATCGCAGACATCGAGAACGCCCTGCCGGACCCGGCGCTGCTCGCCGGCCGGAAGACCGCTTTCCTGACCGCCTATGCTGCGGACTATCTCCGTAGCTGGCAGGCCTTTGGCGCGGCCTTCCGTCAGGGGGAAGCCGGCCTCGAGGCCGGCGAACCCCGCCGGACGGCGGCGGCGTTGATGGGAAGCGACCAGGGGCCCTATTTCAACCTCCTTTCGCGGATGGCCGAAGAGCTGGGGCCTTTCTCCGAGCGGCGGGACGACACCGGATGGCCAGACGCGCTGCTCGCCTTCCGGAATGTGCGCGTCCTGGCGGACAAGGAGGCCCTTGCCGAAGAGAGCCCCGGTCTTTCCAAGGCCGCGAAAAAGGGCAAAGACCTGATCGGGAGGCTCGAAGAGACATTCAGCCGGGGAGAAGACGACCCGTCGCTGCGGTCGATGATGACGGCCGCCTCGGCCCTGCGTGATTATCGCGCCGCCCTGATGGAGATCACCCCCGTCTCGGCCTCGCGCCTCGTCGCCTACCAGACGGCCGCCCAGGTCTTCAGCGAAGACCCGGCAATGAGCAAATCCCCGCTCGTGGCAGCCCAGAACGCCTACGCACGGCTCAAGGCCGCGATGGCGACGGCGGGCGCCGGATCCGGGTCCGGCTCCGGACTCGTCTGGGACCTGGTCAAGGGCCCTTTCGACTATCTTTGGACGTATGTCCGGATGGAAACCGCCTGCCATCTGCAGGACTTGTGGGAACAACAGGTGCTGGTGGAAGTCGAAGGCATTTCCGACCTGCAGCGGGTCAATGAGCTGCTCCTCGGCGACGGGGGTTATGCCCTGCAGTATGTCAAAGGACCCGCGGCCCCTTTTCTCGGACGAAGCCTCGACAGGGGCTACTACTCCAAACGGGTGATGGGCGAAGCCATTCCCTTCGAGGGCGCATTCCTCTCCTTCCTTACCCGCGGGGCCCGCACCGCCAGACCGATCGAACAGAGCTATGCGGTCACCATCAAAGGCCTGCCCACGGACACCAACCCGGAGGCGCACATCCGCCCCCATGCCACGCGCCTGGAACTGCAGTGCGCAGCCCAGACCTTCAGCCTGGCGAACTTTCAGTTTCCGATCACCAAGGTTTTCAAGTGGGAACCCCAAACCTGCGGCGACGTCGTCTTTACCATCGAGGTGGGGACCCTGAGCCTGGTCAAGACCTACACGGGCAACCTGGCCTTTGCTCAGTTTCTGAGGGATTTCAACAGGGGAGAGCGCACGTTCCGGCCGGATGAATTCCCGCGGGAGGCATCCGCCCTCAAGCAGATGGGGATCAGCTTCATCCGCGCCCGGTACCAGTTCAGCGGTCATGGCGCCGCTGTCAAACTGCTGGCTGCGGGCCCGGGACGGGCGCCGAGGACCATCGTGCGGTGCTGGGATCGATGAAACCTCGAACCCTGTGGCAATGGACCGCCGCCGGGAAGCACCCGGTGGCCAGGGACTTCATAGAGGCAGGCTCCCCGACGCAGCTTTCAAAGGCCTTTTCCGATTGGATCGCTCAAGGCTACCATCGCCTTGGAGAGTCGGAGACCAGGCGGCTGGTCCACCAGTCCTGGCGATTCTGGGCGGGGGCAGGGAACCGGAAGGACATCGCCTGCGGCCTCATCAAAGACAGCAGCGACACGCTCGGAAGGCCCTATCCGCTCTTGATCCTCGGCACCGGGCCGTTGAATCGGTGGCAGGAACGCTGGCCTTCCCTGCTGATCGAATTCAGAGAGATGTACATGCAGATGGAAGGGTTGGCGAGCCGCCGGTTCGCCGGCTTCAAACCCTTCGAGGAGGCCGTCCGGGGCCTTCCGGCCTCCGGACCTCGGTCGAGCACCGGGTCGACCGAAGGCGGCAAAGGGATGACCGAGTCGGGGGGCGAACCTGCGGATGTTCCTGCTGAGCCGGATATTCAGGCATGGCGGGCGGAAACCGGTGGAACGGCCTATGTCCTGCCGCTCCAAAGCAGGATCTCCGGTGGTGAGGAGCAGACCGCCCGCCGGCGGCTCCTCGGATTGAGGGCGGTTCTGGCCGAAAGCCCCCAGGCCGTTTTCGCCGGCGGAAGCCCGGATCGCGTGTTTTTAGCCGTTTTCCTGCGGGGTCTGACACCCGCCGACTTTGCGCGCTTGTGGCTTTTACCTTTGGAGGAAAGACCATCCCATGGACCCGTGGTCTCTCGGTAAGGAACCGATTCGGCCGGAGCAGCCGGCAGGCGTGGATGCGCGCTACGACCCCGATTTCGAGGCCCTCCAGGCCGAAATCGACAAGCTTTCGACGCCTTCCGCCATGGGCGGCACCGACTGGGAAACGGTCGAACGCCTCGCGGCGGCCATTCTTTCCGGCAAATCGAAGGACCTGCTCGCGGCCAGCTATTTCGCGGTGGCGGCGATCCGCACCCGCGGTCTCGAAGGTCTCGCTCAGGGTCTGCAGGTCATGGGTGATCTGATCGAACACTTCTGGGAGGATCTCTTTCCGCCGAAGAAACGGATGCGCGGCCGGGCGGCGGCCCTCGAATGGTGGGTCGAAAAGAGCGCGGCGGCGCTGGAGGACCTCAAGCCCGAAGGAGCGGCGGCGGAGGCGGTGCAGCAATACCGTGAGGCCCTGATGCGGGTCGATGCCCTGCTTCAGGCGAACCTCGACAGTCCGCCGCTGACCAGACCCCTCGAACGGTTTATCGATGCCCTACCGCTGCAGACCGGGGAGGCTGCGGAACCCGCCCAGGGCCCGGCGCCTCCCTCGCTAGAGGCATCGGCTTCAACTGCAGCCGCTGCGCCGGGCGAGGTCCCGGCGCTCAAGAAGGGGCCTGAGGACACAACGCCTCAATCCGCTCCAGCCCCGGCCGGGGCGGCCGCTTCCGAGCCGCATCCCCTGCGAAGAACCGTCGAAAATCCGCCGGCCTCGGCTCCCTCTCCAGGCCCGCCGCAAGAGCCGGTCTCCGGGCCTGCCGCCCCTCCCGCTGGGGTGCGGCCCGAACCCGGCGAGGCAGGGCCGGGAACCCAGCCCGCCTCAGCGGTCGAGGCGGAAAAGGTCTTGCGCGGCGCCTTTCAGGCGGTCCGGCGGACGGCCGATTATTACCTCGGACAGGACCTGAGCGACCCCCGGTCATACCGCCTGCGACGAATCGCGTCCTGGTCCCTGATCCAGGCCCTGCCCCCGGCCGCCGGCGGGAGGACCGAGGTCCCGCCGCCCATGAACAGGCCCCTTCTGGAAAACGAATGGAAGGGCCTGGAAGCGAAGGGCAGTTGGGAGATCCTGATCCGCAGCGCCGAGGAGCGCCTCCAGAGCGCCGTCCTGTGGCTCGACCTGAACCGCCTCACGGCCGAGTCCCTGGCTCGGATGGGCCCCCGCTGTGAAGCCGCCCGGGACGCTGTCGTCCATGAGACCGTATCCCTGGTCAAGCGCCTCTGCGGAATCGAGGAATTGAGCTTTTCGGACGGGACCCCTTTCGCCGACGGGGCCACACGATCCTGGCTGGAATCCCACCGGCACCGGTCGAAAACAGAGGCGCCTGAGACCGTGCAGGGGGCCGCAGCAGGCGCGGCAAACGGCCCGGATGCAGCCTTGCTGGAGCAGGCGCGCGAACTGGCCGGCCGCAAACGCCTGGCCGAGGCAGCCGAACTGCTGCAGCGCGGTCTATGCAGCGGGACGTCCCGGCGCAGGCAGATGGGATGGCGCCTGAGCCTGTGCGAATTGCTGCTCGGCGCCGCCGAGACCCAGGCGGCCTTGCCTCAGCTGGAGGCGGTCCTGCAGGACATCGACGCCTTCCAGTTGGAGAGCTGGGACCCGGACCTTGCTGTCAAGGCGCTCAGACTCGTCTGGCGCGGATTCAGCGCCGCACCGGCGGACGACGTGCGAAATCGAGGCGCCGCCATCCTCGACCGCATCGCGAGACTCGCGCCGGCCGACGCCCTGCGTCTGGCCGGACGTTGAACGGTTTCATACCACCAAGGAGGAGATCATGGCCAAAGAAGGATCCGTTGCCCCGCGTGAAAGGGTGAACATCGTCTACCGTCCGGCTCTGGGCGATGCCCAGGAAGAGGTGGAACTGCCTTTGAAACTCCTGATCCTGGGCGATTTCACCGGCAGGCCGGATGAGCGGCCCCTCGAAGACCGCGAGCCGATCAACATCGACAAGGACAATTTCAACGAGGTGCTGAAGGCGCAGGGCATCGGGCTGAACATCTCCGTGCCGAACCGTCTTGCCGAGGAGCCCGACGCGGAGATGAATGTCGACCTGCAGTTCGAGTCCCTTAAAGACTTCGAACCGGAGGCGGTGGCCCGCAAGACGCCTGAACTCAAGCGCCTGCTCGAACTGCGCGAGGCCCTGGGCGCACTCAAAGGCCCTTTGAGCAACCTGCCGAATTTCAGAAAGAAGATACAAGAGCTGGTGAAGGACGAAGCCGCGCGCGAGCAGCTTCTGAAGGAACTCGGCGCGGAAGAAAAATAAGCCAACAGGGGGAGATTGTGCCATGGCAGAAGAACGCGAGCAGCAGGCTGCCGCCGCCGCTCCTGCGGAAGCGACGGAGGAGCGCTCAATCCTGGACGAAATCGTTCAGGCCACCAGACTTCAACCCTCGGACGAGGCCTATGGGGTGACGAAACGGGGGGTCGAGGCGCTGATCACCCAACTCCTGGAGCCGGGGCGCGAGATGCCCAAGATCTCGAAGGCGGTGGTCGACGAGATGATCGCGGAGATCGACAAGCGCCTCGGGATGCAGTTGGACGTCATCCTGCACCACCCCGATTTTCAGAAGCTCGAATCGGCCTGGCGCTCGATGAAGTACCTGATCGACAAGACCGATTTCCGGGAAAACAACAAGATCGAGATCCTGAACGTCAGCAAGGAGGACCTTCTCGAGGACTTCGAGGACGCCCCTGAGATCACCAAATCCGGGCTCTACAAGACCGTCTATACGGCGGAATACGGCCAGTTCGGCGGACAGCCCTACGCGGCGATGATCGGGAATTACGCCTTCGGGGCCGGTCCCCTGGACATCAAACTCCTGCAATATCTGGCGAGCGTGGCCTCCATGGCCCATGCGCCCTTTATCGGCGCCGCCGGGCAGGCCATGTTCGGCCTGGACGATTTCAACGGGCTGCCTCAGCTGAAGGATCTGAAATCCATCTTCGAGGGGCCTCAGTACACCAAGTGGCAGTCGTTCCGGCAGAGCGAGGATGCCCGATACGTCGGGCTGGCCCTGCCGCGCTTCCTGCTGCGCCTGCCTTACGGGCCGGAGACCGCGCCCGTCAAGGCCTTCGGTTACCAGGAGGACGTCTCGGCCAACCACGGCGACTACCTCTGGGGCAACGCCGCCTTCGCCTTCGCGACACGCCTGACGGACAGCTTCGCCAAGTATCGCTGGTGCGCGAACATCATCGGCCCGAAGGGCGGGGGCACCGTGGAGGACCTGCCCCTGCACCAGTACGAGGCGATGGGGGCCATCCAGACCAAGATCCCGACCGAGGTGCTGATCAGCGAACGGCGGGAATACGAACTGGCCGAAGAGGGCTTCATCGCCCTGACCATGCGCAAGGGGAGCGACAACGCCGCCTTCTTCTCGGCCAACTCGGTCCAGAAGCCCAAATTCTTCGGGATCAGCAAGGAGGGGAAGGAGGCCGAACTGAACTACAAGCTGGGACTGCAACTGCCTTACATGTTCGTCATCAACCGCCTGGCCCATTACCTGAAGGTCATCCAGCGGGAAAACATCGGCACCTGGAAGGAAAGGGCCGATCTCGAGCGCGAGTTGAACACCTGGATCACGCAATACGTGGTCAACATGGACAACCCCGCGCCGGAGGTCCGCAGCCGGCGGCCGCTTCGGCAGGCGCAGGTGACCGTCGAGGACGTGGAGGGCGAGCCGGGCTGGTACAGGGTCGGATTGAAGGTCAGGCCTCATTTCAAATACATGGGGGCCTTCTTCACCCTCTCCCTGGTCGGCAAACTGGACAAGGAATAAACGAAACGAAACACCCAGGGTAGCTTTTTTCGCGGGCGAAACCAGAAAGGGGGGCAGGAACCATGGCTCAGACCGTACATCTTTTCCTCAAGGCCAATGGTCAGGACATCCAGGGGGACTCCACCATCACCTCCATGGAGCGGGAAAACTCGATCGAGTGCCTTTCCTTCAAGGACTCGGTCCGGACGGCGCGCGAGGCCGCCACAGGCATGGCGACCGGGCAGAGGACCTATGAGCCGCTCCGGATCGTCAAGCGGATCGACAAGAGCTCGCCGCTCCTGTTCAAGGCGCTGACAAACAACGAGGTCATCGAAGGCGTCTTCAAGTTTTATCGGCCCAACCCCGCCGGCGACGGCTCCACCCAGTACTTTTTCACCATCGAGATCCAGGAGGGGCGGATCTCGACAATCACACGGTTCAGCCCCGACGTCATCGATCCGGCATCGGCCAACACACCGCCCACCGAAGAGGTGTCGTTCGTTTTCGGGTACATCCGGATGTGCTACGAACCCGACGGCGTCGAACATATCGACCATTGGAGTGAACGTACCTGACAGGGCTTTCATGCTGGTGCTGCATCGACGAGGCCGCCGGAGGCCCTGATGCGGGAGAGCGCTTTGCGGCGATCGGAACGGATGGCGAAGGGCCCGACCCGGCGATGGAACGGCGGCCTTCGGGTCTCTATCGAGGAAAGGACCTGTCGCGCCGGGTTGTGCCGCTCTATCCTCAGAGGTGCCCTGCCGACTGCGCGGCCGATTCCGGCAGGGAAGGGCAAGGCCGGATGGTCCTGCAGCTGCCGGAAGGGATCATCGATCCCCGCCGGGCCGATCACTGGGCGCGGAGCGACCAATCATGCGTGAAGACAGACTGCTCGAGCGGATCCGGACCTGGAAGGCGTCGCCCCTCGCACGGGCGCGCGAAGATCCCATGCGCGTCGTCGAGTCCGTGCTCGGGCACCTGCAGAGGATCCTCAACACCCGGCAGGGCAGTGTCCCCATCGCCGAGGACTACGGGCTACCGGATCTGACGGACATCAATGAAGACTATCCGGACTCCCTGACGCGCTTCGAGCGGGCGATACGACTGACGATCCAGAAATACGAACCTCGGCTGAAGGTGATCCGCGTCCGTTTCGTTCCGGATGAAGAGGATCTGCTGTCCCTGCGGTTCCAGATCGTCGGGAAGCTGGCCGCCGAGGACCTCAAGGATACCGTCTATTTCGAGAGCGTGGTGGAATCGGACGGCCGGGTCAGTGTCAAGCGCTGACCGATCCGGGGTGTCCGAAAAGACATCGACCTTCAACCGAACCCTCTTCCGACGGCGTGCAAGGAGCGGCAGGGATCGATGATCAGCCGATATTTTCAGCAGGAGCTGGCGCAGCTGAGAGAGCTCGGCGAGGAGTTCGCCCGGGCGCACCCTGCCGTCGCCCCCATGCTCGGCGGGGCCGGCGCGGACCCCGATGTCGAGCGCCTCCTCGAAGGCGTGGCCTTTCTGACGGCCCAGATCAGGGAGAAGATCGAGGACGACTTCCCCGAGATCATCCATGAGCTGATCCAGCTCATCTGGCCGCACTATCTGCGGCCGATCCCCTGCACCACCGTGATCGCCTTCAAGCCCAAGCCCATGCTCAAGCAGCCCCTGATCATCGCAAGAGGCGCCCAGATCGCGTCCGTTCCGGTCGAAGGGACGCCGTGCCTCTTCCGAACCTGCTGCGATGTGGAGCTCCACCCGCTCCACCTGCTCGAGGCATCGTATATCGAAGCGGCGGGCCATCCGCCCGCCGTCCGCATCCTCCTCGAGCTGCGCGGCATGAAACTCGCCGATTGGACCCCCCGCACCCTGAGGCTCTTTCTGGGAGGCGGGTATGCCCAGTCAGCCGACCTCTACCTCCTGCTGCGCAGAAGCCTCCACCGGGTTTTGCTCACACCCGCGGAGGGAGGCGCATCCTGTGCCCTCCCGCCGGATGCCCTGCAGCCCGCCGGGTTTTCCCCCGCAGAGGCGCTCCTCCCTTATCCGCCGCATTCCTTTCCGGGCTATCGGATCCTGCAGGAATACTTCATCCTCCCGGAAAAATTCTGCTTCCTGGACTTGAACGGCTGGGAGCGCTGGCGCGATCGAGGTCCCGGCGACCGGTTCGAGATCGTGTTCGAACTGGACCACACCCCGTCACCCCCTCCCAGGATCCGCAGGGAACATGTCGTCCTCGGGGCCGCCACGGCCGTCAACCTCTTCGGCCACGACGCGGATCCGATCAGGCTGGACCACCGGACGACCGGCTATCCGGTGCGCCCTTCCGGCGTCAACACCCAGCACTACCAGGTCTACGACATCCAGGAGGTCATCGGGGTGGCTCAGGGTAGCGCCCGGCAGCGCGCCTATCAGCCCTTCGAGGTCTTCAGCGCCCAGGGAGGACCCGTGCCGGTCTATCAGAAGGTCTTCCGCCCTTCCCCTGTCCGGGCCGGGTACGACGTCTCCCTGTCGGTGTCCTATCCCCCCGGAGAGGGCCTGCCTGCGCCGGAGACCCTCTCCATCCGGCTGCTCTGCACGAACGGAACCCTCCCGGAAAACCTGCGTGCCGGGGACATCGCGCTGCCGACCAGCCGTTCGCCCGAATTCGCCGAGTTCGCCAATATCCGTCCGCCTGCGCCCAACATCCTGCCGCCGCTCGGCTCCAACCTCCTCTGGCGCCTGCTGGGGCATCTGTCGCTCAATTACCTCTCCCTGCAGAAGCCCGAGCATCTGCGGGCGCTGCTCGAACTCTACATCTTTCCCCAGAGCCGGGACCGCCGTGCGGTCCTAGCCAACCGCAAGCGCATCGAGGGCATCCAGGGCATCCACGTGCTCCCGGCCGACCGGCTGATCTCGGGCATCCCGATGCGGGGTCGCCACATCATCCTCCAGATGCGTCAGGACCACTTTGCCGGAGCAGGAGACCTGTTTCTCTTCGGTTGCGTCCTGGATTATTTTCTTGGCGTCTATGCCTCTCTCAACACCTTTACACGGATCGAGATCGAAGAGGTCCTGAAAGGAGAACGTCTGCAATGGCCGGCCAGGGTGGGAGACCGTTTTCTGATCTGAAAGACGCCCTGATCGAGGAAGGGCAGCGCTTCGCCTTTTATCAGGTGATCCGGTTGCTGCGCACGCTGCAGCGGCCTGGACCGGAAGGGCGAAAACCTCCCGCGGATGATGTCGGAGCCGTCAGGATCCGTCCGAAGCTCGATCTGGCCTTTCCGCCGGCCGATGTGGACCGGGTCGAAGAACTGCGCCCCGATGAGCAGGGGCGGCCCGTCTACCGCGTAACCGCCAACTTCCTGGGGCTGTACGGTGTCTCTTCGCCGCTGCCTGTCTTTTACACAGAGGATCTCCTCGATGAGGCCGATGCAGAGGAGTCGGTCACCCGGGATTTCGTCGACGCCGTGAATCAGCCCTTGTTCATGCTGCTCTTCAGGGCCTGGATGAAAAACCGGCTGTTTCTACAAGTCAATGAAGAGCGAAGCAGCGACGACCTGGAGCGGCTTTTCGCGCTTCTCGGCCTTGGAGAACCGGTTCTCCGAGATGCCATGCCGGGGGCGTCCGGCCTGCTCCGCTACCTCGGGCTCCTCACGCAGTTTCCCCGTTCGGCCCTCGGCCTCGCATGCCTTCTTGGGGACGCGCTTCACGGCATCCCGATGGATATCATCCCCTGCATCCTCAGGACCGCTCCCATCCCGCCGGATCAACGCCTCTCGCTGGGATCTGCCGGAAACGCGCTCGGGAAGACCAGCTATCTGGGTGAAACCGTTCAGGACCGGATGGGACGGTTCCGCATCCGCGCTGGCCCCCTCGACGCCGCGTCATTCCTGGCGCTCCTCCCCGGCGGGCGCGACTTCGCACGACTGAGGTCGTTGATGGCGTTTTACGTGACGGAGCCCCTGGAATACGACCTCGAACTGGTGCTCGGCGCCGGCGAGGCCAGGCCGGTCTGCCTCGGAGGTCTGGCCTGGGCCCGGCTCGGGCTGGACACCTGGACCTTTTCGGGCGGAGTGGTGGAAGAAGCCAGCGTGCGGTTCTTTCCCGAAAGGCTTCCAATCCCTGCCGTCCACCCGCCTCACACCGGCACGGAGGCCGGCGGGAGGAGCGGTGCAGCGGAGAATCGTTGAAACGAAAGTCATCACGGCCACGAGATAGCCGCAACCAGATCGACATTCGTCGATGGAGGGCAAACCCATGATCACGGTCGATATCAAGGCCCTGTTGGGACGATTGAACCGGCATTGCACCCGCTGGCTCGAGGGGGCGGCCGGCTTCTGCGTCTCGCGCACCCATTACGAGGTCACTGTGGAGCACTTCCTGGCCAAGGTCCTCGAAGAACCCCAGTCCGACCTGGCCCTCATCTGCCGGTGGTTCGACATCGAGCCGGGCCGCGTGCAAAAGGCGGTCACCGGGACCATCGAGTCCTTCCGGACGGGTAACGCCGCCAAACCGGTGTTTTCCCCCCTGCTGATGGAGCTCTTTCAGGACGCCTGGTTGACGGCCTCCGTCGACCTTGCGGAGGAGCGTGTGCGCTCGGGCGCCATCCTCCTGGCCTTCCTCAAAAAACCCACCCAGTTCGCCACAGGGGCCTATGTGGACACCCTGACCGGAATCGGGAAGGATGCGTTGCAATCCCAATTCTGGACCATCGTCAAGGGGTCCGCCGAGGCGCCGCCGGGGGCGAGGCCCGAACCCGGCGAGGAAAAAGCGGCGGGCGAGGCCACGGCGCTGGCACGCTTCTGCATCGATTTCAGCCGGAAGGCGGCCGCCGGGGAAATCGACCCCGTCTTCGGGCGGGACCGCGAGATCCGTCAGATGGTGGACATCCTGGCGCGCCGGCGCAAAAACAACCCGATCGTGGTCGGCGAGGCAGGGGTGGGAAAAACCGCCGTGGTCGAAGGGCTGGCGCTGCGGGTCGTGGAAGGCGACGTCCCCGAGATCCTGCGGGACGTTTCGGTCCTCGGGCTCGACATGGGGCTGCTGCAGGCCGGAGCCGGCATGAAGGGCGAGTTCGAAAACCGGCTCAAGGCGGTCATCAACGAGGTCAAGGCCTCGCCCAAGCCCGTCATCCTCTTCATCGACGAGGCCCACACCCTGATCGGCGCCGGCGGAACGGCCGGGGGGAGCGATGCGGCCAACCTTCTCAAACCCGCCCTGGCCCGCGGGGAACTGCGCACCGTCGCCGCCACCACCTGGTCGGAGTACAAGAAGTACTTCGAGCGCGATGCGGCCCTCGCCCGGCGGTTCCAGCTGGTGAAACTGGACGAACCCTCCGTCGAGACCGCCGCCCTGATCCTTCGCGGCCTGAAACCGAAATACGAAGAGGCGCACGGCGTGGTCGTGCGGGACGACGCGATCGCCGCCGCAGCCGAGCTGTCGAGCCGCTACATCTCGGGCCGGCAGCTGCCGGACAAGGCCGTGGACCTCCTCGACACGAGCGCCGCGAGGGTGAAGGTCCTCCTCTCGGCCAAACCGGATGTGATCGAAGATCAGGAGCGCCGGATCCAGGCCCTCGAGCGCGAGCAGCGCGCCCTCGAACGGGACCGGCTGCACGGGATAGCGGTCGACCCCGAGCGCGAGGGCGCCATCGCCACTGAACGGCAAGGACTACAGCAGAATCTGGCGGCCCTCACCGAGCGTTGGCTGAAGGAGCAGGAACTCGGACGGGCCTTGATCGCCTGCCGCAGGACCCTCTATGAGGTCGCAAGCGGGATGCTGCAAACCCCGTCCGTGCCCGAAGCGCCCTCCCCCGGACCGCCGGGGCCGGCCGAAGGCGGCACGCCTTCTCCCCCGGGGCCGGCGGGTGCCGGCGCTGAGCCTGCTGGGGCCGATCAACCGAGGGTGGATCAACCGAGCGAGGAGGCGCTCCGCGCTGAAATGGCCCGCCTCATGACCGACCTCGAGGCCCTGCAGGCCGGCGCGCCCCTCGTGCGGATCGAGGTGGACCCGGACGTGGTGGCCAAGGTCGTGAGCGACTGGACCGGCATCCCGCTCGGAAAGGTCATGCGCGACGAGGCACGCAACATCCTCGACTTCGAAACACGGCTCCAGGAGCGCATCAAAGGCCAGGACGAGGCCCTGCAGACCATCGGCCAGGTGATCAAGGCGGCCAAGGCCGGCCTCAAGGACCCGCACCAGCCCCTCGGGGTCTTCCTGCTCGTCGGACCGAGCGGGGTCGGAAAGACCGAGACGGGCCTCGCGGTCGCAGACCTTCTTTTCGGCGGGGAACGCTTCACCGTGACGATCAACATGAGCGAGTTCCAGGAGAGCCACACGGTCAGCCGCCTGATCGGTTCGCCTCCGGGCTACGTCGGATACGGCGAAGGCGGCGTGCTGACCGAGGCGGTTCGCCAGCGCCCCTATTCGGTGGTGCTCCTGGATGAGGTGGAAAAGGCCGACCTCGAGGTCATGAACCTCTTCTATCAGGTCTTCGACAAGGGCATGCTCTCCGACGGCGAGGGCCGCGTGATCGACTTCAAGAACACGGTCATCTTCCTGACGAGCAATCTCGGAACGGACGTGATCACGGAGATGTGCACCGCCGGCGAACGCCCGGCCGTGGAGACCCTGATGGCGGCTATCCGGCCGATCCTGAGCCATCACTTCAAACCGGCGCTCCTGGCCCGGATGGCCGTGGTGCCTTTCTACATCCTCGATCCGGAGATCATGAAGGACATCGTGGTGCTCAAACTGCGTAAACTGGCTAAACGCCTGGCGGAGACCCACCGGATGCAGCTCACCTACGACCAGGCGGTCGTCGATCAGATCGCCGCGCGCTGCACCGAGGTCGAGACCGGGGCCCGGAACGTGGATTACATCATGAGCGGGACCATCCTTCCCCAGCTCTCGCGCGAGATCCTGGGGGCGATGGGGGCCGCCGCCCCGCCGGCCGCGGTTCACATCGGCCTGGCCGAGGACGGGACCTTCCGCATCCACTTTGGAGGAATGGGAGATGACTGATCGGGATCACCGCCGCTTTCTGTTTCGATCGGAGGCCCTGGCGGAAGACGCCTTCGAGGTCGTGCAGTTCAGGGGGGTGGAGGCCGTGTCACGACCATACGAATTCGATATCACCCTGGTCTCGGACGACCCCGAAATCGATCTGCGAGCCGTATTGCGCAGCCCGGCTGCACTGACGATTCTCCGCCCCGAAGAGGAGGAGGCCCGGGTGATCCACGGCGTCCCCGCCCGCTTTGAGCAGCTGGAGCAGGAGGACGTGCACGTCTTCTACCGCGCCGTCCTGGCGCCCAGGCTCTGGCAGGCGGGCCTGTATCGTGAGAACCAGCTCTTCCTGGACAAAACGGTCCCGGACGTCCTCGAGGAGATCCTGCGGCAGGCAGCCCTGACCGGCGACGATTACGAACTGCGCCTGACCCGCAGCTACCCCCAATGGGAGTACATCTGCCAGTACGGCGAAACGGACCTCGACTTCATCAGCCGATGGATGGAACGTGAAGGGATCTACTATTATTTCGAACAGACGGAGGCCTTCGAAAAACTCATCTTTACGGACAGCTCTTCCAGCCATGAAGCCATCCCCGGCGGGGCGGTGGACTACCGGCCGCCCTCGAGCCTGACCGCGCGCGACCAGGAGGTGGTCCGCGCGCTGATCTGCCGGCAGCGGATGCTGCCGCGCCGGGTCATCCTCCGCGACTACAACTACCGCCGCCCGGACCTCGAACTGCGCGCCGAGGCGGAGGTCGACGCCGAAGGTCGCGGGGACGTGTATCTCTATGGTGAACATTTCAAGACCCCCGAGGAGGGGAACGAACTGGCGCGCATCCGGGCTGAGGAGATCCTCTGCCGGGAACAGATCTTCACAGGGGAAAGCCTCCTTGCAGCCCTCGCGCCCGGATTTCTCTTCGAGCTCGCCGGCCACTACCGCGACAGCTGCAACCGGCGGTTTCTGCTGACCGAACTCGAGCACGAGGGGAACCAGGCCGGCGCCCTTTTCGGCGAGGGCCACCCCAGGGCAGAGGAGCCATCGCTCGTCACCTACGTGAACCGATTCAGCGCCCTTCCGGCCGACGTGCAGTACCGTCCGGAGCGCACCACCCCGAAGCCGCGTTTTTTCGGCACCATGAGCGCCCGGGTCGATGCCGCGGGCGACGGACAATACGCGGAGATCGACGACGAAGGGCGCTACAAGGTGCGCCTCGCCTTCGACCAGAGCGACCGGAGAGACGGCCGTGCCTCGCGCTGGGTGCGGATGGCCCAGCCCTACGCCGGGGCCGACTACGGGATGCATTTTCCGCTACACCGCGACACGGAGGTGCTCCTCACCTTCGTCGGGGGGGACCCCGACCGGCCCATCATTGCCGGTTCCGTGCCCAACCCGGAGACGGCGAGCCCCGTCACCTCGGAGAACCAGACCCAGTGCATGATCCGCACCGGCGGCGGCAATCAGATCCACACCGAAGACTCAGACGGCAAACAACTGATCAAGCTGCAGACCCCCACGGCGCGCAGTTCCATCCGCATCGGCGCCCCGAATCCGGGAGATGGCCCGACCGGCGTGATGATCTTCACCGAAGGATCGGAGCACGTCATCGTGCAGGGGCACCGGGAACTCAGCGTGGATCAGACGGACACCGTCAGGGTCACCGGAGAGCGGACCAAACGGGTGGGCCAGAATGAAAACATCACCATCACGGGCGGCCTCAATATGAATGTGGGCCAAGGGGTGATGACCACCATCGAGGCAGGAGGCGAAACGCACGACGTCACGGGCGGCCGGCATGTCTTCCTCCAAGGCGAAGAAGTGCGCACGGTCTCGAACGGACGGCACGTGACCGTCGAGGGCGGCGGCGAGACCTACACCGTCAGCGGCGGGCGGGAAGTCACGGTTTCGGGCGGGGACACGCACCGCATCACGGGCGGCGATACGAGCACCATCACCGGGGTGAAAAGCCTCACGGTGAACGGCACGGACAACTACACGGTCAACGGACCGCGCACGATCACCGTCAACGGACCCGAGGCGCGCAACATCGCCCTGCTGGACAACATCGTCCAGGGCTTCGAAAAATCGATCAAGCTGGCGGCCGCGATCGAGATCTTCATGGGATTCAAGAACGAGACGAAGCTCTCGCTCGGCCTCGAGCAGAAGGCGATCGCCATCAGCCACGCCGCCGTAAACCTGGGCAAGGACGGCATCAAGTCCGACAACGGCAAGATCGTGCTCGGCGAGCGGGTCCTGCTCGACAACCGCATCGCCAGGATATTCGCATGAAACAGGCAGAAAGGCCTGCTGACCGGTCGAACGGATGAAAGTGATCAAACCCCTGAAACTCGGACTGCTCTACAGGACCTTCGAGGCCGGGGAGCGCTGTTACCTCTCGACGGGGCTCCTCACCTTCTTTTCGTTCGCCGCATCCGAACCGGTGATCGAGACGGAGATCGATCTCTGGAAATACGCTGCCAAGGCGCTCGGCCCCGAGGCCGTGATCGACCTCGGAATGCCGAAGGCCAGGGGCGAGGCCCTGGTCACCGGCCGCTATTTCGCCCCGGACGACGCCCCGACCCCTGCGGGCCGGGTCGGATTCGGGCTGGGCGCGGTCCGGAAAACCCTCTACATCTTCGGCGACCGCTTCTGGCGGCGCGGTCGAAGCGGGGCGTGGATGATCACCGATCCCCTGCCGATGGCCCGGATGGACATCATTTATCCGAATGCCTTCGGCGGCGAGGGGTATGCGCCCAACCCGGTCGGGAAGGGAGCCTCCCCCGTGACATCCGGGCGAGGAGACCCCGCGTGGCCGCTGCCCAACATCGAGGACCCGCGCCGGCTGATCGGTTCGCAGACGGACCGCCCGCCGCCGGCCGGGTTCGGGCCGCTCGATCTGACCTGGGCAGAGCGGTTCTCCAAGGCCGGGACCTATGACCAGGGCTGGCTCCAAACGCGCTTTCCGGGTTTCGCCGCCGATATGGACTGGACGATCTTCAACGCGGCGCCGGCGGATCAGCAGATCGAGGGGTGGTTCAACGGTGATGAACCCTTCGAGATCGATCACATGCACCCCGACCGTCCCCACCAGCAGGGGCGCCTGCCCGGCATCCGCCCGCGCTGCTTCATGAACCGCACCACGGGGCCGGACGCGGTTTTCGAAGAGATCCCGGCCCATCTCGAAACGGTGTGGCTCTTCCCCGAGGGGGAAAAGGGTCTGATGATCCACCGGGGCGTCGCCGAGGTGGCCGACCCGGACGCCGACGATGTCCTGCACCTCTTGATCGCCTTCGAATCGATGGGGGACGCCCCCCGCCCGGACGAACACTACCGCCGGGCCCTCGCAAACCGGCTGGACCCGGAAAAAGGCGCCTATTACAGCCTGCGCGAGACGGACCTGATGCCCGACGGGGAGCGCTCCGGTCTGGCCCTGCTGATGGAGGAGAGCGAGGAGGGCCAGCTCCAGGCGAGCGACAACATCCTGGCCGGGCGGCTGCAGGACAAGGCCAGACGGGAGGCCGCCGAAGCCCGGACCCGCGCCTCCGCCCTGGGGCTCGATCCGGCGGCTGCTGAGCCGGACGCAACTCCATCCGAGGAGATATCGTTCGATCCAACCGACATCGACGACGTGGTCGACCACCTGGATGAGATCCTGGCGGAGGCTGAACGGCGCGAAACCGAATCACGCTCGAAAATTCAGGCGCTCATGCAGGAACTCGGGATCGACGGTGAAGCAGCGATGGAGGAAGCCGCGCAAAGCGGGGGCGGCCGGCCGGCCTTCTCCCCCGAGGAGACCATTGCGCGGCTGCGCGAACTGGGGCTCGACAACCCGGAGCTCGAGCAGAAGCTCCATGATGCGAAGGCCCTCCTGGATCAGTCGTACCGCCGATACGGACAGTATTTTCCGCCGGCAGACCGGCCCGCGGCCGGCGATGCCGCCGGCCTGCGCGCCCTGGTCACGGCGGGATACGCGCGCGGCGACTCCCTTGCCGGGATGGACTTGACCGGTGCCGATCTGAGCGGCCTCGACCTGGCCGGCATCGATTTGAAGAACGCCTTTCTCGAAGGGGCGGACCTCTCGGGTTCGAACCTTCAGGGGGCCGATCTCAGCGGCTGCGTCCTCGTGCGCGGCCGTCTGGCGGGAACCCGCTTCACCTCCGCGGAAATGGAGGGCAGCAACCTCGGCGATGCCGGGATCAGCGAGGCGGACTTCAGCGGGGCCGATCTGCGTCAGGCCGTGTTGACCCGGGCCCGGATCAGCCGGAGCGCCTTCAGGGAGGTCTCGATGGACGATGCCGACCTGTCCGAGAGCGTGGTGGATGAGGTCGACTTCAGCAGGGCCGATTTAACAAAGGCCCGATTCATCGATGCCCGGTTGTCCGGGGCGCTCTTCGCCGGGGCCGTGCTGCGCGAGGCCCTCTTCCTGAATACCACCTTGCGGGGGGTGGATTTCAGCGAGGCGGACCTGACGGCTGCGGTGCTCGTGGGGGCGCAGTGCGAACAGGTCTCCTTCCGCGGCGCGGATCTCAGCCGGCTCTGCACGGCCGGTGAGAACGCCTTCAACGGAGCCGGCTTCGAGGGGAGCCGTTTGGCCGGCGCGAACCTGCGCGGCCTCGATTTGTCCAGCGCCCGCCTGGACGGCGCCGATCTCAGCCGGGCCGACCTCAGCCAATGCAACCTGCAGGGGGCGAGCCTCGCGAGGGCGAAGGCGGTCGAAGCGCGGTTCGTCAAGACGGACCTGACCGGGGCCGACCTTTCCGGCATCAACCTGCGCGAGGGGTCGCTCCAGCGGGCGTGCCTCTTCGAGGCCGGCTTGCAGGGGGCGAACCTCTATGGCGTGGATTTCATGAAGGCCCGGTTTCGCAACACGGACCTCCGGGGTTCTCTGTTGAAAAAGGTCTTCCTGGATCGATGGATCAAGAAACGACCATGAACCTGGACGAACTGATCGCACGCATGCGCTCGTATCCGGGGCTCAAGAAGACCGCGCCGGTCCGGCCGACCCGCGCCGATCTGGAGCGGCTCGTGCAGTTGGGCGAGCTCGTCTGCCACGCCGACTGCAGCGGAATGGACCTCGAAAGGGCGGACCTCAACGGTGGGATCTTCGAGCGCGTCTCGTTTCAAGGCGCCCGCCTCGAACAGGCCCGACTGAGGGAAGCGGTTTTGGTCGACTGCGACCTTTCCGGTGCCGCCATGGGCGGGGCCGATCTGCACCAGGCCGTCCTCGAAAAGGGGCGGCTGATGCGGACCGATCTCCAGGGGGTGGACCTGACCGACGCCCATGTCCTGCACTGCGATCTCGGCGATGCCGATCTGAGCGGCGCGGACCTGCGGGTCGTGAAGGTTATCGAATCGGACCTTTCGGGAGCCACCCTGGCAAGGACGCGCCTCCATCGGGCCGCCCTCTACGAAACCCCCCTGCGCGATGCCGATCTGAGCGGCGCGGAACTGGAGCAGACCGTCTTTTCCGGAACCGACCTGCAGGGTGTCAGGCTTGCAGGCGCGCGTTTCCTGCGGGCCTTTTTGAAGGATGCCGTATTGACCGGCATGGACCTGGGCGGCATGGACCTGGCGATGACGCAGTTCATCGGCGCCGACCTGAAGGGCGCCAATCTGGCCGGGGCCGATCTGACCCAGGCAAGCTTCATGGAGGCGGATCTTTCCGGCGCCGTCCTCGACCGGATCCAGGGGCGCTACGCGATCTTCATGAAGGCGCAGATGGCAAAGGCCTCCCTGCGCGGCGCGTTTTTGCTGCAGGCCTCCTTCGAGGAGGCCGATCTGACGCTCGCCGACCTGTCGGGGGTCCGAGCGGAAGGCGGCATTTTCGTCAAGGCCTGCTGCCGTGCGGCGCGCTTCGCGGGGGCGGACCTGACGTATGGTGATTTCAGCCATGCGGACCTGTCCGGGGCGGACCTGTCCCGGGCAGGCCTTTACCGCACGAACCTGCACCGGGTCGTGGAGGAACACTCGCTGTGGCACGGTGCAAACCGCGCTGCCGCGCTTCCGACGGACCCGGACCGGGCCGCGGCGGAAGACTGGCAGCCCGCCGCCGGCGACCCCGAAAACCCGATGCGAAAGGGCTTCTGATCCGCAGACAACCCCAGGCCGCTGCGCGGCGGCTGCGACGAACGGTGCACCGATGGAAGGAAGCGCCGGCACCCAGGAGGAACGACCATGGAAAACCTCGCCGCCAGACGCGGCCCTGTTCCCGTCTTTCAGGAATATGGAAAGATCCAGAAGCTCCAGGCGGACGGCTGCCTCGTCGAAACCGCGTCCGGGCTGATTCGAGCCAGTCAGGCCGTGGGCTGTCTGATCCGTCCGCAGCCCGGCGACAAGGTCCTTGTCTGCTCCGATTCGGACGGCGCCGCCTACATCCTCGCCGTGCTGGAGCGCCGCCCGGACGAAGGACTGGAGATACGGTTCGACCGACCGGCTGCGATCCGGGTCTCGCGCGGCCGCCTGAGCCTCGTTTCCCAGGAGGGCATCGATCTCGGCGCGAACCAGGACATCCAGTTGACCGCCTCGGCCCTCGAGGTGCATGCAGCCCGGGGGAAGGTCATCATGGAGCGGGCCGCCTTCCTCGGGTCCTTTCTGGAGGTCCAGGCGGCCCGGGTCAGGCTGCTGGCGGGGATACTCGAATCGGTAGCGGAGCGCCTCACCCAGAAGATCAAACGCTCCTACCGCGTGATCGAGGAGTCGGAGCACGTCAAGGCGGGCAGCCTCGACTATTTCGCGCGGAAGTGGCTGTCCTTCAAAGGGCGCTACACCCTATTGACCGCCCGGGAAGACGTCAAGGTGGATGGGGAGAGGATCCACATCGGATAGGAGGGCATGATGTTCGCCAATACGCAGATGATGGGGATGGACATGGCCTTTCCGGATGTGTGCCTGACGCCGGCGCCTCCCGCACCGCCGATCCCGGTCCCCTACCCCAATATCGCCATGGGACCCACCGCCAACCCGGGAACGGCCTGCAGGAAGACCTTCATCATGTGCATGCCGGCGCACAATCTCGGCACCATGATCCCCATGACGAACGGCGACAACCCCGGTGTCTCCATGGGGGTCGCCTCCGGGACGGTCATGGGGCCCCAGCGCCATCTGACCGGGGCCTTTACGGTGCTTTTCGAGGGGATGCCCGCGACCCGGCTGACGAGCGCCAGCATCCAGAACAGCACCAACGCCCCCGGGATGCGCCTCGTCCCGAGCCAGACCAAGGTGATCCTGCTCGCCCCCTGAAAGGGGCCGGCGAAGCCATCGCGACGAAAGCGGCAAGGACGTCCGAGGAGAGGCGGAGAGGTCCCCCAGCCGGAGGGTTCGCAGCGCTCCTGCAGGTCCGGAAGAGGAACCCGCAGCCCCCGGCCGAGATTAGAGCCCGCGGAGGATCTCCTCCCGCTTGCGGCGGTATTCGGCCTCGGTGATAAGGCCCTTTCGATGGAGATCCTGCAGGCGTTCGAGCCTGGACTCCGCAGGGTCACGGGACAGGCCGCCTGATGTACTCACCGAGGCGAGGGCCACGCGCTTCCTGTCGCGCGGATCGATCTTGACCTCGACCGCCGTTCCCGGCTGCAGAAGCGCTGCCTGAAGCCGGGAGACGACCGGAGTGGCCCGGGCCTGATAGGACGCACCGCCGTCTCCGGGGCGGATTTCGAGCAGCAGATCGACCTTGGGGTTGCGATTGACGGTGGTGCCCGTGTCCCGCGCCTCGAGGATGACGGCCGAGGCCGGAAGGCCCCGTTTCTGGAGCGCCCGGTCATGCAGAATCGGGCGGAGGACGCTCCAGTAAACGGCCCCGCAGATGCCCGTAAACAGGAGGGTGAGGAGGATCCCTTCGAGCGGCGAGAGGACGATGACCACACCCAGGCTGATCAGGGCGCAGAGGATGCCGAGGGAGGCGATGAACAGACCGATACGGTGTTGATTCATGGCGTCTCCTTGCCTCCATCCGGAGGCATCGGTTGAAGACCGGAGCGGCTTCCAGCAAACCCGAAAACGGAGATACCCTGAAACTATAACCTTCCTCCCGCGCAGTAGAAAAGACAAAAAAGCTGGATTTGCGGTTTTGTAGGCAATGGAAAGGCGGTGCACCGATGAAACGGATATGGATCACCTCCTTGAGCGGGTCGGAAGATGCGGTCAAGCCCCTGCCGGCCGAACTCAAGACCTATGGGATCGAGGCCGGCGGGCATCTCTGGGTGGACGACCTCGAAAAGGCGGCCTGGATCGAGGCGAGAGAGGTCCTGGTCGATCCCCGGACGGCCCTGTGGGCGATCCTGGGGAGCGGCGGAGCGTTTTCCACCCCCAGTGTGCGCTATGGCCTCGCCCTGCTGGCGATCACCGTGCAGGCAAAACGAGGGCGGGGATTCCCTGTGGCGCTGTTCGTGAGCGGCGGCGCGGCGCCCCCGGCGGACACCCTCCCGACGCCGCTCAAGGGGGCCCAGGTGACGGCCCTCCAGGGGGCGAGCCCGGCGGCCAAGATCGTCGCCCGTCTGCACACCGCTCCTCCGGCGGCGGCCGTGGCGGATTACCGGATCGATGTGCACGCATCCCCCACCCTCGGGACCTGGTTCGAGGCGGGGCCGGTCGAGACGCCCTGGGAAGGGGCCATGGCCGGGGTAGCCGGCCCGGCCGAGATCACCTTTCAGGCCGTCGGGCCGAGGGGAAGCCTCCCCGAGCGATCGGTCCTGTCCTACCCGGTCAAGGGGATGCAGCTGGCGCTTCGGGAAAGGTCCTACCTGGCCTGGGCCGTGCAGAACCGGCTCGATTCCGAGGCTTCCTATTTTTTCAAGGTGCAGGGGACAGCCGATTCCATCCTGTTTGGCCCCTATGCGGCCAGCGAGTCCGCAGAGCTTTTCGTGATGGATTTCTGACTCCGTCGGGGGGGAGAGCTTCAGACACCGCAGCCCGCAGTACAGGCAGAAGGTTTGAAATCGATCCATGGTGTATCGGACGCGGACACGTTCCCATTCCTGAAATGCACTACCTTCACTGATCCGATCGACGCGAGACCCTTAGAGGAATAAGAGATGAGGATGCCATGAAAAAGACATTGCTTTGCACACTGGGTCTGTGGATGGCTTTCATGCTGCCGCCAGGCGTGGCAGCCGCCCCCGACGCCTACCAGCCGGCGGTGGCGCATGACCCCGTCAACGACCGCTACCTATCGGTATTTGCAGACGTCTTCAATGCCACGTCGAGCATTTACGGGGAGCTTCGGGACGCTGCCGGAGAGCCGGCCGGGGATCCGGTCCGCCTCTCGGGAATGGACGGCGCGGTGATGCGGCAGTTTCCGGCCGTCGACCGTATCAGCGAGAACGGGCATTTCCTGGCGGTCTGGAGCGAATCCGCTTTCCTCCCTGATACCAATATACGGTACTGGCGGGTCCTTGGACGGCTGGTTGCCCCGGACGGCCAACCCCTCGAAGGGACAATCCCCATCACAGGATACGTCAGCCAGGGTGAAACGGCCCCGCAGGTTGCCTGCAGCGACGGCCTATGCCTCGTCGTCTGGCAGACGCAGGCCTGCTACAGCCTCGGTCCCACCCAGATCTGCAATCAGGCGATTGCGGCCCGCGAAGTGGATGCGAACGGGACCTTGGTTCAGGAGGAGGCCTTTCTGCTGACACCGTCCAACGAGGAGGTACGCCTACAGGCCTTTCCGGCCGTCGCCTGCGACCCCGCCAGCGGCCGCAGCCTCGTCATATGGCAGGATGACCTGAACGCGGACTCGACCGGCTGGGATATCCACGGTCGTCTTGTCGAGGCCGGCGGGGCACTGATCGGAGATGAACGGATCCTCACAGCGGCCGATGCCGACCAGACCCTGCCCGCCGTGGCCTTCGACCGGCTGGGCGGCCGTTATCTGGCGGTGTGGACGGACGGACGCAATGCCGAGGCACGAGGTGCCGACATCTTCGGGCGTTTGGTCGGCTCTGAAGGCGATTTGATCGGGGACGATTTTCCGATCTCCGACACGGCCGCTGAGGCCTTCTATCCGGCGGTGGTTTTCCTCGAAGCCGGGCGGCGCTTCCTGACCGCCTGGCAGGACGACCGCGGGGGGGAGCTCACCGGTTGGGATGTCTACGGCCGGTTCCTGGATGCCGAGGGCGCGGCGGACGGTCTCGAGATCGCCGTCGCAGCGACCGGCGGCCGCGATACCCGGCCTGCCCTGGCCTACAACCCCCTGGACGTGAGCGTCCTGGCAGCCTATGAAACCGTCCTGGACGACGTCCCGGTGCAGGCATATCGGGTCCTCTCCGCACGCAAGCCGCCCACCGCCGCCGCCGGAGCCGACCAAAACGTGGAAGAAGGCTCGATCGTCACCCTGGACGGAAGCGCCTCCAGGCCGTGGGACCCGTCCGCCCCCATCGTGTCCTACCAGTGGATTCAGGTGGGGGGCGTCCCGGTAGCCCTGAGCGGTGCAGGATCCGCCGTGGCGTCCTTTACGGCGCCCCTGGGAGGCGCCCTGGGCCGTTTGCTGGCCTTCATCCTGGTGGTGACCGACTCGGCAGGACTTCAAGGCGTCGACATGGCCCTGGTGCGGGTGACGGACCTGCCGTTGCCGCCCATCGCCGAGGCCGGCCCCGATCAGTTCGCCGACGAGGGAACCCTCGTAACCCTGGATGGATCGGGCTCCCGGCCGTCCGATCCTTTCTATCCCATCGCGGCCTTCAGGTGGCGGCAGACGGGAGGCACCCCTGTGAGCCTGTCCGGAGGGGAAACCGCCTTAGCGACCTTCACCGCCCCGATGGTGCCTCTTGAAGGGGCCAGGCTCGATTTCGAACTGGAGGTACGCGACGCCTCCGCTCTGGCCTCCTCGGATACAGTGACCATCACCGTGGATGACCGAAGCCCGAGGACCTTCAGGCTGACCCTGCCCTCCGGCGCCTACTCGGAGATCGGCTTTCCGGTCGAGGCGGACCCGGATCTCCTGCGTCAAATCACGGCACAGTTCGGGCCCTATGACACCAAGCGCTTCAGGCTTTTCCGCTGGGATCCTGAGACCGCTGGAAACATCGAGATCGTCAGCCCGGCGTGGGGGGCCGAGCAGGCCTGCGTTCCCGGACGCGGTTACTGGGCGATCGCCCGCGACCCGGCCACGCTGGATATCACCGGCACACCGGCCTCCATCCGCCGTCCCTGCAGGGTCCTTCTGCACCCGGGGTGGAATCAGCTCGCCGACCCTTTCTTCTTCGATGTCGGCTGGAGCGAACGGATCCTGGTCAGCGACGGGACAGAGGAGTCGCTCATCCCTGTCACCGCCGAGGAAAACACGTTGACGAGCCGGGTGATCCTGGAGTACGACGGCGCAACGGGGCAGTATGCCATCGCTTCGGGGCTGCGGATGGGACGGGGTTACTGGATCGAAAACCTGACCCCCGAGGATGTGGAACTCCTGATACCGCCGGAGCCGGCTGCACCCTCGAGTGGTCCGAAGGGCACAGAAGCGGGCAGGGGCACCTATGACGGCCCTCCGCCGCCCCTGCCGCCGGAAGGCCTGGGGAAAACACGGCACCGTCCCTGACCGGATCCATCATCCGGACAGGGGAAGCCGGCAATGGCGTCTTTTGCAATCCGGAAAGGAGGGTTCTTGGGAGATGCTCATAGGATCGAACTGCTTGACCGAGAAGGCCTGCAAGCCGCCCCACGAGCAACCGCGCGGACGAGGCGAAGAGAGGCTTGAAAAGTCCCTTTTCCTATGGAAGTCGAAATCAAGTGCACAGACCAATACATCCAGACAAGAAACGGTGAGGTCCCCACATGCATAAATGCAGCAGAAAAGCGCTGGCAGGATGCGTCCTGATCCTGCTGATGACCCTGTCACCGGCATGGGCCGGACACGTCATCACGGAAGAGGTCCGGCTGTGGGCCAGGGAGGCCCTGCAGCAGGAAAAGGCCCTGGCGGCATCCGCCGCCGCCTCGGACACGATCGCGGTGCTCAACTTCGCCAACCGGACCGGGGCGGCGGAATTCGATCCGCTCCAGAAGGGGTTGGCTGTCATGCTGATCACCGACTTGACGCAGGTCTCATCGCTCCGCGTCGTCGAACGCGTGCGCATGCAGGCCCTGGTGGAGGAGCTGGGACTCGGGGTTTCAGGATTGGTGGAGACCGGGACGGCGCCGAGGGTGGGCAGGCTTCTCCGGGCCCGCTGGCTTGCCGGTGGGGGCATGACAGCCGACCGTGCCCCTGTCATCGACATCCGGGCCGACGTCCTGGAGGTCCCGGACAGCCAAATCCTGGGGCAGCCCGCCGCCCAGGGACCGTTGGCCGAGTTGTTTCGTATGGAAAAGGAGATCCTCTTCGGGATCCTGGCCCTCCTGAAGGTCGAACCGTCGACCGAAGAAGAGGAGGCGCTGCGGCGGCCCCTGACTATCAGCCTCGAGGCCTTCCTGAGGTTCGCCGAAGGGATCGATGCCAGCGACCGCGGGCTCTATCCCAAGGCCGCCGAGCTGTATGAAAAGGCCCTGGAAGCCGACCCCGGCTTCGGTACGGCGGCCGAGGCGCTCGAAGAGTTGAGGTCGCTCGGGCTCATCCCGCCGAAGCGGCGGAGCGGGGCCTTCCTCCGTTCGCTGCGCGACCGGACCTCTCTGACCGACCGTCTCTCACCCGACGAGGTGATCCGGCGCGAGCGGACACCCCAGGATCTGGACCAGCTGCCCCACCCGCTGCCCGAGCCGCCGCCGCCGCCTGAGCGCTTTCAGCCTTGACGCGAGGGCTGAGGAAAGATCTCCTCGAAAGGGGGGAAACCCGTCTCCACCAGGGAAACAGCCTCTGAGAGCAAGCGGAGTCAGAGGAAACGATCATTGCAGGTCGCAACCCAAGGCTATTCAGGAGGAAGAAATCTGCCATGAAAGCCATAAAGATCGTCATCGGGATCCTGTGCCTGGTCAGCGTATGGTGCATCATCGGACCGGCCTCTGCGGCGGAGTTCGAATACACCCTTCACACCGGCTTTCACTTCGACCTGTGGCGGAGCGATGCGGATGAGAGCGGTTTTCAGTTCCACACGCCCATCGAGGTTGCCGGCCGCTACGATGCGTTTTCCCTGCGGGTGCTCAGCGCCGTCATGTACACCGAGACATCTCCCGAAGGCAGGGATGACGTGTCCGTCTCGAATTTCGCCGACACCAAGATCAATGCCTCCTACGAGATCATCGGCCGCTTCCCGGTCGATATCCTGATCGGGCTCGATCTGAACCTTCCCACGGGCGAGACCCGGCTGAGCGCCGATGACCTGCTGCTGTATCTGGACCCCGATCTCGTTTCCATCACCCAGCTCGGCGAGGGTTTCAACATCAACCCGACGCTCGTCCTCGGCAGGGAATGGGAGCGTTGGGCGGCCGGCCTGGGGGCTGGATACGTGTGGCGCGGAAGCTACGACTACAGCGAGGAGGTCGAGGACTACGACCCGGGAAACATCTTCACCCTGTCGGCGGAGGTCCACTATCTGCTGACATCCGCCTGGCAGGCGCGGCTGTTCGCCCAGTACGCCGATTACGGCCAGGACACGGTGCGGGATGCGGCCTTTTATGAGGAGGGGGACTTCATGATGATCGGCGTGGGCTTGGACTATTCGGCCGGTCCCTGGGAGACCTCCGTCAGCCTGAGAAGCATCCAGAGGGCCAAAAGCCGCTTCGACGAGCCGTCGGGCGGCATTCTGAAGGAGGAGGCGAACAGCCACGGGGACGAATGGGTGGCGGACCTCTTCTGCCGGTATGCGCTCGATTCCCGGACCACGCTGAAAGGGCTCGCCCAGTTCCTCTCGATCGACGCCAATGATTACCCTCGAGGGGAGGATCTTTACGTCGGCGAGCGCCAGAAATTCGCCCTCGGGCTCGCCGTGGCCCGACAGCTCCTGGCCAACCTGAGTGGAGAGGTCGGGGTCAAGGGCTTCATCGTGGACGATGACGAGACCTGGTACCACCCCACAAGCGGCCGGCGTTACCGCGGGTTGAGCGCCGCCGTCACTTTCACCGGGACCTTCTGACCGGAGCGGCCCGTGCAAGCTCGGCCGCCGCCTCCCCGGCGGCGCCGAGCCATGCCTGGATATCATGGCCTGCCGCACTGCGCTCCGCGGCCGCCAGCACTCTGCCGGTCTCCACCTCCACCAGCCGCAGATCGATCCGGGCGGTCCCCTCGATCACGAGATAACTGCCGAAGACCATCCGCTGCGCCCCGGCGATCCGCCCGAGGCGCAGTCGTGTTTCTTCATCCGCCAGCTCTCCCGAGCCCAGGTTCAGTTCCTCCAGGATGCGGACCAGCCGCTCCCGCTCGATCACCTGGTAGCCGCCTTCGACATCCAGGACCTGGATCACCCGGCCGGCGAGGGCCTCTCCCAATCCCGGGAGGGCCGACCCTTCCGGGCCGAGATCCTCGAGGTCCCAGACCGCCACCGCCGGCGGCCCGAGGGGGGCGGGAGGCGCTGCTGCGGCGCAGGCACCCAGGATCAGGGCCAGCGCATAGGCCTCGATCCAGATGCGGAACCGAGGCCGAACCACGCCGCCTTTTGAATGCGGGGCCGTCTTCCGCGCCGAACCCGTTTCAGCGCGCGCCGCCCAAGGATCGGGGCCGTGATGATGCCTAACGAGTCTCACGTGCAGGCCCTCCCGTTTCCTGCACCTTGTCGTCGGTCTTGAGCGGCCGATCCTGTTCGAGGACCCGGGCGTAGGCGAGGTCCGGCTCGATCCGGGTCACCTCGAGTTCGCCTATGGTCCGCTGCGCGCGTTGGAGGAGCCTGCCCTTGTATTCGACCGGGGGCTGCTCCTCGACGGCGGCGAAGCGCGTCCCGAGGACCACGCCCTGCTGCGCTCCGAGGTTGATCATCACCTCGTCACCGGCGGCCTCGACCACATAGCCGCGCAGCGGGTATTTCTCCATGACGGTCTCGAGGATCTGCCGGCTCAGCTGAAAAAAGGTCTTTTGGAAGGCCGGACCGGGCTGGACCTCGGCGGTGAGGATCCGGGGGATGGCGGTGGTCTCCGTGTCGATCAGGCGCAGGTTGAGGAGCGAAGCACCGGGAAGGTGGTTCAACGTCCCGGTGCCGATCAGCTTGACCGCCATGATGCGCCCCAGGCGCGATGCGGTTTCCGGGTCGGCCAGCTCGGACGAGCCCAGGTTCAGTTCCTCGAGGACCCGCTCGATCAGAACCCGCTCGATCACCCTGACGCGGCCCGAACGGTTGAGCTGCTCGGTCAGCCCTTCGGCGAGGACGATCGGAAAACCGTCGCGATCGGCCAGCCCGCCCCTTTCCTGCATATCCACGAAACTCAGGACCATCGGACGGGAGGTCCATGCATCGACCTCCTCGACGGGTGCAGCCTTCTGTTGACGATATCGTTCGGCCAGTTCCTTCACGAGCGCATCCACCCGCCGGCTGCGTGCGGCATCCCGCTCGAGATCGAGGCGCTCCTGGGCCTTTCGCGCCAGCACCGCGGTGAAGACGTCGTTTTGGTCGAGTGCAAGCGCCCCTTTGTAGGCCGCCAGGGCCTCGCCCCACTGGCCCTGCCGCTCATACGTGACGCCCTTGTTCGCAGTGGCCTCGACATAGTAAGGGTCGAGTTCCACCGCCTGGTCGTAAAGCTCCCGTGCCTCGGGATACCGCGCCTGGGCGGCATTGAGACGCCCGAGACGGTTGTGGGCGACCGCCCGCTGGAAGGGCGGTGCCTCCTCCTTGCGGGTGGCCTCCTGGTATTCCTTCTCGGCCTCGGCATGCCTTCCCTGGCTGTAAAGGACGTCTCCCTTGATGACATGCGGATAGGCCCGTTCGGGCGCCTTCCGAGACACCTCGTCGGCCAGCTGCAATGCCTTTTCCGCCTGGCCCTGCCGTGCATACACCGCCGCAAGCCCTTCCTTCCCGACCGCCCCGGCTCGACCCGTCTTCTGCGCCAGGCCGTCGAAGGTCTTGGCCGCCTCCTCCAGCTTGCCTTCCTTCAGTGCGGCATACCCCTGGACCGCGCGGGCTTCGGTGTTCCCGGGGTCTTTCGCACCGGCCTCCCCCCCGAGGGCCCGGGCGAGCGCCGGCTGTCTGGCCTGCAGGGTGCGCTCGGCCAGGCGGGTCAGCATGACCTCGGTGGTCCGGCCGCCGCCCTGAAAATAGTCGAGGACCTTCAGCTGCGGACCGAGGATGTAGACCGTCGGCAGCACCACACGCGCGTGGTAAAGGTCGCTTACGCCGGAGGTATCCGGCAGGAGCGGAAATCCGAGGCCTCGACCCGCCGCGAATTCAGCCACCTTTTGTGCGGGGGAAAGCGTAATGCCCCAGACCGTCAACCGGGCCTCCCGGTGCTGCCTGGCCAGGCGATCCAGGGTCAGAAGGCCTTCCTGGCTGGGGCGGGACTCCACATCGAAAAAATAGAGGATCACCATCGGGTGGTCCTTTACGGCATCGAGCGCATGGGAGGTACCCTCGACGCTTTTGAGGGCAAAGCTCGGGGCCCTTTTCCCGGGGGGAATCTGGGCCGGGACAGCGGCAAGGCCGCCCCCCATCAGCACCACCAGGGCCGCGAGGGAAACGATCCATCCTGTTTTCAAATGCATGCCGTCACCTCCTCCGTCGCTTCAAGGTTGTCCTTCTTCCTCCGGCAGGAGCCGCACGGAGAGCGGAGTCTCTCGCGCCTCGGCGAGCGTCAGCTGGGCCTCCCAGGTGTGGAAGCCCTTCTTCTCGACGAGGACCTCGTAGGTCCCCGCCGGGAGATCGAGACCGAGAGGGGTCTCTCCCCGATAGGATTGATCGACGAAGACCTGGGCCCCTTCCGGGAAGCTTTCCACCACCAGGCGCGCCTGGGGCGGCACCTGTTCAGGAGTCGTCTCCTCGACCGAAGGGACCTGCTCGACGACCCCCTGCTTCTCTTGCGGAACCGGTTCCTGTTTGAGAAGATGATACCCCAGGACCCCCGCTGCACCGAGAACCAGGGCGACCAACACGATCAGAAGCGGCGTCGGGCGCCCTATCCCTTTGCGCTGCACCGCCCCGCCGAAACCTTCCCGAACCGGACCCTCGGAAGGCGCACGGCCGGAAGGCGGGGTGGAAGCCGCAAACACCGGAGGTTCGACAGGGGGAACAGGCGGCGGGACCGGAGCCTTCAGGCTTGCCTCGAGGGCGGCCGCCATCTCCGCGCCGGTCTGGAACCGCGCTTCGGCCGGTTTCTGCAGGGCCCGCAGGATGAGCGTCCCCAGCACCGCAGGGACCGCCGGGTTCTCGGCAACGGGGTCCACGGGCTCGTCCTGCGTAATCGCCCTGAAGATGGCGGCCAGGTTCTCCCCCCTGAAAGGCCGGGCCCCCACCGCCAGCTCATAGAGGATGACGCCCAGGGAATAGAGGTCGGAGCGGCCGTCGACCCGCTGCCCGATGACCTGCTCCGGGGACATGTAGACAGGGGTGCCGAGGATCTCGCCTGCCTGGGTCCGATACTGAATGGAAGGGTCTTCGATGTGGGCGATGCCGAAATCGGTGATCTTGACGCCCCCCCCCGGCATGACGATGATGTTGGAGGGTTTGATGTCCCGGTGGACGATTCCCTTGCGATGGGCATAATCGAGCGTCTCGGCCACCTGGACCCCCAGGTCCACGATCTCGTCCAGAGAGAAGCGGCGCCGGCGCATCAGATCGCTCAGGGCCTCGCCCTCGAGGTACTCCATCGCGATATAGACCGTGCCGTGGTCCCGCCCCACATCGAAGACCGTCACGATATGGGGATGCGGCGACAGCCGCCCCATGGCCCGGGCCTCACGGAGGAAGCGCTCCACGAAATCCTCGCTGACCAGCCGGTCCTCGCGCAGGACCTTCACGGCCACCAGCCGATCGAGATCGGGATCATAGGCCAGGTAAACCACCCCCATCGAACCCCGCCCCAACTCCCGCTGGACCTCGAAGCGCCCGTATCGCATGCGGCTCAACCCTCGTTCAGAAAGGCAAGGATGGTTTCGAGCGGAATCAGGAAACCGACCGAATCGGTTCCCCGGTAGCGGCCTTTGACCATGCCGACCAGGTGGCCCTGGACGTCGAAGACCGGGCTGCCGCTGCTGCCCGGATAAATCTCCATGCGGACCACCCAGAGGGGCTGACCGTCGACCTTTCGCGGCGGGCCGTTGACCGTTCCTTGAAAGACCGTCCCGCCGAGTCTGAGGGGGCATCCGATGGAATAGACCCGCTCGCCCATCCCGACGAGGCGGCGCCCCTCGCGCGGTGACACCCCCGGCGGTGCCTTCCCCGCGACCCGGACGAGGCTGAGATCCCGATGCGGTTCCAGCCTGACCGGATGCCCCTGCAAAACCCTTCCATCGTGGAAAACCACCTGAACGCCATCGCCCCGCCCCAGGGCGTGCGCGACGCACAGGATCAGACCTCCGCGATCGAGCACCACGCCCGAGATCTGGCTCTCCGCAGCCCCCTCCCCGACCCGGATGCACACCACGGATTCGATCCTCGAAAGCACTGCAGCAGGAATATCCCTGTTGGAAACCCCTGCCGCCGGTCCTGTTGAACCGCCCAGATAGTCCGTGACGAAGCGGTCGAGGGCCGCGGCCCGAGCCGGATCGGGATCACCTCCCCGGGTGAAAACCGCCAGCAACTGGGAACCCAGGGGGGACTGCGGGCGCAGCCGGATCTCCCATGCCTCCTCCCCCTTCCGGGCATCCAGGCGACGGTACCCCATGGCGAGGGTCGCCCCCCCGACCTCGAAGCCCGAACGCTCGAGCCATCCTGTCACGACCGCTTCGAGTTCCGCCATCGGCAAGGCGTATGACTGCCACCCATCCTCCGCACGCAGATCCCGTTGCGTCAGCCCGGGGAAAAACACCTCCAGGAAAAACAGGCCAAACGCCAAAAGAGTCCTGAGCGTGCGGGCATCGGCTCCAAAGGTCGGCAGCCGTGCGGCCTTCACCGTCCCGGCCGATGGCGCTGCCGAAGCCCTGCGGCCCGGGTTCATCCCACCACCTCGCAGAAGACCACCGTGACGTTGTCCCTCCCCCCCGCCGCGAGCGCCTCCTCGACCAGCCGGTCAACCCTGGCCTGTACAGAGCCCCCTGCGGCCAGGATCTCGTGGATGCGGGCATCATCCACCATGTCGGTCAACCCGTCCGAACATAGCAGGAAACCATCCCCCGGCAGGATTTTGCCTCGAATCAGGTCGAGTTCCACGGCCTCCTCCCCGCTCACTGCACGCAGGATCACATGACGCATCGGGTGGGTGCGCGCGGCCTCGGGGGTGATAAGCCCCTGCTCCAGCTGCGCCTGCACGAGGGTGTGATCGCTCGTCAGTCTCGTGAACTGAGCATCCCTGAGGCGGTAGGTCCGGCTGTCCCCCAGGTGGCCCAGGACGAACCCGTCCGGGTGGAAGGCAAGGAGTTCGGCGGTGCACCCCATGCCGAGATGGGCGGGGTTCCGGCGGATGTGCTCGCGCACCCGTTCGTTGGCAGCCTTGAAGGTCTCCCGGACGGTTTGAATGACATCTTTTTCGGAGAGGGGTTGTGCGCTCTGGAAGATCTCACCGGCTGTTTCAGCAAAGGTCCGGCTGGCGACTTCGCCGGCCGCGGCGCCCCCGATGCCGTCGGCCACGAGGCAAAAGCCGAGTTCTGTGGAGATCAGGAAGGTGTCCTCGTTGTTCCGGCGTTTCAGGCCGATATCCGACTTGCCGGCCCATGCCATCCTGCTCATCGGTCTTCCCCTCCTTGCAGCGCAGGCATCGGGTGCACGTGAACATCCGGCGGGAAGGTTTTCCTCCGCGCGGCGGGCGTCTGCGGCGACCATTCGTCCGCTGCAGACAACGATCACCCAAAGCGCCAACCACCCGGACACGACATAAATCAGCTCTTCTTCGACTCTACCCGAAATCCTGGAAAAGAACAATCATTTCTGAAAATTACCCGCTACCGGCAACGCTTGCCGCTTGACAACGAGGGGGTTTTCCAACATATAATTAAAACACCGCCCTTTGTTTGCAGAGTGAAGATCAGCGCAGCAGGGGACCTCTTGCCTGTTCGGTTTTACCCTGCTGGCGGCCTTGGTCCACTCGGGGATCCAGGGGATTCCGTCGTTTGCCGATCCCGCGACAGGCCGCTTTTCAGCGCTCCAGACATGCGAGGTCCGGGTGAGCCCATGCAGAAACCGCCGCTTATCACCGTTCAACTGGTCCACATCCAGGGGCCGCGCAAAGGCGAGATCCAGGAACTCGCCGACCCGGCCATCCTATTCGGGCGCAGCCCCGACTGCCAGGTGTCCTTCCCGAAAGACCTCCTGATCGTATCCCGCAGACATGCTGAAATCCTCCGCGAAGGGAACCGCTTCAAGCTGATCGATCACAGCACCAACGGCACGTTCGTCAACGGCAAACGGGTCAAGGAGGCTTATCTGAAGGACGGGGACGTTCTGCTCTTCGCCGAAGGCGGACCCAAGGTGAGTTTTCTGACCCGCATCGCCGACGCGCAGCCTGAAACGGGCAGCCTTGCGGGAACCGGCGCTGCGGCGGTTCCGCCCCAAAGACCCGTGGAGCCCTTCATCCCCCCTGTGAGGCCTGAAGGATCGACGCCCCATGCCGATGTCTCCGGACCGGACGTGTTTCCCGGGCGACCGGAAGCCGGTCAGGTCCCGGGGGCAGCCCCCACCGGCCCATACCATCGCGGCCCGGGCCTTCCCGAGCGGGAGGCGCCACCGGAGGCCGCCGGCCCGCCATCCGCAGGCACCGGTGCACCCTTTCAGCCGAGTGAGCCTTCTCCACCCGTAGCACCCCCGCAGCCCCATCCGGCTCCTCCTTCGGGCGACATCCCGGTGCAGCGCGTGCGCGCGCCCCTGACGATCTTGTACGGCCCAACCCTGCGGACATTCAACGAACTGCCGGTCCTCCTCGGAAGCGGTCCGCGCTGCGACCTCATCCTGCCCCTTCCCGGGATCCTGGAAGAGCACGCGCTGTTCTTCCACCATGCAGACCGCTACTGGGTCAAGGACCTCACCGGCCGCGGCACCCTCTCCGTAAACGGGCAGCCGGTCCACCCGCAGGCGGTCCTGGAGCCGAACTGCATCCTTCGCCTGACCCCGCAGGGTCCGGCATTCCGCTTTCTGGGCGAAGGACGGCTGGCCGAGTTCGAGGCGCCGGCCTTCCGGGAGCCTCAGGATTCTCCTGCGGAAATCCCCGGCAGCGCCCCTTCCGAGCCGCCGGATAAATCCGGCAAGGGCCCGCGCTCCATCCTGAAAAAGTTCTGGAGCCGCTGACCCTCCGCAACCCTGAATGATCAGGAGGCGGTATGCAGATCCCATCCCTTCCGTTCAAGATCCTCGCCATCGCCCCTTTTCGAGGCGCCGGGGAAGCCGTCTGGCGCGACGCCCCGATCACCGTCGACCCATCCGACCTGGACCGGGTGCTGGCGCAGCTGAAGCCGGCTTTGTACATCCCCCTGCCGAAGGAACTCTGCCCGGCAGGCGGTCTGGATCTTGCCTGGCAACACCTCAAATCGTTCCACCCCGATACCCTGATCCAGACCGATCCCTTCCTGAAGGCCCTCGTCGAGGCGAAGGCCTTCGCCGCGGAGTCCAGCCGTCAGGGCGTCGACAACCAGTCGATCTGCAGCGCCCTGGCTGCGCGGCCCCATCTGCCGCCCATCCACTGCCCCGATGCCCCGATTTCGGAGCCGCGCGGTTCGTCCACCGGCGGAATCGACAAGATCCTCGAGATGGTCGCCCTGCCCGGAGGGAGCGGGGCGCCGGATACCTCCGCCCGGTCGATCACCGCCGTATTGGACGACCTGCTTTCCCGGACCCTTCAGCGCATCTTCGCCGATCCATCCCATCAGGCCCTCGAAGGATCCTGGCGCGGACTCAAGCTCCTGCTGGGTCAGGGGGCGGCGGACGGCACGGTCGAGATCAGCCTGCTCCCGGCCGCGGCGGAGACGCTCGCCGAAACCATCGAACTCGCGCTCGATCACCTGATCGCCTCGCCGCCTTCGGTGATCCTCCTGGACCTCCCCTGCGACAGCTCCCCGTCCGGCATCGAGCGCCTCGAACGGACCGCGGCACTCGCCGAGACCCTCCTTTCCCCTGCGGTCTGCTGGATCGGGCCGCGCTTTCTGCATCTCGAGGATTGGGGTGAACTCGACCGGCTCGCCTATCTGCCGCACACCGCCGAGGGCCCGGAATTCGCCAAGTGGCGCCGGTTCCAGCAGGAATCGAAGGCGCGCTGGCTGGCCCTCACCTGCAACCGCCTGCCCGCCAGGTTTCCATACGGCCCGGAAAACCCGCCCCGCACAGCCGCATTCGAAGAGAAGACGCCCCCCTGGATCGCGCCGGTCTGGGGGCTTGCCTCGCTCCTGGTGCAGAGCCTGCACCGGACGGGGTGGCCCACCGCCTTCACCCAATGGCAGCGCATCCGGTTGGAGGATCAGCCTCTTCATGCCATCGCGCAAGGACGGCAGATCCCCACGGAAATGCCTCTGAGCGAGGAGCGGCTTGCACAATTCATCCGCACCGGCATCCTGCCTCTTATGGCCGCACGAAACCAGGACGTGGTCTTTACCCCGGCCGAGACGACGGCCGCAGGCACCTCGCTCGCCTACCAGCTCTTCGTCTCCCGGATCACCCAGGTTGTCTTGTGGTGCAAAGACCATTTCCCCCATGGGCGGCCCGCCCCGGCCACCCTCGAAAACGATCTCAAGACCGCGTTCTCGCGCTTCTGGGAGCGCACCGGGCACCGCCTCCCGGACGGGTTCACCCTCACCGTCAGCAGCCCGGAAGGAGAAGATCGCCCCGAGGTCCTGATCGACCTCCTTCCCCCGCGATCCATCGTCCCATCCGGTGAACGCGTCACCCTGCAGTTTCCCTGGTCTTGACCGCTGCGGCGGATGTTTCTTTGACGACCAGGTCTTCGAAGTAGACCCGGCTGTCGGCCTTGGTCCAGAGGCCGACATAGCCCTCGACGGGCTTCCTGGCCTCGAAGATCAGCACGGGCTCTCCATCCACAGAGCACTCGACGGAGGATGCTTGCACCCGGACCGACAGGCGGTAGCCCCGGCCCGATTCCACCTCCCGTTTCGCCTCCGTGCGGCTGACCCGCTTGCCCTTCACGAACTCGAAGACCACGGCGCTCCCCGCCAGGGCGTCCAGGGCGAAAACGAAATAGTGGTTGAAGTTCCGGAAGCCGAAAACCAGGCCGCCTGTCCTGTCGATGCATCCGCCCTCGAGGCTCAGGGTCGCCTCGACCGTGGCGTTGGTGACGTGGCTTTCCTTCAATACCGCCAGGGGAAAATAGTGGTAGGCCTGAATGCTGTCCAAAAACCGCTGGTATCGATCCCCGGCCATCTTCCCCATGATGTTCTTGAAGGTGCAGGAAAGCCCCTCTCCCGAACCTGAGCCTTCCTGGAGCCAGCCTTGGCGCCCTCCGCGCTCCCCGGCTCGCCACTCTCCGACCAGGGTGTAAAAACCCTCGAGCGCCGCCCTGGAGTCGCCCAACAGGTTGTAGTCGCCTGCAAGAAAGGCCTTCACCATGGGTTCCACCTGGTCCCTGCCCTGTATCGCCAGGTCCAGGAGCCGGGTGACGGCCAGCAGTCGACCCACCTGATCCAGCGCCTCCTCCATCGAATCCCGGTCATATCCCTTGAGGACCGCCTCCAACAGGTCTCCCGAGATGTTCAGGGTGAAGCCCAGTTGCTCGAGCACCTCCGAAAGGAAGTGGATCCGCATGGAGCGGCCGAACCAGGAGCCGGCGCCCCCGCCGAACTGAAGCGAGATGTAGTTGTTGTCGGGCTCGTCGGAATGAAAGATATCCAGATTCGCGTAGTGGTACCCGAACTTGAAGCTCAGGTTCACGTACTCGTCGGAAAGGACGACGTAGCTCGCCATCTGCGGCGGCGACCCGGAGGTCATGAGCGCCATGACGTTCCTGGCGCTCAGGCCGACGGCCCCGGACCAGCTGATGCCGGGGTGAGAAAGGCCGCGCCAGAGGGCCTTCATGGGCGGGGATGCGATCGCATCCGGCGTAATGTCGTCGCAGGTAGTGAGGCTCTTCTCGAGCCCGGCGCCGAGATCCACGAAATACAGGGCCACGGGGATATTGGCGGTCATCCTGACCGAACGGACCCCCTCCTCGCCCGCCTCCTGCGAAAGCCCGAACATCTCCTTCACCACGGTCTCATGGCTGTACCGGATGATATCATGAATCGTCTCGCAATTCTCGGGCGAGAAGGAAGCCGACTTTGGGTCCGTGAGGTTCAGCGGAGAGACCCGGGCCATGATCTCGTTCATCTTCCGCCGGACGGGGCTTTGGAAAACCCCTTCCCCCGGCGGCGAAACAGGGGCCTCGAGTCCGGCGACCACTCCTTTGTAGACGGTCGCGCTGTCCGCCACCAGGGTGACCTCCTCCCCCTCCTTCAACACGCCGGTGGCGTCGCCCGCCTGCACGACCATCGGAACCCCGAACTCCCGCGCGACGGAGGCCAGGTGGCTCGCCACGCTCCCCAGATCCGTGATGATGCCCCGTAAGGAACCTACGAAACGGGCGTATTCGGGGGAAGCGGCCTTGGCCACCAGGATGGCGTCCCTGGGGACGGAGCCTCCCTTTATCCCCGATGCGTGCAGGACCCTGCCGGATGCCGCCCCGCCGGAGGCGCGGCTCCCTCCCGAAAAGAGAACAGCGTGTCCTTCGAAGGCATCCGCCCCGGACATCTCCTGCGGGCGGGACTGCGTGATGCCCAGCGGACGCGACTGGAGGATGAAAAGCCGGCCGTTCGGGTCCCTGCACCATTCCATGTCCTGCGGTGCGCCGAAGTGCCGTTCGAGCTGCAGCCCCCACTGCGCCAGTGCCCGGACCGACGCATCATCCAGCGACGGCTCCTCGCGGTCCCGCCCCGTCAACTCCTCGAGGCGCGTCCCCCCTCCCTCCGCCGCCACCATTCGGTAGGGCTTGGGACTGATTGCACGCCTCGTGATCTCCCCCGTTTCACGGTCCACGTAAAAGGTATCCGGGGAGGATTCGCCCGAGACCAGAAGTTCACCAAGCCCCCACGTCGCTGTAACCATAACCTCGGAAGGCCCCTCCCTGGTAGATCCGGAAGGATCCGCCGAGTAGACGACGCCGCTCGCACGCGCCCCGATCATCGTCACCGCCGCCACACACATCGGCGTCGCGTGGTCGTCCAGACCGGACCGCATCCGGTACCGGATGGCGCGGGGGGAGTACTTGCTGGCGAGCACCGTCTTGTAGGCCTCGACCATCTGCGCCCGGCCGACGTTGAGCACGGTCTTGTACTGTCCGGCGAAGGACGCCTCCGTGTCTTCGCCTACAGCGGTGGAGCGCATGGCCACGCGGACCCCTTCACGGGTCTTGCCCTCCAGCGCCTCGTAGGCCTGATACAAGGCCTTTTCGAGCTCCGGAGGAAGGCCGGCCCGTAGGATCTTTTCCTGAATCGATGCGGCGACCGGATCGAGCGACTCGCCCCCCTCCGGGGTCAGCGCCCCGAGCATCTCGTCGATCGGTCCGTTCAGGTCGTTGCGCTCGAGAAACAGCCGGAAGGCCTCTGCGGTGACGACAAAGCCCGCCGGCACCGGAAGCCCCAGAACGTTGCCGATCACGGCAAGGTTGGTCGCCTTGGAACCGGCAACGGAGGTCATGTCCTCGGTGAGATCCTCGAACGGGAGCACCAGATCCCCGGAAATCCGCCCCGGCGAAACTTCGAAGAGCGGCCGGATGGCCTCGTCGACCTCTCCGCAGATCCGCACCAACCCTTTGTGGCGTCCGCCCGAAAGCGCGTCGAGGGCCTGGACCAGCTTTTCCGTGGCCTCGAAGAGGCGGTCGTAACGGCGCTCGACGGCGCTCAGCGCAAAGCCCTGGCTGTCCTCCTGGAGCAGTTCCAGTTCGGAGATGATGTTCAGCGCCTCGCGGTTCTGGACCAGAAACTCCTTGTACCAGTTGTACTTCTCGGCTATGCGCCCATCCAGGTTGACGAGGAGCGTGCACGCATCCTCCCTGCCGAAAAGATCCGCAATCAATCCCATACCCCACCTCCGAATCTCGCCCTGGCAAACGGGCCGGTCGACCTCGCTCTACGAACGTTCGCAGCCTTGTACCCCTGTCCATCCATCTCAGCCCCGCGAACGGGTCTGTTCTCAGCCGGACCTGCCGCACAAGCGACAGGATGCACTCCAGCAGGCTATAAGTTTTCCCAAAAAAGGAGCGCGGACCAGATGATACCATCCGGCACCAGCCGCTCCAACCAATAACGGGCAGTCTGCGTGCATCCTCAGGGCCCACATTTATTTCTACGCCCTATCGAGCGCGACGAATCCGCTGCCCGGGAGCTCGAAACCCGCCTCTTCCGGGTGTTCCAAAAGCGGCCTTTGGTGCAACGCTCCCGGCTTTCAGTCGCACTCCACCGGCTGCAGCCGGGCCTCTCCCCGCTCAGCGGCGCGCGGCAGATCCACGAGGATCCCTTGGGGGATATCGCCTCACTTCCGTCGCGGGTCGATTCCGTAGCGCTTCATTCGCTTCCAGACGGTCACCCGGCTCACACCCAGGATGTGTGCGGCCCTCGACTGGTTCCCCCCGGCCTCCTGCAGGGCCTGAATGAGGGCATCCCGCTCGAGCGTTGCCACGGCATCCAGGTCCTTTCGGGGCATCCTGCCAGGTGCGCCGGTGATCTTTGCCGGCAGATGCTCCAATCCGAGCATCTCCTCTTTGCAGAGGACAAAGGCGTATTCGATGGTGTTTCTGAGTTCGCGGACATTGCCCGGCCACGCATAGGCTGTCAGGGCCTCGATCGCCTCAGGAAGCAGGCCGTTGATGGATTTTCCGGTCTTGGTGGTCTGCTGGCGGATGAAGTGCTGCACCAGCAACGGGATGTCTTCTCGACGCTCGGCCAGCGAGGGGCAATACACCGGAAACACGTTGATTCGAAAAAAGAGATCTTCCCGGAATGCATTTTCGGCGGTCAATCTTTCGAGGTCCTTATGGGTGGCGGTAATAATCCGAACATCCACGGGGATGGACCGATGGTCCCCCACACGTTCGATCTCCTTTTCCTCCAAAACCCTCAAGAGCTTCACCTGGACCCCAGGGGGGATGTCCCCGATTTCATCCAGGAAAAGCGTCCCCTCGTGGGCCGCCTCGAAGCGGCCGATGCGGTAGCGATCGGCACCGGTATAAGCCCCCTTGACGTGGCCGAAAAGCTCGCTTTCCAGGAGATTCGGGTTCAACGCGGCGCAGTTGACCTTGATGAACGGCTTCTCGCGGCGGGGGCCGGCATGGTGGATGGCCCTCGCCACCAGTTCCTTGCCCGTTCCACTCCGGCCCTGAATCATGACAGGGACCTCCGTCTGGGCCACGTTGTCGATCAGGTCGTAGAGCCGCTGCATGACAGGCGATTCACCGACCAACCCGTAGTAGCCGTCTTCGAGCTGAAACGTCCTGCGCAGGGCGCCGATCTCCTGCTGCACCCGAACCACTTCAGACAGATCGGACAGGATCTCGATCGCCCCGAGGATCTCGCCCTCCGCATTGCGCAAGACCGTCGCGTCCTTCACGATGTGCACGGACCGCCCCTGCTTACTCGTGATCAAGCAGCGTTTGGCCTTGACATCCCCTGACGAATAAAGGCTGCACCAGGCTTCTCCCGTCCCCCGTCCGAAGATCTTGCATCCCGTGCAGTTGAGGGTGCGGCAGGATGCCCCCGCCAGTTCCTCGGCCCCATAACCGGTCATCTTTTCGGCCGCCGGATTCAGATAGAGAATCTTCCCTCCCGGATCCACCACCAGCAGGCCATCCCGCAGGGTGTTGACGATGGTCTCCCAGTAATCGGCAATTCTCATCGGTCCGTCCTCCTCACACCTCGAATCTCGCTCGCGCACCCCTTCAAGCCTAAACCCCGCTTGTCATCGGGATGCAATGATATCCCTGAAAGGCGGAACCAGCAGCGCGGGGCAAGCAACAGGCCTGTGCCAAACCAGGCCACCCGACATAGGCTCCCTTGTTCATCCAGGCTGCTTCCTGAAAATCATTAACAGCGGAAACACTGTTAATGCTAAATTGTTAATAAAAGTTAATATACCTGAACTTCGACAACCGGGCAACGGCTTTTACTCGCTTTTATTTCAAATATTTATACAGCCGATGCCTCCACCCTCTGGCTTGGCATCGGTATTGCTCTGTAGTCTCCAAAGGATGGCACCAGCCGACAAAACGTCCATCCTCGAAAAGGCACCAGAGCGTGCGGGAACTCCATCGCATCCCGCAGGTCTTCGCAGAACAGTGAGATGAAGGGGAAACGGGAGGAAACGATGAGGTGGACTATGGCACGGATGCGTCGGTTTTGGTTGCCGCTTTTCGCTGCGGCGCTCATTGCACCGGTTTGGGCCCTGGCGCAGGTCAGGGTCGTGGATGAAAATCAGGCGCCTGGACGCACGATGGCCCAGCAGGCGACCAAGGAGCGGACGGTCTGGATCACGGCCGACCATTCCAGGCATGAGCCGCTCCAGCAGACCTTTCAATCGGGGCCGGAGGTCACCAAGGCCTGCCTCTCCTGCCACGAACTGGCGGCCGGCCAGTTCCACAAGACCATCCACTGGACATGGCTGGACCCGAGCCGGCCGCCGGAGGAGCGGATCGGCAAGGCGGGCATCACCTTGAACAACTTCTGCATCAACGCGCAGTCCAACTGGCCACGGTGCACCTCGTGCCATGCAGGGTATGGCTGGAAAGACGAATCCTTCAACTTCAAGGATGAATACGCCGTCGACTGCCTCGTCTGTCACGAACAGACAGGCACCTACAAGAAATTCCCCACAGGTGCCGGCCACCCGGTCGACAAGCCCACGGTCTTCAAAGCGAATGGCAAACTCTACGAACCGCCGGACTGGAACAAGGTCGCCCAGAGCGTCGCCCGCCCTACCCGCAAGAACTGCGGCACCTGTCACTTTTTCGGCGGCGGCGGGGATGCCGTCAAGCATGGGGACCTGGATTCATCCATGATGATGCCGAACAAGGCCCTCGATGTACACATGGGGACGGACGGGCAAGATTTCGACTGCGTCCGTTGCCACACCACCGAACTGCACCGAATCGCTGGGAGGATTTATTCGAACCCGGCGGCCGGCCACCGGAAGAGCCTCGTCGAAGACGACCTCGCCGCCAAGATCATGTGCGAATCCTGCCACACCAGCACCCCGCACAAGCCGGGTGTCAAGGCCAACGACCATACCGACAAGGTGGCCTGCCAGAGCTGCCACATCCCGACCTTTGCACGGGAATTGGCGACCAAGATGTGGTGGGACTGGTCGACCGCCGGCCAGAAGAAAGAGGGCAAGCCCTTCGCCGAGAAAGGGCCGCACGGCAAACCTTCCTATGACTCCCTGAAGGGCAGTTTTGTGTGGGAAAAGGATGTCGTTCCTGAATACTTCTGGTTCAACGGGGCGATCCAGACCCTGACGGCCCAGGATGTCGTCGATCCGTCCCGGACCGTGGCGGTGAACACACCCCTCGGCAGCCCCGACGATCCCATGTCGCGGATCTTCCCCTTCAAGGTCCATCGGGGGAAACAGCCCTATGACAAGATCAACAAGACGGTGGTCATCCCCAAACTCTTCGGTCCCCCCGGCTCAGGGGCCTACTGGGCCGACTGGGATTGGCGCCGATCGATCGAAATCGGCATGCAGACCGCCGGGATCCCCTTCAGCGGTGAATTCGACTTCGTCGAAACCTCCTATGTGTTTCCGATCACCCACATGGTTGCGCCGAAAGACCAATCCCTGCAGTGCATCGAATGCCACAGCAAGGAGGGGCGGCTGCAGAACCTGGCCGGCTTCTACATGCCGGGGCGCGACCGCAACCCGGTGGTTCATTTCCTCGGCTGGGCCGTCGTCCTCGGCTCCCTGCTGGGCGTATTCGTTCACGGAATCGGCAGAATGGTCGCCGGCGGCCGAAAGGAGAAATAGACATGGAATCCCGCTTGACCAACATTTATCTTTACACACGCTACGAACGCTTCTGGCACTGGCTGCAAACGATCCTGATCCTCTTGCTGCTGGTCACGGGGTTCGAGATCAACGGCCTCTTCAGCCTGTTCGGATTCAAAGTGGCCTCAGAAATCCACAATACAGCGGGGATCGCGTGGTTGATCGCCTTTGCGTTTTTCATCTTCTGGCTTTTCACCACCGGTGAGTGGCGTCAGTATATCCCCACCACGAAGAAGATGCTCCTGGTCATCCGCTATTACAGCTACGGGATCTTCCGCGGCGAATCGCACCCGGTCCCCAAGAAAAGAGACGCCAAACACAACCCGCTTCAGCGGCTCGTGTACCTTTCCCTCGCGGCCCTGCTGCTCCCGGTCCAGATGGCGACCGGCCTCGTCTACTGGGGCTACAACTCCTGGGCAGGGTGGGGGTTGAGCGGCCTGTCCCTGACGGTGGTCGCCGCCATCCACCTGGCCGGAGCCTTTGCCATCCTCTCCTTCCTCGTCGTCCATCTGTACATGATCACGACAGGGCACACCCTTTTCGCCCACACGAGGGCCATGATCAGCGGCTGGGAAGAAGTTCCCGAAGGAACCGAAATCGAGGACTGGGAGCGCAAGCCCAGAAAGGCCGAGGCCGGGGTCTGCTGAAGCCCGCTCCATGTGAACCGCCGCAGACCCTCTGTTCGGCCGCCCGGGTTCCCCCCGGGCGGCCGTTGCCCCCTCCCGATCACAAAAAACCGCTTTCTATTCGGAAACCCATCCTGCGAAACACGTTCGGCGTCCTGACACCCCCTAGACCCCCCCGGGTCCGCAAGGCCTGTCAGAGGCTGCCAGCCATCCGTATTTATCTTTCAGCGCGCATGAAATTGCGGTATTTTGACAGCAGGAGGTATCGTTGCTCGTCCGGGTCGTTCAACGGGTTACTACAGCAACGGGGGAGACCCGGAAAACGGGCTTCTCCCGCCGGGCCGTCCCATCTGCAGACCTGAAGCGGCCTGCCGGTTGCCTTTTCGCTGATCGCCAACGGCTGTCGGCCTTCTGCCCATCGAGCACCGGGCATTCTATCCGACAATCCAATCGGGTGATGGTACTTCAAGATCGCCTTTTTCCTAACCCCTGACAAACGGAGGCCCGAGCCGCCATGAGCCAGACGGAGCAAGCCCGATGGATCGAGGATCTAATTACGGATTTCATCGACCACTCGCCTGAAAACACCCTCCAGAACGCCGCGAACGAAAAGGCCTTCGCCTCGCCTCTGATAGGCTTCGCAAGGGGCGACGACCCGTTGTTCGAGGCCTTCAAAGAGCACGTCGGCCCTTTCCATCTGACCTCCTGGGAGATCTTCGCGCTCACCTTCGACGACCCTCATGTCCGCCCTGAAGAGATCAGCGTCATCAGCTGGATCCTCCCCCAAAACGCGCTCACGAAAGCAGAAAACAGCCGGGAAAAGACCTACCCCTCGGAGCGGTGGGCCAGAGGGCGCATCTTCGGCGAGATCGTCAACGAAAAGCTCCGCCGGCATGTCGTGGAAAACCTTGTATCCAAGGGCATCCAGGCCGTCGCCCCTGTGCTCAGCCCTCAGTTCAGCTGGCGGATATCCCCGCGCTACGACTTCGCCTCCACCTGGTCCGAACGCCATGCAGCCTTTGCGGCCGGGCTGGGGACCTTCGGCCTGTGCGACGGGCTGATCACTCCGGCCGGAAAGGCCATGCGCACGGGATCGGTGGTGGCCCGCGTCCAGGTTCCGCCCACGCAAAGGCCTTACACCGACCATCGGGCCTACTGCCTCTTTTTCAGCCGGGGGACCTGCGGCAAATGCATCCCCCGCTGCCCGGTCGGGGCCATCACCCCCAGGGGGAAGGACAAGCGCAAGTGCGCCGCGTACGTCGGCGGAGCCGCAAGGGAATATGTCAAGAGCCGATATGGCCTGGAAGGCTATGCCTGCGGCCTGTGTCAAACGGGCGTCCCCTGCGAATCGGGCATCCCCGCCGGGGACTGATCCGGTGCACGTCATCGACCCATAAATCGCGCCGCCCTGGCCTTCGCATTCATTGGCAGCATGCACGAACCTGTCACCAGGGCGAACACCCGGAGGAGCATCACAAAATGAAGCATTTTCGCAAGGAATTGTGGTTCGAGGTGCCCACGCGGCGTGCCTTCATCAACATAACGCCGCAGGTGGAAGACTGTGTGAGGGAAAGCGGGATTCAGAAAGGCCTTGCCTTGGTGAAGGGCAAGCAGAGCTACTTACCATGAGACCGTTGATCTTACCTAACTCTTCGCCGATATTCTGAAAATCAGAATCCAGACAGAATGCACCCCAAACCTGAATCCGTAAGCGAATTACTTATAAAATTAACGCACATAGCAATATAATATATTGATTTTATTCTGTCAATCTGCTACGGTTTCACCTATCAAAAGATCACTTGGAAGGTGAAATGTGAAACTATTTATCCATATCACGGAACAGCTCCTTCTGCATTTTATATATCAGTTTCACTGATCATCTGCTATATTTTCCAGGCTACAATCATAGGCACAAATTTCCCAAATCAAATCCAAATACAATTTGCTTAGACTTCTATTCAAAACAGCCTTTTTTAGTGAATATAGCACCTGATCAATAGAACATGCAGCCGCATGTGCTTTCTTTATTTTTGATTTGATTTTATAATAATTAAATCTAATTGAATTAGAGGTGCCTTTAATGCGGATATACAACAAATCGGAATGGCTCAGTATTTGTATTGCAACAGTTATTTTAACACTAATTTCTGTTTTCTTTTCAAATAAGCACTGCTTTGGTGGAAATTATATTGTTGCAACATCAAATGAATTACAGGATGCACTTACGGAATGCGCACGAACCAATGCAAATAGTGTAATCAGAATAAAATCCGGTACTTACTATGGTAATTTTGTTTATCAAGGAGAATTTACCGAACATAAAAATCTTGTGATAATAGGTGAAAGCGCCAGAGGCGAATTGCCACAGCTAGTTGCGTCTACTGAGGCTGAAACACTGAAAATTTCTATCAAAGGACCACGGAGTATAATCATCGCGGGATTATCGATATCAGGTGGAGCAAATGGAGTAAAAATAACATCCATTGGCGATTCGGACATTATTCAGAGAATTGCATTTATCGGAAATACCGTCACTGAAAGCATTGAGACGGGTGTCAAGATCGTCTGCGAACAGCCTGCAGCAATTTTGTGTATTCAAAACGATTTTACCAAAAATAAATCTTCAGGTGTGTCTATCTACACAAAGATCGACGGAAATGCCCCAAATATACGCTTCGCAAAAAACACTGTCTTAGATAACAGTGGCAGGGGAGTCGTAATTGAATCACGTTCAGTCACTGGCATCTCAGGAGGTATTCTTTTCAAAAACAATATCATTTCTGGAAATGGGAATGGCGGAATAAGCGCAACAAGTCTCTCTGAATCAGGCCTGAGGGGAGGAAATATCGTTTTCGCTAATAATCAGATTACGCGAAATGTGGCTAACGCTAGTTATGGTGGAGGGATTATCGCCGGTGCGTCTTGGGGCAATATTGGAGATATACACTTTACAGGAAACACAATTTCAGAGAATTTTGGTGGCGCAGGGGGAGGTGGGGTATACATTGTTTCGGCTACAGCTTCTGATGGCGTAGGACAATTATACTTTGAAAATAATGTCATTAGCGGAAACGAAACCTACATGAAGGGGGGTGGCGTCTTGATCTCTTCCTATCCTGCAGGCAACTCCAACGCTGACATAACTTTTTTGAATAATGTCATTTCGTCGAACGCAGCAGAGGACCGCGGTGCAGCGGTTAGAATTGATAGCTTCCCCTGCGGCAATGCTTCATCAAACATTCTCTTTAGGCACAACACGATAAATGAGAATTTCATAGAACGGCAAGCATTAGGTGTTGTCGATGTAAATATGCATCCATCAACTTCGATTAGCAACAGAATGAGTTTTGCAGAAAACATTATAACAAGCAATATCGGTGAAGGCTTATCGATTATTTTAACACCATATTCAGATCAAGCAATGCCGTTGGCAGAAACTGAAATTGAAGTTTACGCTAATCAGATTAATAACAATCTATGCATGGGAGCAGGGGCCGCTGGGGGTCTGTATATAGTGAGGGGCTTTGCGAATGCTACGGGAGATATCAAAATTATAGGAAACGAAATCAATGATAATAGAAGTGCAGGAGATGGTGGCGGCATGAGTCTACATTTATCGGATTATTATGCGCCGCCAACAGAAAAAAACTATATTGAATTGAGTGATAATCTGATTTGTGATAATACGTCTAATAGCACCGGCGGAGGTGTATGCATTCGTTCATCACCAAAAAATAATGTTAAAGACAATATTGTTATTAGAAATAATATTATCAGCGGAAACCATGCAGAGAAATTGGCTGGGGGTTTATATGTCTATAGTTCTGCAGGTCAGGGAGAACCTGATGATGTTTTATTGATAAACAATTCAATCGCGATGAATTCTGCAAATGGACTAGGCAAAGGAGTTTTCATCAATGGTTGCAGTAGATTAGATGTTTACAACAATGTCATTTGGGGAAATATTGATAGTGAAGATATCGTATTGTATAATGAACTTATATTAAATGCCAATGGATACAACAATAATTATTCTATAATAAATGGTTTTTGGTCGAATTCTGGTGATAATTTCAATTTTGATCCTCTCTTCAGCGATCCTTTAAATCGAGATTTTCATTTGGATCAAAAGTCAGATTGCATTGATACAGGAACAAATGATGCTCCAGCAATATCTGATCATGATTTCGATGGAAACGAGAGAATTTTTGATGGTGATGGTGATTCAATGGCAATTATTGATATTGGCGCTTTGGAGTTTATTTACAAGTGAAGTTTCTTATTCGCTTATACTATAAACCCCTATTTTTAATAAAATCTTTTCGTATGATAAAAAGATGAAAAAGTCAATCCTATCAAGATATCATGTAGACGATGTCCCGCTTTTACTTAAACCGATTTTTTATCTATATGGCTATAGTATCCCATCTATCCTTTTCACTTATTCCTGAATCCGTGAGAGTCGAGTA
>ENA-OSEO01000491-OSEO01000491.1-sediment-metagenome-genome-assembly--contig:-NODE-491-length-98900-cov-5.288769_pt1 | contig 98900 bp, 81 predicted proteins | sample MGYA00237883_ERZ534232 | MGnify/ENA metagenome assembly ERZ534232
CCCCGGTTCCATAGCAGATAATCGAGCTTCATTGGAGGAACCTCGAGGCCTTCCTGCCGCAGCGCTTCCGCGATTAGCTCCACAGCGTGCAGGGCGCAGGCACGGAGCTCAACCTCTTGCGGAGACCGTGCTGGAATCGATTCGCCTGCATCAATCCGGGCAGCAAGCGCTTTGTCATACAGCAGTACGCCGTCCACACGCAAGACGTGGGGAACCAGATTGTCGGCAAAAATGGTCAGGCGGTCCAGGTCGTCAAATCTGCCACGGCCTTCTCCCGAAAAAGCAACTGCAAGGTCCGCTGCGGTGATCTGTGCCCGTTTGTAAAACGGCACATGCAGCCCCTTATAGGGCAAGACATCGTCAAAAAAGGGCATTTCGATAAGCTGCTGAACCAGCTGTTCGGCAGAACCTGCAGCCGATTCCACCAACGTGACGAAACTGCCGTTGAACCGTTCCAGCAAAAATTTGCCGAGATCGTTGAGTGCAGCTGCAAACAGCTGCATCAGTTCTCCGGCAGACTGGTTGTCCGGTTCCTGCCCGAAAATCTTTGTGCAATCCTCGGCGCTGAGCTGCGTCAGCTGTTGGGCTGAAAGAGGGCCATGTTTCCGATAAAAGTCCGTGAGGGACCAGGCTACGGTGAAATAGCCCGACTTGCCGGGCCTTTTGCGCAAATGGGGGAAATAGCCGGAACCGAAGTTGATGGCATCCAACGTGATAAGAAAAGCCAGTGTGTCATTCCCATGACCGAGATAGTGGGTCGCGCCGTCGAGCTCGGGACTGGCGACCTGCGCCAGCGGCAACGATCTTGCGTACGCCGCAATGTGCGAATAGTTGATTTGCACATGACCTGCCATTTGGGAAACCGTCTTGCATGCCCGGCGCACTTGCTCGAAAATACGGTGATCCATAATTCTTCATTCACCGCCGTCACCAAAGGAAATGCCTTTGATTTGAGCATCTCTGGCGATTTTAAAGATCGAAGAAAACTCTGCGACCGGCCTTTTTTCGTCATTGTAGACAATGGCGCGTCCCTTCACGATCCTGCCTTCTTTTTCAACGATCTGTGCTTCGGCAGTTACGATGCCTTGTTTGACCGGATAGAGGAATTTCGTCTCCATGGAAATGGTGGCAAAGTGGGTCTCCGGAGGGACCAGGCTTTTGATAGCCATAACCACGGCCGTATCGGCCAGGCTGGCCAGGGCTCCTCCGTGCATCAAGCCGGCGCCCTGGGCGAGATCTATGACAAAGGGCATGGTCAGGATTGCCCTGCCGTTAGAAGCTTCCTCAATGGTCATATTCAGCAACCGCTCGAAGGGGGCACAGCTGATCCAGGAATCCATGTGAAATTGGTGCGGTCCTGTGTATTGTTCTGACATTTCGCTTCCTTTGTGGTATGGGTATTTTCCAGCCTACAGGCAGGATGCGCTCTTTTTATCATAGCCCAGCTGCCGCTTGGCAAGCAAATTCCAACGAATTATAATCTTGGCAAAATCCAACGCCTCAACATTAGCAGGAACCCTGTATGAAAGTGACCTTGGTGATGGCTCTGACCCTGGACGGCAAAATCGGCAAAACCCCTGACCACTTCCCCGACTGGACAGGCAAGGAAGACAAGAAGCTGTTCGCATCGATCAGCCGAAAAGCCGGCGTTGTGATCATGGGCTCTAAAACCTTCGAGACATTCGGGAGTCCTCTGCCGGGGCGCAAAAACATCGTCATGAGCCGGAAGAAGGCAAGGAAATCCGCCTGGGACAACCTTGTTTATACAAACAAGAAGCCGGCACAGATTCTCCGCGAACTGGAGAATGAAGGCTACACGGAAGCTATTTTGGCGGGCGGTTCGCTGGTCAATTCTCTCTTCGCCGAAGAAGGGCTGATCGATGAAGTCGTCGTCACCATTTCACCGAAAATCTTCGGCTACGGTCTGTCGCTTTTTTCGCAAGAAATCTCGATGGAACTGAAGCTGGAAAGCGCAGAAAGGATCGGACAGGATCTGGTCTGCTTGAAATATCAGGTGGTCAAATAAGTATTTCATTAACCAAACGGATGATTCATCACCCCGAAGGACCTCAAATGCCTATCTACAGTACAGCTGGCGATCAGCGATTGAAATTTCACGAGGATAAAGTGAAAGCCGTTCCGCAAAGAATAGTCGTTTTTCAGCAGAACGGCAGCGGTGAAAAAAAGATAGCCGCTCTCAGGACCCGTAACGACGGACTGATGGAGCTGGAAATCGTGTCCATCGATTCTCCTCTGCCCCCGATCCTCGATGAGTCCGATGAATACCTACCCACAGAGCTAAAAGCCGATCTGGTGCTCGACTTCCTCAAGCATCCGGACCTCTCTCAGGACCTGGCCAAGCTCTGTCAATCTCTGAACATCCCCATTGTCGCTTCGGGCAAAAAACACAGGGTCAGGTGGGCCATCGCGCCGCCGACCTGATGCGGGCTCTCCAGGCAGGTCTGCCTGGGAATCTATGGTGAAAGGTTCGGGGCTCCGGAGTTTGTCGCCGAGGTCTGCGAAGGCAAGATTTCGCGAGTAGAGGTGGTGCGAGGGGCGCCCTGCGGCGCCACGCATGAAGCCGCCGCCAGGATTATCGGCTGGCCGGTTGAAGAGGCCGCCACCCGCATCGGGCTGGAAACTCAGTACTTCTGTTCGGCGGACCCGGCGGGCTGGGACCCGCTCTACGGGAAAAGTCCGGTCCATTTTGCAGGTGAGGTGCACAAGGCCGCCTTTCTGCGCGCCCTTGACGGGTGGGCATTAGACGCGGAGACGCGGGGATGCGGAGACACGGAGGCGTAGGGATATTGAGACGACCATTGTAGGTCAGGCTGCGAGCCGTGGAGATACCAGACACTTGACTGGGCCGTCAGAGAGCGCTCCGCACACCCTGACCTACGAAGGTTTCCGCGTCTCCCCTTCTCCGTGTCACCGTGTCTCTCCCTCGTCGGCTTTGACGACAGCCTCAATAGGGCGGGTCAGCCGGCCCCACGTAACCGCACATCCCGATTCGTGGCGAATTGACCAGCGGCACGGGCTCTCCGTAATCGTCGTGTGGATGGTCCTTGGCGTGCAGGTCGCACAATGTTCCCTGCTCGTCATGATCATACACGCATTCCAGGCAAAGCCAGGCGGCAGGTTTTCCGCACTCGGTGCACTTGGCTTCCGGTGGATGATTGCGCGCCATCAAAAAAATCGGGTGGCGACTCAAGGGCTTTCCCTGGCGCACGTCTGCGACCTTGATAAGCGTCTCCGACGTCGTCCCGAAATCATAAATGTGAGTCAGCACCAAACCGGGCTCAAAGGTTTGTTCTGCTCGTCTGGAAGCGGCAACTGTGCGCCCCTGCCATGCACCTCCCACTGAAAACTCGCTCATATGACCGCAGCATTCCAGCCAGATGGCCCGCAAATAGCGATCCAGATCCTTTAGCGTGGAGCTTCCTTTCATCTCGAGATGCAGCCAGTAATCACCCTCCCAGGCGTCTTCCACTTGCAGATGATAGATCGATTGCCCACGCCCCGAACCCTGGTTCGCGGCATTGATGGCTTCCTGCCTCTTGGGGCAGGATTTGAGGTGCTTTGCCAAACCGCCTCTGGTCATTTCGCGACTGCAGAAAACGCACAATCCCCGACTTTGTGTTTTCCGTGCCATAAAGCTCCACCTCGCTTTCCTTTACTCCAACTTGAAACCGGGATCTATTCCATGTGCCCGGACCGGTCATGGGCGTGCTGAACCTGATTGAGCCAATTTCTATCATCTTTGGTGCTTTTTGTCACTTGCGTACTCAAAACCAGCGGAGCCAGATCAGGTAAGTTCATGGCAGCCTCCTGCCGCTCGACAGATCGAACAGATGCAGTGCTTCGGGTGGAAATTCGAGATAGACCGCCTCGCCGGGAGCGATATCGCTGCAGTCCTCGGCCACACGGACCACCAGGCCGGTCTCATTGGACTTCACAAAGAGCAGAGTGTCCGGTTCCACCAGCTCTGCCACGTCCAGGAAGAATGGGACCCGGCCGGGACCAGCCAACCGATGGAGGACGATCCGTTCGGGCCTGATGCCAAGTACCGCTCCCTGGTCGTTCTCCATCAATCCCGGCGCTGCGATTTTGACGTCTCCGGTGTGAAACACGCCGTCGATCAGATGACCCTCCAGCGTGTTCATGGCGGGCCGGCCGATGAATTCGGCAACAAATCGGGTGGCCGGTTCGTGGTAGATCTTCCGAGGGACGTCAAATTGAACCAGTCTGCCGTAGCACAGCACGGCAATGCGGGTGCCCAAAGTCATGGCTTCTTCCTGGTCGTGGGTCACAAAGACGAAAGTGCTGCCCAGTTCGCGGTGCAATCGCTTGAGCTCCGTTCGGGTCTGCAGTCTGAGCAGGGCGTCCAGGTTGGACAGAGGCTCGTCCATCAAGCAGATATCCGGTTTCCAGACCAAAGCACGTGCCACGGCGACGCGCTGCGCCTGGCCGCCGGAAAGCTGGCGCGGACGCCGATCGAGATAATCCTCAATTTGCAGCAGTTCGGCCACCCTGCGGACCTCTTCTGCAATCCGTCCCCTGGCCAGCTTGCGAACCCGCAGCGGATAGGCGATGTTTTCAAAAACGGTTTTATGAGGATACAAGGCGTAGTTCTGGAACACCATGCTCATGTTGCGCTTGCGGGGGGGCAGCGGCGAAACGTCCACACCGTCCACCAGGATGCGCCCCGATGTGATCTCTTCAAGTCCTGAAAGGCAGCGGCAGGCGGTGGTCTTGCCGCTCCCTGAAGGCCCCAGGAAAACAACGAATTCCCCCTTGGCAAATTCAAGATCCAGATGGTCAAGTGCGATCGTGCCGTCCGGAAATTGCTTGCTCACCTTGTCGAAAATTACACTCATGGCATGCCTTCTGGTTGCAGTGCGCCGCGCGGCTTGCAGCATCCTAGCGTTTCATGGCTGTAAAGGTCAGGCCTCGCACCAGGTGCTTTTGGACGAAAAAGGTAAAAATAACGATCGGCAGCGTCGCGACCATTGCCACGGCGGCCACCTGCCCCCAAAGGGTGCCGTGGGGCGTCACCAGGCCCGGAATGCCCACGGTCAATGTGCGGGATTCGAAGGCCGTCAGAATCATGGCATACAACAGCTCGTTCCAGGAAAGAATGAAACAGAGCACCGCGGCAGCCGCAATGCCCGGCGCCGCCATGGGCAGCAGCACCCGCACGAAAGTGCCGGCCCGCGTGTTGCCGTCCATCTGGGCCGCTTCGTCCACTTCCGGCGGGATCTCTTCGAAAAAGCTGCGCATCATCCAGACCACCAGGCTCAAGTTGAACGAAGAGTGCGCCAGAATCACCGCATACAATGAATCCAGCAAGCCCAGCCTGCCGAACAGCAAAAACATGGGCACCACCACGGAAACGGCCGGAGCCATGCGCGTTGTGAGAAAGAAAAAGAACAGGTCATCTTTTCCCGCAAAGCGCTGTCTGGCAAATACGTATGCGGCGGGCGTCCCGACCAGCAACGAGAGCAGAGTGGTTGCAGAAGCCACTAAGATGCTGTTGCCGACCAGGGGCAGGTAATGCTTGTGGATGAAGACCGTCCGGTAATGTTCCCAGGTGGGCGAAAAAAACCATCGGGGTGTTGGAGCGAGCGCGTCGACTCTGGTTTTTATGGATGTCAGAAACAGCCAGAGATAAGGCGTCAAGGCTATCACTATCGACACCAGGACCACTCCGACGGCGATATTCCTCCAGGCTCTGCTCACTGCGCCTCGCCCTCCTGCCAGTTCATCGCCTTGTAGAAGAGCGAGCAGAGGATGAGCACCACGAGATAGACCATGAAAGCCACCACCGATCCGTAACCGAAGTCCCAGTTGCGGAAGTTGATGCGCCAGGTGTAGATGGCGAGCAATTCAGTGGCCGTGCCGGGTCCGCCGCCGGTGAGGATGAAAACCTTGTCAAACTCCTTGAAAGCGTCGATACCGCGCAACAGCAATACCAGAGCGATGATGGGCCGCAGCAGAGGCAGTGTGACGTCGAAAAAGACGCGGATCGGTCCCGCGCCGTCGATGATTGCCGCCTCGTAAGGCTCCCGCGGCAGACTCAGCAAACCGGCCAGCAGAACCAGTGCAACAAATGGCGTCCATTCCCACACATCGATCAGAATCATGGTGGGCAGCACCAATGAATAGCTGGACAACGGCGCCGTCTGCGCGCCCAACATATCCAGCTGGCGAGCGTAGTGAGTCAGCATCCCGAATTCCCCCTGCAGCAGCAGCTTCCACATCAAACCGACGGCCACCGGCGCCAGCATCATGGGAAGGAGAATGAGCGTGAGCAGCAGGCGGTGTCTTTTGACGAAGTGAAACATCACCAGAGCCAGCCCGAAGCCCAGGAAAAACTCAACACTGACCGCGGCGCCGACGAACTTGATGGTGGTCCAAAAGCTCTGCCAGAAGATCGGATCGTCGCACATGAGCTTGCGGTAGTTGTCAAACCCCACAAAATTGCCGTTGCGATTGGGTATGGCGAAGCTCAGGTCGGTGAAGGAGACCGCCACCATGCACAAAAAGGGGCCCACCAGCAGGGCAAGCAGCATGATGAGCGAGGGGGCCAGGAACAGCGGCCCGACCCCCTTATCCAGAAAAATCCGCCTCCAGCCGGCGATCACTTCTCTGACTCCAGTCTCATAATCTCACCCATGGCATTCGTAACCGAATGGTAGACAAGCGATTTCACACCGTACCTCCCGGCGGAGCCCTCAACAAAGCCCTGTTTGTGCTCCCGCGTGCGCTTCACGAGATTCGACGCCACTCCGGCGTACAGTGTGCCGTTGCGCTTGCCGGCAAGGATGTACATATAGAATTGCCTGGTCGTCGGCTGAACCCTGTCATTCCGGCGGGCGTCCAGCGGGAGCGACAATCGAATTCCCGGGAGCGATACTTGTCTCTTGCCTGCCTTCCGATGCGGTACCTCTCCTTCTCACCGTATCACCGCATCCCCCCCCTCACCGCGTCACCGCGTCTCCCCTCTCCGTGACACCGCGTCCCCGCATCACCGTGTCACACCTCGAGAACCGGGACTATCACTCGACCGGATACTTCAACGGCGCCTTGTCCCCCAGCAGCTTGTGTATCTCCACAGCGGCCCAGTCCAGTGCTTCCTTGGAGGACTTCTGTCCCGACAGGGCGTCGCTCAAGGCGAGCACCAGTATATCGGTCATCTGAGGAGACTCGGGGAAGGTCGCCTTGGGCCTGGCCGCCGCGTTGGTTTCCATGGCCGCCTTGGTGTACGCGAGCTTCTGCACTTCGGGATTGGCATAAACGTCGGGTCGGGGTGAAGCGCCGCCGTTGAGCTGCTGGAATAGTTGTTGATCGTACTGCAACGCCCATTGAATGAAGAGGAAGGCGGCTTCCTTGTTTTTGGAGGTTGCCGGAATGAGATAGGACCAGCCTTCCACCTGTCCTGTTTTGCCGCCCTTGCCCTGAGGCACCATGCCGAATCCCATCTTGCCGGCCACGGTGCTTTGCTTTGGATCTTCCACCGCATAAGTGGCGTCGTTCCACATGATGCACTGGAAAATGCGGGCCTGCTGCATGGCTGCCATGACACCGTCCCAATCGTAGTTCATGGTGTCGGAAGGGGAATATTGCACCAGGTTCTTATAATAGTCCAAAGATGCTATGGCTTCGGGGCTGTTCACTATGATCGGGCCGTATTCGTAGCCCCTGGCTGCTTCCAGCACGTCGCCGCCGAAGCTGTAAAGAAAATTGAGCCATTCATACCACAAGGCCACATGGCGTTTGCCCTGAATGGCGGTGCCGAAAAATCCCTTGTCCGGGCGCGTGAACCATGCGGCCATGTCTTTATACTCGTCCCAGTTTTCCGGTTGTTTGAGGTCGTAGCCGTAGCTGGCTTTGAATCCTTCTCTTTCCTTGGGGTCGTTGACCAGATCGGCCCGGTACCATAGAAACATGGTGATGGCGCTGAACGGATAACCGTAAGGCCGATCATTATACCAGGAAATTTCTTTCCAGAGGTTGTTGTAGAGCTCCTTTTCGGGTTGGAAATCCGGGTTGTTGAGCTTAGCATCGTCAGTGAACCTGGTGATGGGAATCACATGGTTGTTTTCCACAAAGCGTCCAAGCTCGCGGTGGGGCTGAATGATGAAGTCGTAGCGGCCGGTGCGAGAGTTGAGGTCCAACATGACTTTATCCACCGCCTCTTCGTGAGCATATTGTTCGATAACGACCTCGATGCCCGTTTCCCGGGTGAACCTCTCTTTGAGCTTGTCGAGGGCTTCGAGGGGCGGCAAGGCTTCGCCGATGGTCCTTATGGTGGCTCCCCGATAGGGTTCGGCGGCCTCCTTGAGGTTCCAGCAAAACGCCGGTTGGGCTCCGCCAAGGATCAGCAGCGCCAGTGCCAGAAACAGCCAAACACGACTTGCCTGCAATTCCAACCTTGGACTTTCGCATCCTCTCATGGGATTCCTCCTTCCGGGTAGGGCATAATGGAAAAAACAAAACCTGTAAAGCCCTCAGGTTATATTCACCAAAATTTGGCAATTCTTGTTATAGCAAGAGTGTGATCGTCATGCCAGCTTTCGCCGGACTGACGGAAGGTTGCCAATGTAATCGCCGAATACAGGCTTTAGAAAGATCTTATTCGCCGATTCAAGGGAGCATCGTGTATTGTTGCGGACAATCGAAGTAAAATTGGCTCATCGCGGATTAGCGTGATCGTGTCGCTCTGCAGCCGTTTGCCCTGAGGTATCGAAGGGCAGCCCATCAGTTCGTGCTTCGATACCTCAGCACGAACCGAGTGCGTAAATCACGGTAATCCGCGATGAGCCGTAAAATTTACATGTACAAAAGTGCTGGAGCTCTGCACACCCTTGACCTTTTTGTTTATTTGAGGAGCACGGTATGGATTTCATATTTATGCTGACCCGCGGCGACCTGACCGTCGAGGACTGCCTGGAGGTCTTCGAAGCCGTCAAGAGCTCCGGGCTCGAGCACGTCGGCTTCAAAGACATCGGCGTTCCCGTCGCCACCCTCAGGGAGCTGAGCTCGCGCATGAAAGCCGCAGGCATGACGACTTATCTGGAGGTGGTCAGCGAGACTGAAGACGACACCCGCCGTTCTGCCGAAGCTGCTTTGGAAATGGGGGTGGACAGATTAATGGGCGGCACCTGCGCGGAGAAGATCCTGGACATTCTTAAGGGAAGCTCCATAAAATATTTCCCTTTTCCGGGCATTCCGGTGGGCCATCCAACCAGGCTGGGCGGGACTCCGAAACTGGTGGAGCAACAATGCCGGCATTTTATGGAGCTGGGCTGCGCCGGGGTTGATCTTTTGGCCTGCCGGGCCGTCGAAGCCGATCCCCTGGAGCTGGTCAAAGCGGCCGTGAGGGGCTTCCCGGGAGGCTACATCATTTGTGCCGGAAGCATCGACTCGCGGGAGCGGATTCGCGCCCTGAGACAGGCCGGAGCTCATGCCTTCACCATTGGCACAGCGGTGTTCGACGGCTCCTATTCTTCGCGTAAAGGTGACATCCTGTCACAGATAAGGGCCGTCCTTGGCGACGCGGCCGAGTTGGCGGCTGTTTGAAAATTGTAAAGAGCTGCCCCTGGTTGACCGTTACACCAACTTGCCGCCGTGGTGGGGAACAGACGCGGAGAAGGGAGACACGGGGACACGGGGACGCGGAGAGACGGAGAGACGTGGTACGTGGTACAGCCGGGCGAAAGTCGGTGCCGCTTTTCGCCGGCAAGCTCACGGCTGCGCTGGCTCACAGGGATTCATGAGTGTGGAGCGAGCTTGCTCGCGAGCCCCAAGGTCCCCTCGCTCCCACGCTCCGGATGGAGAGGTGTTTTTTCGCGTCGGCGCCTGCGTCCGGTGGCTCGCTGCCCGCGTATGAGACGCTGGAGCGTCCCGAAATGCGTTCCCACGCAGGAGCGTGGGAACGAGAAGTAATGCAGGAGCATGGGAACGAGAAGTAATGCAGGAGCATGGGAGGGAGATACAGTACGGTGGAATGGGAACGCGATGAATTCTGACGCCCTGCGCTTTGGCGGAAAGCTCCGATACGTAATTCCCGCAGGCATTCGGCGGGAATCCGGACAAATGGCTGTGTGGCTGGATTCCCGCCAGAAACGTGCGGGAATGACAACGAGGCGGAAATGCCAAAAGCGTTTTCTGAGAGCTATAGCTCGTTAAACTTGTTATGAGCTTGAAAGCACTTCAGGCTGTGGGGAAACGCCATGATCGTGGGCATTGACATCGGGACGCAAAGCCTCAAGGCGGTGGCCACCGGGGAAGACTTGTCCGTCAAGGGCGAGGCGTCCGTGAAGTACGAGCCGGTTTTCCCTCGGCCCGGCTGGGCCGAGCAAAGCCCCCGGCTTTGGGAGAACAGCCTGCGGCCGGCTGTTTCCGAAGCCCTGGCGCAGGCCGGATTCCAGCCATCGGACATCAAGGTTCTGGGCATTGCGGGACAGTTGGACGGCTGCCTGGCTGTGAACCGGCACGGACTTCCGCTGGGGCCGTGTCTCATCTGGATGGATCGGCGCGCCGTAGGCGAGGTCCCGTACCGATTGGCAGACCTGGTCCGCAATAAGACCGGCATTACGCTGGATGCGGCTCATATGGCGGCCAAGATGAGCTGGCTGTCGCGCCACCTGGAGGATGCCGGCGCCGTTCACCGGTTTCATCAGCCCGTATCGTACCTGGTTATGCGTCTGACCGGCCGGCACGTTCTGGATCACGCCGTGGCCTCGACTTCCATGGTGTACTCGCTGGAAAAGTCGGATTACGATGCGGAATTGCTGGATGCGTTCGGGCTCGATCGAGAACGGCTGCCGGAAATAGCGCCCGCCTGGAGTGTGGCCGGCGCGCTCACCGCCGCAGGCGCCGCCCTGTGCGGCCTGCCGCAAGGCATTCCGGTGACGGTGGGCACCGGGGATGATTATTCTACGCCTCTTGGCGCCGGCCTGATCAGACCAGGACGGCTCGTTTCGGTGCTGGGTACGGCCGAAGTGGCCGGCGCGCTCGACCTGAAGCCTAAAATCGACACACGCGGCTTGGTGGAAACTCACCGCTATTTTGGCGACTGTTTTTTCATAGAAAATCCCGGCTGGCTTTCGGGCGGAGCGGTGGAATGGTTCGTAAGGACCTGGCGATTGAGCGGAGTGGAGGAGATGAATCTTCTGGCGGAAACGGTTCAGCCGGGCTGCGACGGAATGCTTTTTCTACCCGGCCTGTCCGGGGCCATGGCTCCGGAATGGATCGAAGCGGCGCGCGGCTGCTTTTATGGCTTGAGCGCCGCCCACAGTTCCGCCCACATGGCCAGAGCGGTGCTCGAAGGCTGCGGCTTCGCCATGCTGGACGTATTGCAGCGCCTGAAGTCCATGGAGGTTCCAATCGAATCCATCCTGCTGTTGGGAGGAGGCGCCCGAAGCCGAATCTGGGCTAAGATCCGCTCCGACATGAGTGGACTGCCCGTGGCCATACCGGCCCGCGTGGACACTTCAGCGGTTGGAGCGGCCATGTTGGCCGCCGTGGCCGGCGGGTTGCAGCCCACCCTCGAGCAATGTGCGGAGCTCATTTCCGGCGAAGGACAAGAAATTCAACCCTCTGCGGAAAACCACATTTTATACCAGGCCGCCCACGCCCGCCAGCTCCTGTTGTTTGACAGCCTGCGCCCCCTGTACGAGGAGGTGAGAAGGATGGAAGCGGAAAAGCGTGAACAGTGAACAGTGAACGGTGAACAGTGAGCAGTGAACGGTGAAGAGTGAACGGTGAACGGTGAGGAGTGAAAGATGTGTAGAGCTCCTGAAAAGCCGTAGGGCTCGTTCCCCGAACGAGCCGAGCAACAGGGCGTTGGGGAAGCATATCATAGGTCTTTAAATGAACAGGCAGATGCCGGGCACTTCCGTCCTTTGCCTTCCGCACTCCGCACTCTGTCAAAAGGGAGATCTTTCATGTTTGAGCAGACCATCGCGCAGCTCCTCGACGGCCGCTATCCCGATCCGGACGGAGGTCCGGACATCGGGGTGGATTGCAGGGCTGTGATCATAAGCGATTCTCTGGCCGGAACCGAGGCTGATTTGATCGGCTCGCTCGGTTTCGGTCCCGCTCTCGCTCTGGTTATGGACGAAAACACCTGGGAGGCTCTGGGAATGAGGGTCCGGCAAAGCATCGAATCCAGCTTCAAAATCTTGCCGCTGGTGCTTCCAGGGCGGCCGCATGCCGATCGTGAAACCGTGGAAAACTTGCGTAAGCTGAGCATGGAAGCCGCTGCTCTTATCGCCGTAGGCTCGGGCACCATCAATGATCTCTGCAAGTATGCGGCATTCCTGGATGCCAAACCTTATGCCGTTTTCCCCACGGCTCCCTCCATGAACGGGTACACTTCGGCCAACGCGGCCATCACCGTTGAAGGCCATAAAAAATCGCTGGCCGCCGTGATGCCCCGAGGCGTATTCATCGACTTGAGTATTTTGGCGAAGGCCCCGAAGCGCATGATCCGCTCCGGCCTCGGCGACAGCATTTGCCGGTCGACCGCCCAGGCGGATTGGCTGTTGTCGCATTTGCTGTTCGACACTTCCTATCGCACCGCCCCCTTCCAGCTGCTGGCACCCTTTGAAGGTGAGCTGCTGCGCAGCGGTTCCAGACTGGTTCAGGGGGACCTTGCGGCGATGAGGCTTCTTGCCTGCACGCTGGTGATGTCCGGCTTCGGTATGACCATTTGCGGCGGAAGCTATCCGGCAAGTCAGGGAGAGCATCTCATCAGCCATTATATCGAGATGAGGGCCGGCGAGGGGCTTGCGGAATCTTTCCACGGGGAGCAAATCGGTGTAACGACTCTCACCATGGCCGCTCTCCAGGAGCGCATCCTGGCTTTGGAATCTCTGCAGATAAGACCGACGGAAGTGACCGAGGAAGATGTCAAAAGTCATTTTGGCGCTCATCTGGGAGCGGCATGCTGGCAGGAATTTCAGGCCAAAAGGTTGGATGCCGATGGTGCCGCCGATCTGCAGCGCACCATCGATACCCGCTGGGACGAAATCCGCGCCCGGTTGAAATCGGTGACCCGCAGCAGCGCCGAGCTGCAAGCTGCCCTGGAGCAGGCCGGCTGCCCGCTGCGACCCTCGGATCTCGGCTGGTCCGACGGTTTCTACCGGGAAGCGGTGGCTCACAGCCGCGAGATCAGGGACCGCTACACCTTTCTCGATCTGGCCGGGGACGCCGGTCTATTTGATCTGAGCGTATAGGAATTTGCATTCGGGGACGCGGATGGACACGGATTAACACGGATGGACTCGCATCTCCCGGGCATAAACGCGGAGGCGAAGAAGGTAAGGCGGACTTGAACTGATTCATGTTGTGGCACGGTCGTGAGACCGCGCCACAACTAGGGTCAGCCGCGGATGGACACGGATGAGCGCAGATAGATTTGACCGAAGCCATCCGTGTCCATCCGTGTCCATCCGTGTCCATCCGTGTCTAAATTCGAAAAGGAAAGCATCAATCATGCGACCTATCAGCGAATTTCCTTTGCCGGCAAGAAAAGCCGTGCGGTATGTCCTGACGGACATTGACGACACCCTCACCACGGCCGGCCGGCTTCCGGCAGCGGCTTATGCCGCCCTGGAACGACTGCAGCAAAGCGGCCGCCGGATCGTGCCGATAACCGGCCGGCCGGCCGGCTGGTGCGACCATATCGCCCGCATGTGGCCGGTGGACGGGCTGGTGGGGGAAAACGGAGCTTTTTACTTCTACTATGACCGTGCCGCACACCGGATGATCCGCCGCTACGCCAGGAGCGACGCCGAGCGCCGGCGGGACCGGGAGAAGCTCGACGCACTTGCCGAAATCATACTGGAGCGGGTGCCGGGTGCCGCCGTGGCTGCCGACCAAGCGTACCGCGTGGCGGATCTGGCCATCGATTTCTGCGAGGACGTGGCCGCTCTGCCTTTCGATCAGGTGAAAAAAATCGCGGCCATTTTTCGGGCAGCCGGGGCCACGGCCAGGATCAGCTCCATCCACGTCAATGGCTGGTTTGGCGATTACGACAAGCTGACCATGAGCAAGCATCTCTTTTTGGAAGTGTTCGGTGAGGATCTGGAGCGCATTCGCGAGCAGGTGGTGTTTGCGGGGGATTCCCCCAACGATTCGGCCATGTTTGGCTTTTTCCCCAATGCTGTGGGCGTGGCCAATATTAGAAAATTTGTCGGAATGCTTGCAGCCGAACCGGCCTGGGTTGCTTCCCGGGAGGGCGGTGAGGGTTTTGCCGAGTTTGCTGAAGCTCTGCTGGAATCTTAGTGCAGCCGCTTGAAAAGCTCATCTTGATACGTTAATGAATTCGCTCAGCGTGACAAGTCGAACAACTCCCTTGGAGTTTTCGGATGTGAGTTGTTATGGAAAGCAATCTTTTTTGGCAGGCAATTTCTCAGACGAGCCTACTTGCCCGGAAACGGACGAGAGGGTTGAGCTTGCGTGATTAAAGGCTGGCGTATGCAACAACAAGTCACTTTGAACTGGCAGGGGGAGTTTGTCTCCCCAATTTGCGAAAAACAGTTTCAAGCCGCGAAATGGCCGCTTAACACCAATCGCGCGAAATTGGTCTGCGGTCTTACGGCGCTCATCTATCTGGCCGCCGCCCACGCCGATTATATGGTGCTTGGCCTGACCCGATCCTTCTATATCCTGTTGGCCATGCGGGTGCTGAGCGCCCTGGTGGGGCTGGCGAACTTCCTTCTGGCTTTCAGGAAGGAACCGTTCCCGCTATATGCCTATACGGTTGCCGCCTACATGGTAATGTTGGCAATATCCGAATCGGTGGATGCCGTGGTCAAGTCCCGGGCTCTGGACGAACAGATGATTCCCTACACGGTGATCATTATCCTGACATTCTATGTGTTCCTGCCTATCCGGACGTATCCGACTTTTGTCGCCGCACTCTTCGGATCGATGGTTTATGCGCTGACATTATTTTTTTCTACAACTATGCCTGCGGCGGATGTGTTCAACGTGGTACTGTTTCTCATTGTGGTGAACGCCTTCGGCCTTTATTTTCTGGTCAGCTTTTCCAGCTCTCAACGCAGCGAGTTCTTTGCCTTTACTGAAGAAAAGAGGTTGAACGAAGAGCTGAAAAACGAAGTGGAGCGCCGAAGACAGGTGGAAGCGAAGCAGCAGCAGTTGATCGACAGCCTCAAGAAGGCCATGGACGAAGTCAAGACCTTGCGGGGGTTCATCCCGATTTGTGCGAGCTGCAAGAAGATCCGGGATGACGAGGGTTATTGGAAGCAAATCGAAGTGTATATTCAGGAGCATTCTTCCGCCACCTTCTCTCACGGCATATGCCCCGACTGCGCCAGGAAGCTCTACCCGGAGTTTTTCAAAAAATAACGATCCACCGGCACAAAGCATGATGTACACGCACACATACAACAAATTTAGTAACCGTTCACCATACAGCCTTTTATGAACCGCAAAGGCGCAAAGAACGCCAAGATTCGCAAAGGTTGTATCCTCTAGAGAGGACTCTTTGCGTGTCTTTGAGTCCTTCGCGTCTTTGTGGTGAACGATTACCAAATTTATACTCTGTGATAGAGTAGTCCGCCATGTGATCCCGGCCAAAGGCCGCTTTCTGAAAAACAAAGCCTGAGAAGCAAATGATCGACCGTGATGAAGATAAGCTCCAGTCAAGTTCACGAACCCGCCCCGGGAGACTCGAAAGATGAGAGTGAATCGTTTGGTCTTGATGGCAAATATCCTGTGGCTGATTACCTTTACGGCGTCTTTGGGGCTTGCTGGTCAGGGCGGGACTGCGCCGACCGCCAACAAAGGCGCAAAATGGCGCCTCGGCTACCTGGAGGGCGGACCATATACGAACTATCAGGGGTCGCTGCAGTCAATGGTGCAAACTCTCATGGACATGGGCTGGATCGAGCAAGCCCCGCTGCCCGCTCTGGAAAACTCGGAAGACACACAGCAATTATGGAGCTGGCTCAGCACTTCTGCCCGAAGCGACTATTTGCAGTTTGTGCCGGATGCCTACTGGTCGGCCGGCTGGGACAACGACAGAAGACGAAAGAATGCCGATCAGGCGGTTGAAAGACTCAACGTTCGGCGGGATATCGATCTGATGATGGCCATGGGCACCTGGGCGGGGCAGGATTTGGTGCCTGGAGTGCGAAAAGTTGCAATCGTTGTCATGTCCTGCAGCGACCCCGTAAGTGCCGGCATAATTCGAAGCAATGAAGACTCGGGTTGGGATAATGTAACGGCCTGGGTCGACCCGAATCGATATTTGAGGCGCCATCGCCTTTTTCACGATATTCTCAATTTCAAGAGACTGGGCGTCATCTATGAAAACAGCGAAAACGGGTGTGTGTACGCCGGCTTGGATTCTATCAGACAGGTGGCCGGCGAGAGAGGATTCGAGGTGATTGAATGTCACGCGCAGGAGGTCGGTTTAAGCTTCGAGGAGCTCCGCAGCGGAGTCGCAAAATGCGTCGATCGGCTTGCGCCTCTGGTCGATGCTTTTACGGTGACCGACCATAACGGTCAACTGCATAAGTTTTTCCCGGATTTGATACAACCTTTTTTCGAACATAAAGTTTCGGTTTATACGCCCGTAAGGGGTCCCCTTTATGTGCGGCGAGGGGTGCTTATGGGAATTGCGAAAACCGACTATGAAGGTCTCGGCAGCTATTATGCCGGCGTGATCGCCGAAATATTGAACGGCGCCCGCCCCCGCGACGTGAAGCAGGAGTATAAGGAGCCCCTGAAGTTGGTCTTGAATCTGGAAGCCGCCCGTCGTATTGGTTACCAAGTGCCGAAAAACCTGGAAGCTGTGGCTGATGAAGTGTATCAGCACATAGATGCAACCGAAGCCGACTAGATTGCGGGTCATGGGAATTCGTTGAAAGAAGCCAAGATAAAAACATATCCCATATACATCTGGACAACCGTCTTTGCTGCTCTTTTCGGGTGCGCGTTTTGGGTTGCCGCCGGGATTTTTGAATACTTTTTCTTCCACCGGAATTTGCGATTCCTGCTGCTCGAAGGTCCGGAAACCCTGCTCGATTCCATTATTCTCAAAGTGCCGCCCCAGGCGATATTTTCCAGAGTCTGTTTCATTATTGCCTGCCTTTCGGGAGGGCTGCTGGTAGCCATCTATTTGCGGCGCTCCCGGCTCGCTGAAAGAGAGCTGCGTGCATTAAATGTGGAGCTGGAATCCCGCGTGGCCGAGCGCACCGTGCAACTGGAAGCGATCAACAAGGAACTGGAGGCCTTCGCCTATTCAGTGTCGCATGACCTGCGAGCGCCTCTAAGGGCCATCAGGGAATTCAGCCAAATCATTCTGGAGGACCACTACGTTCTACTGGATGCGGAAGCCGGTGATTACTTTCGACGCATTGTGGCTGCCGCCATGCGCATGGATAATCTGATCGACGAGCTGCTGGAGCTGTCCGGATTGAGTCATGGGACAATGCATCGCGAGCCGGTCGATTTGAGTCAAGCTGCCGCGGAAATCATGCAGGACTTGAGAAAGCGGGAGCCGGACAGAAAGGTTATGGTGCGCATCGAGCCGGGCCTTACTGTCAACGGTGACCACCGCTTGCTTCGAGTGCTGCTGGAGAACCTTTTGGGCAATGCCTGGAAGTTTTCCGCAAGGAAATCGATCGCGGAGATTGAATTTCGGACTGCCGACAGGCACCGCAAAGGTGAGGAGGATCCGGGGGGTAAGAAAACTTTTGTGGTTCGCGACAATGGCGTTGGATTTGATTCGGCTTATGCCGATAAGCTTTTTGCTCCTTTCAAGCGTCTTCATTCCAGTAAGGATTTTGAGGGCAACGGGATCGGACTGGCCACGGTCAGGCGCGTTGTACTCAGGCACGGCGGACGGGTATGGGCTGAAGGATGCGTCGGGGCGGGAGCATGCTTTTATTTCGAGCTATGATCGGGAGGAAATGGCTGAAGGATGAAAAAACCACTTCGGGTTCTAATCGTCGAAGACTCGGCGGATGATGCACTGATCGTTGAAAGACGGCTCAACAAAGGCGGCTACGAGGTCATATCCAAGCGGGTGGAGAGTGCGGAGGCCATGAGGTCCGCTCTCACAGCCGGGCAGACCTGGGACGTTATTTTATGTGATTACGATATGCCTTGTTTCGATGCCCCCGCGGCGCTGGGCGTGGTGAAAGATCTCGAGCTCGACATTCCGTTCATCATCATCTCCGGCAAAGTGGGAGAGGAGCTGGCTGTGGCTTCCATGAAGGCGGGAGCCCATGATTTTCTGACCAAGGATAATCTCGTTCGCCTGGTGCCCGCCCTGGAAAGAGAGCTGCGCGAAGCCGAGATGCGCAGAGAGCGTGTGAAGTCCCAGAAAGAAAGGGCGATTTGGGAGGCAAAGTTCAGACTCCTGGCGGAGAGTATCGATGATGCGGTGTGGATATGCGATCCGGACAGCGGAGAGGTGCTCTATGTGAACCCGGCCTACGAAAGAATCTGGGGCAAGACCTGCGAAAACGCCTATCGTTCGTCAACATCGTACATGGAATCGATGCATCCGGACGATCGTGAGAGGTTCCTTCGAAGTGTGGAAAGTCTCGGAGAATCCACAGCCTGCACCGATGAGTATCGCATCGTTCGAGACGACGGCTCTGTCCGTTGGGTTCATCATCGAGCATTTCCGGTGTGTGATGAGCAGGGCAAACTCGGAATGATGGCGGTTGTGGCAACGGATATTAGCTTGAGAAAGCAGACGGAGGAAGCCTTGCTCGCGTCCCAAAAGACGCTGCGGCATCTTTCCGACAAGCTCCTGTCGGCTCAGGAAGAGGAGCGCAAAAGGATTGCGGGGGAGTTGCACGACAGCATCGGTCAAAACTTCCTGGCCGTCAAAGTAACCATACGAAATGCTCTCTCGCGCTTGAATAAAGGAAAGGTTGAACAAGCAGCCGCACTTCTGGAGCAGCTTCTGCCCGTCGTGAAGGAAGCCATCGAAGAGACTCGATTGATCTCCACGGGACTCAGACCCGCTGTGTTGGATAATTTGGGAATCCTGGCGACGATCCGCTGGTTTACGGACGGAATACGCGAACTGTATCCAAATCGGCAGCTTGAAGTGACAACCCGCATAAAAGAAAAGGACATTGCCGAAGAGCTGAAAATCACCATCTTCAGAATTGTGCAGGAAGCTCTGCAAAATGTAACCAAACACAGCCAAGCTGAATCGGTGAGCCTTTCCCTTGCGCAAACTAATGGCAGGATAGAATTGACCATTGAAGACGATGGAGTCGGGTTTGACCCGATGGGGCCCGCTGGTGCCGATAACAAGCGGGGGGGGATGGGGTTGACAAGCATGAGGGAGCGAGTGGAATTATCGGGGGGGGCCTTCTCCGTTGATTCCGGCATCGGCACGGGAACCAGGATCGTGGCTTCCTGGCCGCACCTGGCTGGAGCTGCAAAGGGCCCCCGTTTTGAGCCTTGATCCGTTGGCTTTCCACCCGAGCCGTTCAAGCTCGAGCTCTCCCGCTTGCCGATGCACTCTTCACGTCCTCTCAGCTTCCCGTGCTTACCCCCCGATCCTTAACTCTCAGCTCCCCGTTCGCTGCATCACTGGCCTCCATCCTTCCGCTTTTCATGCTTATTTTCCGTCCTCTCTTTTCACCGTTCACTCTTCACTCTTCACGTCACTGCCCTCCGTCGTCTGTCCTCATCCTTCATGACTAAATTATCTTTTGCTGGCATGAAGCACCGTAATGCCGATTACAGTCTCTCCCCCGTACCTGATGATGATGTCATCTTCTGTTAGCTCGCTATCCGTGACATGGCTTGGTTTTTTGAAATTAATGTATATTAAGAGGGCGCCAGTTCCTCAATAAGGTAATGCAGCTGCACGGCTCGCCTTTGCCTTGACTGAGTGCAATGATTGCACTATCATAGGCTATGCCGACGATCAAAAGATTTCCCAGCCTCCGCATTGAAATCAGGCCGAGGGATCATATGCCGCCACATTTTCATGTGGTTTTGGCCGATGGTCGCAATTGTCTGGTGGAAATTGATACGCTGGATGTGCTCGGGCCGATCAGGAGGGACGAAATTGCGGCGGCATTGGAATGGGCATTAGCTCATAAGGACGAGCTCAAGGCGGAGTGGAAAAAATGGCATCCATAAAGACAACTACCCCGAAGGCATTGGAAGTCACTGCACTGGAGCCCTATCGACTGCGCATCATATGGGATACCGGTGAAATCTTAGAGGTTGATGTTGAAGAGCAGCTTCGCAGTGTTCCCGAATATGCGCCCATTCTTGCCCCCGAGGTTTTCAGACAAGTGCACATTGCCGAATGGGGTGGCAGCATCGAATGGTTCGATACCGAATTCGGTGATGATAATGTGTATGCCTGGACTCGGGAGCAGATGGGCGAGGCATCCCACGAAATGTTCTTGGATTGGATGCGCCGAAACAATCTCAGCCTCGATTCAGCAGCCGAGGCGCTGGGTATGTCCAGGCGTATGGTAGCTTACTACCGCGCGGGACGAAAACCGATTCCCAAGTATGTCTGGCTCGCCTGCCTGGGCTGGGAGCTCGCGTGGTCTAAACGAAGTCGAGCAGACCGTACCTCTACGAAGCGGCACAACGCTGTATGAGTACGCTTTTTTGCCCCTCCTGCCTCGTATTGAATGAATCGGTCGACAAAAATTCCAGGAAAGGGGAGCTTCCCTGACAGGCTTTCACGTGATGTTCCGGAATTTCTATGCTGCTTGCTGATGAGTCACTTCCAGTGTAATAGTGTAATGTAAATGGTTCATTACAGAAGAGAAGGAAAGGCTGTGAAAACTTCTGCCAGGATCTGCCAAGAGGCGCACGGGAGCACCTGGCTCGCAAGGTTCCCGATTTCATCGGCTACTTGAAGAGCAAAGAGAGTCGAGGCGAATCCCATATTGAAAATCTGAGCAGGCGCAAACGACAGTCATGGAAGGCATTTGGGATAACGTCGAAGATGAGGTCTGGGATGACTTGTAAGCCGGGGGAGTTGGTCGCCATTCCATTCCTTATTCGGATCTGACTACCAGAAAAAGGCGCCCTGTGCTGGTGCTGACTAACTTAAGAATTTGCAGTTGGTTCGAAACTATCCAATTTCAATGCTATGAAATCTCGCAGTGTCAGTGATCACAATCTCTTCGTTTCACGATGGAAAATGATTTAATCATCCCCTGTTAAATCTCAGCTCCCTCATCCTCACTTTTCACCGCTCACTGTTCGCTATTCACCACTCAAAATAGGTATTTGTACGCATTGACAGCCGTTCCCAGGTAAGTAAACTGGTCCCCTGTGCAGGTCTTTCGCCTTCAGCCTGGTGAACACCAGTGCCGGCCTGCCACCTGACATCCTGACAAAGGCAAACCTTCCGAAAGGTGGGGACGCAAAGCCTCCGGTCTTATTCCCAAGAGGAAAGATAGCGGGGCTGCCAGGCGACCTCTTTAGGAGACCGCAATGGGACCCGTCTTCCACCCTGGAAGGCGGATTTTTTTGAGCCGGTGTGAATCCGTACTGCCTGACAAACCACGAAGAGCACCAAGAAACACGAAGAGAGCACAAAGATTAAATTCCTTTTCGTGATCTCTGCGGTCTTCGTGTCCTTCGCGATTAAGAAAAATTTCTTCATTTTTTGTGGAAAGGAGGGGAGCAAAATGGCACAACAATTTGGTACCGCCGGAGGGGGTGCGCGGCAGGTGGCCAGGGGCCGCTGTATGAAGGTGGTGCTGTATGCACAACAGAATCGTTTCGGTTAACATTGACAATATCCATCAATCAGAAGCAACGGAATTTATTTTGAAAGCTGACAGGGGAAGGGTTTCAGTATGCGCGCGAGTCTAATACCGGCGGTCGTGATGTTGGCATCGATGGGGTTGGCCCTTGGTGCAGTTTACAGCTTCAAGTTCCTTGCCAAGAAAAAGAAACGCAAGAACCCGCTCACCTCAAATCTGTTGCGTTCGCCTGGGGAATCTTTGAGAGAGAAAATTGAAGATCTCAACGATGACCTCATGCTAAATTTTGTTCTCATCGCTCTTATGCCCCTGCTGGTCTATTCAATGCATATTTCGGAATCATACTTAACGGGAACAAAAGAGACTACGTTCAGGGTCACTCTTTCAATTCTTTTGGCAGTATCCTTCACCGTATTCCCTCTATATAAGTTGTTCCGCCTCTGGCAACAGCGATTGCGGTTTCGCTTAGCCCATGACGCCGAAATGGCGACTGGGCAGGAGTTCAATAGTTTGATGCGGAACGGCTATCACATATTTCATGACTTTGTGGCAGACAAATTCAATATTGATCACATTATCGTTGGGCCGTCTGGCGTATACGCTGTGGAGACAAAGGCAAGGGCGAAGCCGATAACAGGAAACAACAAATTTGATGCAGAAGTGCTCTACGATGGTAAATCCCTGAAGTTCCCAAACTGGCTGGAAAGCAAGCCGATGCAACAGGCTGGTGCAGAAGCCGATTGGCTCATGAATTGGCTTTCGAGTGCCATTGGAGAACGGGTTAATGTTACGCCCATTGTTGCATTGCCCGGCTGGTATGTAAAACGAACCAGCTCTGGAGGAATACCTGTGATAAATCCAAAGCAGATTTTCAGCATCGTCAGGCAAAGCAACGGACTCTCACTTACTGATTCAATGGTTAAGAGAATAGTCCACCAACTGGACCAAAGATGTCGTGACATGGAACCGAAAGCTTATCTGTCTTCTTCCAAAAAATTTTGATTCGAGTAAGAACAAGGGTCCTCTTCGTTTCAGAACTGGCCATGCGTACACGACCCCCAGTCAGATGCCGGATGGCAGATGACCAGGATTTAATCTTGTGAAAACCCTGAGTAAATGCTAGGGAAATGGTAAACCTTGGGGGTGGAATCCCATTACACCTTGATCAAACGATTTGTTCGGCTGCTGTGAAAAAGCAATCGATGGCTGCAGCAAAGGGAAAGTCCGGTCCGGCAGCGGCGCTTTCGCGCGCCGTGCCGGATCTGATCGGCGGTTGGTTTTTGTTGAGGGGACTTCCAGGTTTTGAGCAGCATGTCACAATAGATTTAAGCACCCGCCTCCAACGAGCGCTGGACCGCTGCTACGCAAAAAGGGCGCCGGATTAGTTTAGCTGCTCGTCTTAAAGAGACCCATCCCTCAATACTCGGCGAAGTTCTATGCCGCGAATGCGCTCTGCGAAAAGATGTAGAGTCACAAGAAACTGAAATTACCCGTATAGGGCAAGGAGTAAATGGACCGTGAGTAAAGAAGTCGAATGGAGCAACCCCCCGGGTTTGAGGAAAAATAGTGCTTGACGGCCGAAATACACGAAAAGGTGGAGCTGTCTTGCCGCAAGCCCGCCGCGCTCGCACGCCCGATATTGACATTTGAGGATTAGCCGATGGCCCTGAAAAAGTCTCAACTCTACAGCTCCCTTTGGCAAAGCTGTGACGAACTGCGCGGCGGCATGGACGCCTCGCAGTACAAGGATTACGTCCTTACTCTGCTGTTCATGAAGTACGTGTCGGACAAATACGCCGGCAAGCCCGACGCGCTTCTCGAAGTACCAGAAGGCGGCGGCTTCGCCGACATGGTTAAGCTCAAGGGCGACAAGGAAATCGGTGATAAGATCAACAAGATCATCGGGCGACTCGCCGAAGCCAACGACCTCAAGGGGGTCATCGACCAGGCGGACTTCAACGACGAGGGTAAACTCGGCGCGGGCAAAGAGATGCAGGACCGACTGTCGAAGCTGGTAGCCATCTTCGACGGGCTCGACTTTCGCGCCAACCGCGCTGAGGGGGACGATCTGCTGGGTGACGCCTACGAGTACCTGATGCGGCACTTTGCAACCGAAAGTGGCAAGAGCAAGGGCCAGTTCTATACTCCGGCCGAGGTCTCACGCATCATGGCACGGGTGGTCGGCATCGGCCACGATACACGCCCGGACCAAACCATCTACGACCCCACCTGCGGCTCCGGTTCGCTGTTGCTCAAGGCCGCCGACGAAGCGCCGCGCGGCATCAGCATCTACGGTCAGGAGATGGACGTGGCCACCTGGGCACTGGCACGCATGAACATGATCCTGCACGGCCATCCCACCGCCGAGCTGTGGCGCGGCAACACGCTGGCTGCCCCATATTTCAAGAATAAGGACGACAGCCTGAAAAGCTTCGACTTCGCCGTTGCCAATCCGCCCTTCTCCGCCAAGGCCTGGTCCAGCGGGCTCGATCCGGCCAATGACGGGTTCGGGCGCTTCAAATACGGGATTCCCCCGGCCAAAAACGGCGATTATGCTTTCTTGCTGCATTTTATCAAGTCGCTCAAGAGCAAGGGCAAGGGCGCCATCATTTTGCCCCACGGGGTTCTGTTCCGCGGCAACAAGGAAGGGGACATCCGCAGCAACCTCGTGCAGCGCGGTCTGATCAAGGGCGTCATCGGCCTGCCCGCCAACCTCTTCTACGGCACCGGCATTCCCGCCTGCATCGTGGTGATCGACAAGGAGCACGCCCACGCCCGCACCGGCGTTTTCATGGTCGATGCCGGCAAAGGATTTCTCAAGGATGGCAACAAGAACCGCCTGCGATCCCAGGACATCCACAAAATCGTGGACGTGTTCAACCGGCAGATGGAACTGCCGCGTTACTCGCGAATGGTGCCGGTGGGCGAGATCGCCGGCCCCGCCAACGATTACAACCTCAATATCCCGCGCTACATCGATTCCAGCGAGCCCGAGGACCTGCACGACCTCGACGCGCATTTAAACGGCGGCATCCCCAACCGCGATATCGATGCGCTAGACGTCTACTGGCGCGTTTTTCCCTCGCTGCGTGAGGCACTGTTCCGCGGGAATGGCCGCGATGGCTACAGCGAATCTCGCGTGGAGGCGCAGCAGGTGAAGTCGACCATCCTCGACCACGGTGAGTTCAAAGCCTACGCGGCGCGGGTTGATGCGGTTTTCGACGCCTGGCGCCGGGAACACGAGCCTCGACTGAAAGGGCTGACGGTGAAAGTGAAGCCCAAGGAACTGATCCACGACCTGTCCGAAGACCTGCTCGTGCGATTTGCCGACTTGCCCCTGCTCAGCCGCTATGACGTCTACCAGCGGCTGATGGACTACTGGGCGGAAGTGATGCAAGATGATGTGTATCTGATCGCCGCCGACGGGTGGGTCGAGGCGGCCAGGCCGCGCGGCATTATCGAGGACAAAGATAGGAAGATCAAAGAGACGCCGGATCTGATCATTAAACGCAAGAAGTACAAGCTGGATCTGATCCCTCCTCAACTGATCATAGCTCGCTATTTCACCAAAGAGCAGGCGGCCATTGAGACGCTCCAGGCAGAGCAGCAAAGTGCCGCCCGCGAGCTGGAAGAGCTCATCGAGGAGCACACCGGTGATGAGGGTCTGCTGGCCGATGCCGTAAACGATAAGGGCAAGGTCACCAAGGGGGGCGTCAAGGAGCGGCTCAAGGAGATTGAGGACGGGGCGGAGAGCGGCGAGGAACTTGATGTGCTCAACCGCTACCTGGCGCTGATCGACGCTGAGTCGGAAGCGGGCAAGGCCGTCAAGGAGGCCCAGGCCGCGTTGGATGAAAAGGTGCTGAAGCAATACTCGAAGCTCAGTGAGGCCGAGATCAAAACTCTGGTGGTGGAAGATAAATGGCTTACCAGCCTTCGCGCAGCCATCGGCGGCGAGGTGCAACGGCTCACTCAGCAGCTTGCCGGGCGGGTGAAGGAATTGGACGAGCGCTACGTGCGGCCACTGCCCGAGTTGGAGCGAGAGCTCGAGGCTTTCAGCGCCAAAGTCGAAGGGCACCTAAAGAAGATGGGATTGTTGTGGGAATGAGTCAGATGATGATAGAATCACAATCCTCTCCACAGGGAAATGATTCGCAAGCTCTGCCGCTCGGCTTTAAGCAGACCGAGTTGGGGGTACTGCCGAACGATTGGGACGTGTATTCCTGTGGAGATGTATGCCTCAAGATCCAAGACGGCACTCACTTTTCGCCCAAGATGGGTGGAATCGACTTTCTTTACGTGACCTCCCGCAACATTGGGAATGGGATCCTCGATGTTTCTGACGCAGAGCGGATCAGCGAGTTTGAACATCGCAAGATCTATTCGCGATGCGATACGCGATGTGGTGATCTGCTTTTAACCAAAGACGGTGCCAACACCGGCAATGCTGCAATCAACAATCTCGTTGAGGAATGCAGTCTCCTATCTAGCGTAACATTCCTTAGGTTCGACACGAGTTATCACGACGCACGTTTCTATCTCCAATACATTCTGTCGGCAGACGGGCAGAATCAAATCAAGGGCATGATGAGCGGGAACGCGATAACCCGGCTCACGCTTGCAAAAATAAGACAGTTCCGGGTCCCATGCCCTCCCCTCCCCGAACAACGAGCCATCGCCGAAGCGTTGTCGGATGTGGATGGGTTGATCTGGGCGTTGGATGCGCTGATCGCCAAGAAGCGGGCCATCAAGCAGGCCGCCATGCAGCAACTCCTCACCGGCAAAACCCACCTACCAGGTTTCAGCGGGGCGTGGGAGGCGAAGCGATTAGGAGATATTGGGCTTTTTCTTAAAGGCAGCGGGGTAACTCGCGAGAACGCTAACAGCGGACCTCTTGCCTGCATAAGATACGGCGAGATCTACACGACTCATAATTACTGTATCCGAACGTTTAACTCGTGGATTTCACACAAAGTGGCGGCAACAGCGACGCGGCTTGAGCCCGGAGACCTCTTGTTTGCCGGCTCTGGCGAAACGAAGGAGGAGATAGGAAAGTGTGTTGCGTTTGTGGACAACAGAGAGGCCTACGCGGGCGGTGACATTGTTATCTTGAGGCCGAAGGACACTGTTGATTCCCTCTTCCTGGGCTATGCTTTAAACATGGCCGAGGTGAACCGTCAGAAGTCTAGCCTCGGGCAGGGGGACGCAGTGGTTCATATAACTGCGACAGCTTTGGCTCAAGTCAAATTGTCAACTCCGCCATTGGAGGAACAAACCGCCATCGCCACCGTCCTCTCCGACATGGACGCCGAGATCGGTGCGCTGGAGCGGCGGCGGGACAAGACCCGGGCCATCAAGCAAGGCATGATGCAGCAGCTTCTCACCGGCCGGGTGCGGCTGGTCGAGCCGGTGCAAGCGGAGACCGGCGCATGACAGAAAGCCAGCACACCGAGTGGAAGACGTCCTGGCGGGACGAATACCTGAAATGGATCTGCGGCTTCGCCAATGCGCAGGGTGGTGTTCTGGAGATCGGGCGCAGCGACAAGGGGAAGGTCGTCGGCCTCAAGGAAGCTGCGCGGTTGATGGAAGAACTTCCCAACAAACTGCGCGACCTTCTGGGCATCGTGGCGGACATCAATCTATTGCACGAGCACGGCAAGCCATACCTGCGGATCATGGTCGAGCCGTATCCCGTACCGATCAGTTACCGTGGCGAATATCACTACCGCAGCGGCAGCACCAAGCAGGTGCTCAAGGGCGCGGCCCTCGACCGTTTTTTGCTGGGTAAGACCGGCAAACGCTGGTACGCGGTGCCGGTGCCCGGTGTTACGACAGATGAGCTCGATTCGGCCGCGTTGGCCCGCTTCCGCGAACAAGCGGCCCGGAGCAGGCGTCTGAGCTCGGATGCGCTCGACGAGGACGATCCGGGGCTGATCGAGAAACTGCGGTTGACCGAGGGCCGGTACTTGAAGCGGGCGGCCATCCTTCTGTTCCACCCGGATCCGGAACGGTTCTTCACCGGCGCGGCGGTGAAAATCGGCTACTTCGCGAGCGAATCGGACCTGCGCTATCACGACGAAGTCCGGGGCGACCTTTTTACTCAGGTCCACCAGACGATGGACCTGTTGCTGACCAAATACCTGAAGGCTGCGATCAGCTATGAGGGAATCCAGCGTGTCGAAAGCTATCCTATGCCGGAGGGCGCACTGCGCGAGGCCGTGCTGAACGCGATCGTGCACCGTGACTACGCGATCGCCGCGCCCATCCAGATCCGCGTGTATGCCGGTCGACTGCGGATATGGAATCCCGGACAACTGCCCGAGAACTGGTCGGAAGCGAAGCTGATAGGTCCACACCCCTCACAGCCCTACAATCCGGATGTGGCGAATGCCTTCTTCCGGGCCGGCGAGATCGAAGCCTGGGGGCGCGGGATTCAGCGCATCTTCGATGTCTGCCGGGAGGTGGGAACGCCGGCGCCCCAGATCCGAGTGGAACCAGGCGAATTGTGGTTCGAGTTCCCGTTCTCACAGGCTTACCTCGATGGCATTGCAGTTGTGGATCGGCGATTAAACGGCTCTGCCGAGACGACCCTGAAAACTTCGGTGAAAACTTCGGTGAAAACTTCGGTGAAAATCATTGAGATGATCCGTGAGGACCCGACCATCACCATACCTCAAATGGCCGAGGCCCTGGGGAAAACCAAGCGAGCTGTGGAGATGCAGCTCGCGAAACTTCGGGATTCGGGCACAGTAAAGCGCATCGGCCCTGCCCGGGGCGGTCACTGGGAGGTCACGGAGGACAAACATGGGTAAAGTCGGCCAGATGGAGATCCAGACACAGAAACAGGTGGTCCGCTTCTTCACCGACGTCCTCGGCTACGCCTACCTCGGCCGCTGGAAGGATCGAGAAGGCAACAGCAACATCGAGGAAGCACTATTGACCGACTGGCTGGAGCGCCAGGGGCACAGCGGGAAGATCATAGGCAAGGCACTGTTCGAGCTGGGTAAGGCTGGGGCGCTTGGCGGCAGCAAGACTCTCTACGATGCCAATCGGGAGTTTTATGGCTTCCTGCGCTACGGTGTGAAGGTTCGGCCGGAAGTGGGCGAACAGCACGTCACGGTCTGGCTGATCGATTGGGCCAACCCGGATAACAACGACTTCGCCGTCGCCGAGGAGGTGACGGTTTACGGCGTCAATACCAAGCGGCCCGACATCGTGCTCTATGTGAACGGCATCGCCATCGGCGTGCTGGAGCTAAAACGCTCCATCGTCTCCGTCACAGAAGGCATCCGCCAGAACCTCGACAGTCAAAAGAAGGAGTTTATCCGGCCCTTTTATGCCACGGTGCAGCTCGTGATGGCAGGCAACGAAACTGAAGGATTGCGCTACGGATTGATTGAGACGCCGGAGAAATACTGGCTGCGCTGGAAGGAGGCAAATGCCCACCCGGCTGCCGACGACAATCTACTGCTGCGTGAGCTTTTTCAGCTTTGCAGCAAGGCGCGACTGCTGGAGATCGTTCACGACTTCATGGTCTTCGACGCCGGCATTAAGAAGACCTGCCGCCACAACCAGTACTTCGGCGTGCGTGCGGCCCGGGCGCGTGTGCAGCGCCGCGAAGGCGGCATCCTCTGGCACACTCAGGGCAGCGGCAAGAGCCTGATCATGGTCTGGCTGGCCAAATGGATTCGCGAGCATGTGACAGACAGCCGGGTATTGATCCTCACCGACCGCACCGAGCTGGACGAGCAGATCGAGAAAGTGTTCAAGGGCTTGAATGAAGCCATCTACCGCACCAAAAGCGGGGCCGACCTTGTGCAAGTGCTGAATTCGAGTGAAGAATGGCTGATCGGCTCGCTGATCCACAAGTTCGGTGCAGGCGATGAGACGGGCGAAAAGGACGTCGAAGCCTTTGTCGAGGAGATCAAAAAGGGCCTGCCCAAGGGGTTCCACGTCAAGGGCGAGATCTTTGTCTTCGTGGACGAGTGCCATCGCACCCAGTCCGGCAAACTGCATGAGGCAATGAAGGCGTTACTGCCGGAAGCGATGCTGATCGGCTTCACCGGCACACCTCTGCTCAAAGCCGACAAGCGGCGCAGCATCGAGACCTTCGGGCCGTATATCCACACCTACAAGTACGATGAGGCAGTGCACGACGGCGTGGTGCTGGACCTGCGCTACGAGGCGCGCGACATCGATCAGAACATCACTTCGCAGGCCAAAATCGATCAGTGGTTCGAGCTCAAGACCCGGGGGTTGACCGACGTGGCCAAGGCCCAGCTCAAGCAGCGTTGGGGCACCATGCAGAAGGTGCTGAGCGCACGGGATCGGCTGGAAAAGATCGTTGCCGATATTTTGCTCGACATGGAAACCCGCGACCGGCTCAAGAGCGGCCATGGCAACGCGATGCTCGTCTCCGGCAGCATCTATTCAGCCTGCCGCTTTTTCGAGATGTTCCAGCAGACGGACCTTGCGCGCAAGTGCGCCATTATCACTTCCTACAAGCCATCCCCGGCGGCCATCAAGGGCGAGGAGGCCGGCGAGGGGCTGACCGAGAAGCTGCGCCAGTACGACATCTACCGCAAAATGCTGGCTGCGCACTTCAACGAGCCAGAAGACACAGCCATGTACAAGGTCGAGAAGTTCGAGCAGGAGGTGAAGAAGCGCTTCATCGACGACCCGGGGCAGATGAAGCTGCTGATCGTGGTGGATAAGCTCCTGACCGGCTTCGATGCGCCGCCGGCGACTTATCTATACATTGATAAGCAGATGCAAGACCACGGATTGTTCCAGGCTATCTGCCGGGTGAATCGTTTGGATGGCGAGGACAAGGAATACGGTTACATCATAGACTACAAGGACCTGTTTCGATCGTTGGAGCAGTCGATCAAGGACTACACCGGTGAAGCCTTTGCCGGCTTTGATGCGGCCGATGTGGACGGGCTGCTGAAAGACCGGTTGGGCCAGGGCCGCGAGCGGCTGGAAGAGGCGCGCGAGGCGATCAAGGCGCTTTGCGAAACGGTGGAACCGCCGCGGGATACGGCTGCCTATCTGCGCTACTTCTGCGCCGCGGAGAGCGGCAGTGCCGAACAGCTCAAAGACAACGAACCCAAGCGGGTGGCCCTTTACAAGCTGACAGCCGCGTTCCTGCGAGCGTACGCCAACCTGGCCAACGAGATGCGCGAGGCCGGCTACACCGAAGCCGAGGCTCAGGAAATCAAGACCGAGGTGGATCACTACGAAAAGGTTCGCGAAGAGGTGAAACTGGCCAGTGGGGACTACGTGGACATGAAGATGTACGAACCGGCCATGCGCCACCTGCTGGACACTTACATCCGGGCGGAAGAGAGTGAGAAGCTCTCGGCATTCGACGACATGACGCTGGTGCAGCTGATCGTAGAGCGCGGCGAAGCGGCTGTTGACTCGCTTCCCAAGGGGTTGCGCGAGGATCGCGAGGCCATGGCCGAGACTATCGAGAACAACGTGCGCCGGCTTATCATCGACGAGATGGCAGTCAACCCGAAGTATTACGAGAAGATGTCCGAGCTACTGGATGCCCTGATCGAACAGCGCAAGCGGGAGGCCCTGGACTACAAAGCGTATTTGGCGAAGATCGTTGCGCTCACCAGGAAGGCGAGCAAGCCCGAAACGCATGCTTCCTATCCTGCGGGCATCGATAGCTCGGTACTGCGTGCGCTGTACGACAACTTGGAGGGAACCCAAGTTCCAGAAGTGCATGAGCCACTCACGCCCTTCGGCAGCAACACTGCAATGGATACCAGAGCAGCTTTGGCGCTTTCTCTGGATCGCGCCATCCGCCAGGTAAAAAAGGCGGACTGGCGTGACAACCGGTTTAAGAAACTCGAGGTGCGCAACGCCATCAAGTCGGAGCTTGGCGATGATGAGGAGCTCACAAACACCCTATTCGAGATCGTGAAGAACCAACGTGACTATTGAGCCACATCACATAGAAGTCGGAGGGATTCCCATCGAGGTCCTGCACAAGGAGATCAAGAACCTCCACGTGGGCGTCTATCCGCCAAACGGGAGGGTGCGCGTTGCGGCGCCATTGTACCTCGATGATGAAGCTGTGAGACTGGCCGTCATTTCCCGTCTAGGGTGGATTCGCCGCCAGCAGGTCGCATTCGAGCAGCAGGATCGACAGTCCAACCGGGAGATGGTTACCGGCGAAAGCCATTACTTCGGTGGCAGGCGCTACCGGCTCAATCTGATCGAGCAAGACGGGCCGGCGAGCGTGCGCCTGGTAAACAACACCGCAATGGAACTGCGCGTTCGTCCCGGCACTTACCGGGACAAGCGGGAGGCCGTGCTTCATGAGTGGTACCGCAAACAGCTTCGGCAGCAGTTGCCGCCGCTGCTCGCCAAGTGGCAACCCAAGATGGACGTGACCGTTGCGGAGCTGCGTATCAAAAAAATGAAGACGCGCTGGGGTAGCTGCAATGCTGAAGCCCGCCGCATCTGGGTGAACCTCGAATTGGCGAAAAAGCCCGCGTCATGCCTGGAGTACATACTGGTGCACGAGATGGTCCATTTCCTTGAACGCCACCACAACGAGTTTTTTCGAGATTTGATGGATAAGTTGATGCCTGCTTGGCGCCTGCACCGCGAGGAGCTGAATCGTGCTCCGTTGGCTCATGAAACGTGGCGATACTGACAACACTATTAAATGTGTCTCAACTGCAAGGCTTAAAGCTACATGGCAGCCCAGTTGAGCGCATCAGAGTATGGTTGTTCTCTGAAATGGTAATGGTGTGGTCGCCGGCGCAGGCTCCAGGAGCGCGTGATTGGATGGCTTCAGACTGGTTTGATGAGGCAACCTCCAGGAATTCGGCTTCCTTAACGGGCTGCTCAAAGAGGCCAGGCGCAATGGAGGGAAAGCCCTGAGCGTGGCAGGGAGCGGAGATATTGGTGCATGCGATGCAGCAGAGCAACGGGGACAAGCGACACAATGCGGAATGTTTCCAGACAAACCATTCATGAACTTCCTATACCACTACCCCCAAAGTCAGTGCAAAAGCAAATTCTGGAGAAAGTAAACTTCTTGACGACTTATTGTAGAATACTTGAGACGCAACTCTCGCAAGCCCAACGCACCGCAGAAAGGTTAGCCCAAGCCGCTGTCGCAGTCATCACCGGCACCCAGATCAAGGACAAAGAGACCATGAAAGCACCCAAGACCGAACTGGTAACCAAACTGAAACTGGCGGCCAGCCCCAACAAAAACGATCAAGCGCCTCTTGCCGCCATTCTGGCCAGGCACAACGGCGAACTCTCCGCAAAGGGCTTGTGGAACTATTCCGGACTGGAGATCGACAGCTTTTACCAGCAATTGAAAACCGAAATGGTTCGGGGATGGACCGCGGAGCCCGAAAAAGCGCGTATCATTGAAAAGGCGGAGGCCGTGTAATGCCCACCTGCTGGATCATCGCCGGGCCGAACGGCGCGGGCAAGACCACTTTTGCGTTAAAATACTTACCCAGGGCTGCCGGATGCACCCATTTTATCAATGCGGATCTGATCGCGGCCGGACTATCGCCCCTGGCGCCGGAACGGGAACTGCTGGCGGCAAGCCGTCTATTTCTCCAGGAAATCAGGGAACGGGTCTTCAAACGCGAAGATTTTGCTTTTGAAACTACCCTGGCGGGTCGAGGGTATCTCAAGCTGATCCGGCAGTTACAATTTACAGGCTGGGAGGTGGAATTGATTTACCTTGCCCTGCCCAGCATGGAGATGTCAAAGCTCCGGGTGGCCGAGCGCGTGGCCCACGGCGGGCACAATATCCCGGAAAGAGACATCGAGCGCCGCTTCTCCCGCAGCCTGTCCAATCTGCTCACAGACTTCAGCAGCAGGGTATCCCACTGCTCCTGCTTTATGAACGATACGGAAAAACCGGTATTGATATTCGAGCAGCAGGGCGAAAACCGCGACATCTTCCACGAAGCGTATTACCAACTGTTGTTACGGGAGGCAGGATTATGAGATCCACCCACAAAACCGTGCCGTCTGAAAAAAGCAAGGAGATTTTAAAGGTCCTCATGGACGCGGTGGCTGAAACGCTGGAAACAAAGCGCAGGCTCGGCCAATACGCCGTCATCTGGGATGGGAAAAAACCTGTGCAAAAGGGTGCTGACGCTCCAAGCTCCAAGGATTGAACATGCGCATCGAACGCGTGAAAATCAGGAACTTTCGCAACCTGAAGGATCTGGAAATCTCTTTCACCGCATCTTCAGAAGATTCGGACGGGACCAAACACGACTTCAGGTCCCATGCTATCATCGGGCAGAACGGCTCCGGTAAGTCCAACCTGCTGGAAGCGATCATTACCATCTTCCGGGATCTGGACCTGAACAATGCCGCGAGCCTGGACTATGAGATGGATTACTCCGTCCGCGGCCACAGCATCAATCTGGCCGGGGTATCCGGCAAGAAACCCAAGGTAGTGATAAACGGAGAGAGAAGCTCTGCCAGTGCTTTGGCCGATCATGCCAGGGAATATCTCCCTTCCCACATATTTGCCTATTACTCGGGTAAGAATGAACGCATAGAACAGCTCTTCCAGGTTCACCAGAAGCGGTTCACCCAACTTTTGCGAAAGGGCCGGGACGAATTGATCCGCCGCCTGTTCTATTGCCGGGGCGGTCACAGCCAGCTGGTGTTGCTGGCCTGTCTATTGTCAAAAGATCCGGTATTCATCCGTCTACTGGATGACCTGAACATTTTGGATCTGGATTCCGCCTTATTCGTGCTAAAGCAGCCCTATCACCTGAAACGTACGTTGAACGAAGAAGATCTTTTAAACGGAGACAACCGCTTTTGGTATGCCCGTGGAACAGTAGTGAGCGAGTTTCTGGACAAGTTATGGCAACTGGCCGTGGCCCCCATTAATGAGACCAAATCCAAGCAACTGGATTTTCGAGGACGAAGCGAAAATCAGGAACAGCTTTACCTTTTCCTGCCTGACAAGCAGGGGCTTGAAATGCTCGGTCAACTGGTCGGCCCGCCCGACGTCTTTTTTCGCTATGCCGAGGGTGCCTATATCGGAGATCTTATCGACGAAGTACGCATTACCGTAAAGCACAAGGATACTCTTGGAAATATCAGCTTTGATCAACTCTCCGAAGGCGAGCTTCAGCTGCTCACTGTGCTGGGACTGATGCGTATTACCAGTCAGGATCATTGCTTGTTCCTGTTGGACGAGCCGGATACCCATTTGAATCCCGTGTGGAAGCTGCGTTATTTTGACGATATTGAAAAAGTCATCCAGCAGGATGAAGAAAAAACGCTGACGGGGGGCTCCAGACATCTCATGACTACGCCGACCACCTATGGGAGTTGCATCTGCAAGGGAAATTGCAGGAACGCAACCAATTTATCGATGAACATGCTGGGCACTGGGGCAAGCTGAAACTCTGGTTGCAGGTACTTTCCCTTGGAAAGTGCTGGTTCTCTGAGGTGCGCGAGTTCTACTCTCATTACGACGTGGAGCATTTCCGTCCGAAAAAAGAGCGCAAGGAATTGGACGGCACGGTGCGAGACGGCTACTGGTGGTTGGCATTTGACTACACCAACTTTCGACTGTGCGGCAACGTGGGCAACCGGAAGAAAGGCGGCTGGTTTCCTTTGAAGGCCGGTTCACTTTGTTCGGCATTCGACAATCGGTGTGAAAAGTCCGAAGCGCCGTACCTTCTTGATCCAACCGATCCGGATGACGTCAACCTGATAGCTTTTGACGAGGAAGGCAACGCCATTCCGGCTCCGGGAATTTCAGGATGGGAAGCCCAGCGGGTCGATGAGACCATTAAGCGACTCAAGCTCAACGAACATGAACCGTTAACAGAGGAACGTAAGAAGATCTGGCAAACCGTCTCCCGCGAGATCGAACAATACTTCACTGCAAAATCACGCTCTTCAGGCGGAGGCAATCCCGCGGCCAAGCAGCAAGTCAGGGAGCATCTCTATAGAATTCGGTCCATGACCAGAAGCGAAGCGGAACTGTCATCAGTCGCAAAATGGTGCCTGTTATTTCGTAATGATCCTCAGTTATCAAGGCTGGCCGCATAAGCAATGCTCACAGCATCAGCACAAGGGTCGATGCTCTTGACTCATATATTAGCAAAAATGATAGCGATGACACCAGTGTGCAGAGCACTGTTGGCAGGTGCCTGTAATAGAAGTGATCCACGAGCGGATTTGGACCGATTTCCCTTTGCCTTTATGACCGGCCGAACATGTCAGTCATGAAAGCGAATGCCCAATCGAGTTCGTATGGCGTTTACGCTATTCTATGCGTGCAGCAAGTTTGAAGAAAATCATCGGGCGTGGAATCCACGACCACGATCTTTGCAGGACTGTAGATGCTTTGTCTAAATGAGGGCGGCACATAGAAGAGGTTCGACGGTGTCTCTGGAGAAATATCTGGTCGCTTTCTCGCATCTGCGAACTTACAAAGATCGCCGCAAGTGGCTGCCGCTAACTGCTTATCAGGCTCCTCATAAGCCTTTTCTGCTGTTGTCGGTGATGGATCTGATCGCGCAGGGCTTGATAAACAGCCCGTTCGTTGACCCTTCTCTGGAGCTTGTCGATACGTTCAACGGCTACTGGAGCAGCATAATGCCGCTCGGCACCAAGGGGAACATGGCTTACCCGTTTCCCAGGCTTAAAACAGAAGGTTTCTGGCGGTTGATCCACAATCCGGGATACGAGAATGAAATCAATATCCAGTTCAGCTCAATGTCGCGACTGCGGGAGGTTTGCGCAGGTGCCACTATGGATGATGAGCTTTTTCAGTACCTGAGCAATCGAGAAGCCAGGGAACAGCTTCGAAAGGTTCTCATTGAAACCTATTTCGCCCCCGAGGTAAGGCCAACATTGCTGGAGCAGGGATTCGTGAATCTGGAGGCGTTTCATTACAGAAGAAGCCTGCTGGAAGTTAGAGAGACGATTGGAAGCTTTAACCAGCTTGTTTTGCCGGAGGATAAAAGAATTCGAGACCAGGGTTTCCGAAAAGCTATCGTGTTTTTGTACGAGCACCGGTGCGCACTTTGCGGCATTCGAATGCTGACTCCGGAAGGCCACACTGTGGTTGAGGCGGCGCACATCGTACCATGGAATGAGAGCCAGGATGATCATCCGACCAATGGCCTTTGCCTGTGCCGGCTCTGCCACTGGTCATTCGATGAAGGATTGATGAGCGTGGGTCAGGATTACGAAGTGCTGGTATCCAAACAGGTACGGCTCGATCGGAACAATCCCGGCCACATGCTGACTCTGGCAGATCGCGCCATTTTAAAACCGGCGGAGGCAAAACTCTGGCCGGCCCAGGAAAACCTGGCAAAGCACCGGAAAACCAGATTCGCTCGAGCTTAGAATGCTTGAACACTGCTGTCGGGCGATGCCGCTTCCCCGGCAGCTAGCGGGGAGCGATTGAAGCCGGCCAGTCCCTGCTTGTTTCCGCCTGCAACCCGGAGGTGATCATAATTTTCTGTGACAACACCCTTTAAAGAGTGCTACGTCGCCGAAGATCACCCGGAGCGGCCGAGTGGGAGCAGTACAGCAGTTGGCTAAGAAGCCTGGGGCTGGAGCTGGAAATGGAGCGGGGCTTCGGCCCCTCCAAGCAGGAGCTGATGGCTTTTTCGAGAGCAAGGGGCTGACCGTCGATTTGGATCGGCAGGGCGAATGTAACCGTTCACCATACATCCTTTTATGAACCGCAAAGGCGCAAAGTACGCCAAGGTTCGCAAAGGTTGTATCCTTTAGAGAGGACTCCTTGCGTGTCTTTGAGTCCTTCGCGTCTTTGTGGTGAGCGATTACGGGCGAATAATGCAGGTCACCTTTGGCTGGGTCAAGATCAACTTGATCATCGCTTCGAGGTTGGACAAACGTTATGATCTGCAGCCAGATGGGTTGAAGCTGCAGGGCAGCCCGGATGAGCGCGTCAGGGTATGACTGTTCTCTGAAATGGTAATGGTGTGGTCGCCGGCGCAGGCTCCAGGAGGGCGTGATTGGATGACTTCAGACTGCTGTGATGAGGCAACGTCCAGGAACTCGGCTTCCTTAACGGGCTGCTCAAAGAGGCCGGGTGTAATGGAGGGAAAGCCCTGAGCGTGGCAGGGAGCGGAGATATTGGTGCATGCGATGCAGCAGTTGTTGAATTTTTTCCTCAGAAACTCCAATGCGCGGCGGTCCGGATGCTTCGGATCAGCGGGTGGACAGCTTATGGAAGCTGAAAAACTGCATTGCCTATCGATCAGTTCTTCGAGGCAATGATCCATGTTGTGGTTATAGGCACCATGGTGGGGGACTTTGAGCAAGCGGAGCTCGGACCTTATACAGCTTGCAGTCATTTCGAGGCATCGATTCTTCACGTAACGCCAGGTTCTCCCCTCTAGATCGCCGGTGAAGAGACCTAAGTGCCGACGCTGGCTGCCATTGGTGTCGTAACGGACGAGGAAGGCATGGCTGATCGCGTTAACCACTTTGTTGTCAAGGGAAGCTTTATTGATCGCAGAACGAAGCAGCTGAAAGGCTTCCTGGTCAGTGGGGCTGACAGGTGCAAAGAAGAGGCCGGAGTGCAGGTGTTCCTGCCAGGCACCTTCACCTGTCGATCCCGTGTGGGCGAATCTAACAGGCATGACCTTCTTGTTCGACGTGGTACACGCAGGCAGCGCCTGAAGACCTTTCATGGCCTTTAGGACGGCGGTAAATTTCGCGCTGGTGGCTTCATCATGTGCCAGCTGAACGATTTGGCGCCAGATTTCGATCTCATCCGGAATCTGCGGAGACACAAAATACTCAAGAGTCCCATTGACTTTTCGAAGGTAATCCAACAACTGCGGGAAACCGGAATAATGGTCGTTATGAAGGTGAGTAAGGAACAGGCTCTGAATTCGGCTTATACCTCGTTCACGGAGGAATTCTACAGTTGGCACCCTGCCTTCGAGGCTTTTGCAGTCTATAATAGAAAAATGAGATTCTGACTCAAGCACCGTCTCCAGGATTAAGGAGTCACCGAGCCTAACATTAAGCACATGGATTTTAAACATCTGTTCCGGTCTTGAAAGCTGATACGATGCTTTCCAGTAAATCTTCCTGTTCCTGATCGAGTTGCAGCGGCTGCGCAACACGAAAGGCGAGTTGCTTTATGCCGCCCCGTTGAACGCCATCAACGATGAGCCGCATGTCCGGCTTAATGTCAAAATTGAACTGACGGATAGACCGTCTAACTACAGTGTCATTCCCATCGACGGAGACGAGGACGGTGACGGATACAGGGTCCCCGGAGAGATTGCGTTCAATCTCCAAAACTCTGGCTGGATAGCTAAATAACACAGTTTCATAACGATCGGCAATTTCCGAAAGTGCTCTTGCCAGTGACAAGCCGGCTTCACCGGTATCCTCTTCAACATGAATGAAATGAGTGGGTTCCACCGCCAGTGCAGGTGTTGTTGCGGCACCCAAAGAAGTAGCAGCCATGACTGTCGAGACCGCCTTTCGCCAAGCGGCACTGCCTTGTCTAGGCTCGACATCCAAGTGACCTGTTGCCGCGCTTGCAAAAGACATGGCGTCACCGGTTGCGGTTCGATCTCCTGCTTGCTCTTGAGAGACAAGGTCTTCGCCTACTGACGAAAACATCATTGTTTCCTCGGTTTAAAGTTCATGACATTGGACTGGTCGATGATTTTGCTGATGCCCATGGCAAGCGACATTACCATTTCTTTCGGACCACCAAACCCGGCGATCACTTTGGGTTTTTCCGGAATCAATTGAAAATCAAAACTGGCTCCACCGACTTGGGGTTCGTCTTGCTTGTGGTCGTCGGGTTTCACCAGTTTAAAGATAAGACATTTCTCATCCTCTCCCTCGTCAGCCGGGAAATAGTACCGATTAGTTGCTATCTTCTCAGTGTTCACCCCACCAAAAATGTCGGCCTCCTTGGTGAATCTCTCCAGGATTTCCCACCTTACAGCAGCCAACGGCACAGCATAATATTCGACCATACCGATAAATCGGAACGGGTAAAGACCTCCCTGTACAATCTTGTCCACCAGCCTTATGATTTCGACGCTCTCATTGATGAAGCTCCTTCGAAACGCCTTGGGACTTTCATTGCTCAACTCAATTTGCTTATGTACTTCGAATTTATCATCATAAAGGCCGGCCGGCAAGGCGATGTACTTTTCGTCTTTCCTGGGAAGCCGGGCAAGCAGTTCCTTTCCAATGGTCAAAGCGCTATTGACAACAAATGCGTTCTGAGTCAGCGTCACCTTGATTTTCCCTACTTTGAAAAACAGCTCATGAGGCGCAATTGAGAAAGGCTGAAAGTTAGGGAGCTCTGCTACTGCGTCAAGGATATCATTGAAAAAATTGGCGATGCCAAAGCGTCGTCTCGCATAGTGAAGCCCTATAAGCAGGGCGGTAACGCATTCTGAAGATTGAATAGTAGGCATTTGCCTGAACCCTCAAAGGAAAGTTCACAAAACGAGCAAGTTTAATTATAGCTTTTTCTTGTATCTTCAATGCCTTCTTTCTGTCAATTGCGAAATGATTTTCCTAGGCTTCGAACTTGCACCGAGTCCCCAATAGATTGATGAAAACAAGGGGTCACCCATTAAAAGGCCCCGGGTCAAATCTGCTCCTGACTCATACTCAGTTTAAGCGCCTGCCGAGAGTGCCCTGCATGCTGCGGTCGTCCTCTTTCTCCCAGGTTAGACAGGGAAGGGGATGCTGGTTCTGAAAACAATTTCTATTTCGGCGCGGCATATTGTCGAAAATCATGCTCAGGAGATTGTCTCCGCACTACAGAGATAATTGACATGCGGCCAGAGAGGCAAGAGGTGACGTGATATTGATTTAATGACGTTGTTATCGGCAAAAGACACCTGGTCGCGATGGAGCTCTGCACGAGGGAAGCCATTTGCTGACGCGTGGATTGCTCATTCAATAATAGGAAGGTCTATCGATGAAGCCGCAGCTCTTTACAGCATGTCGGTGCCAGCCTGGGACCGGTTTATGGAAAGAACGGCAAGAATAAGCTGCTCAAAAATCTTAAAGGCTACAATGAGGCAGCGCGCCGTAAGCCCTTTGGGTTCAGTTGCGGCCGGTGGAAGCGTGGGATCTGTTGAGTGTGCTCCACTTGAGTTTAGAATTTTGCAGTACTTGCGGCAGGCTGCTATTATAATAAACATGGACTTTGAGATCGTTGGGGAGATAAGTCAAGTTGAAACGATGGCCAGCGGAACTGGCGTGCGCGAACGTGTACGCCTGGCTAAACAGTATGGTCAAGGCAGATGGCGTAAACTTAAGGGAGTAGCTTACGTCCGCCTGGCTGATGGTACTGTCCGATTTGCGGAGCTTCACTGGTATGAAGGTCATGGCATTGGGAAAGTAGAATTCAAACTTAAACTCCCATTTCTTAATGAACAGCTATGAATAATAAAGCAGACGAGACATTGCAGTTTGCTCTATGCCTTGACAACGAGGGCTACGTGGCTTCGCTTGAGGTGGGAAAACTGTATCGTGTAATCCCCGATGAGGAAGCCGCGGCTCACGGGTATCTCCGCATCATTGATGAGAGTGGTGAAGACTACGCCTTTGCAGCCACCCGATTCCATGTAGTGCACTTGCCGTACGGTGTTGCGAAAGCTTTATTGGCGGCCTCACGCACATAGAACCTGCTTGCGCGTGAGATTGTGAGGCCACAGGAGCGAAGTCGCCGCAAGCGGCAGCCAAAATGATGAACCCACGCCTCATTCCATCGATTGGAGGATTCACCAAGAATTGATGCCACCGCATGCAATGCCTTCATCAAGCGAGACCCAGAAAAAGCATCAAAGAGCGATTTACCCGCAACATGGCTTCCTCATCTAAAACACCAATGCGGGTGCGTATCTTCTCACGCCTTATGGCTACGATCTTATCGACCATGATTTGTGAAGAAGCCTGCAGGCCATTTCTCTCGGAGGGATGCACCGTAATGCGGAAAAGCGGTGCATCCAGGAGATGACTCGTTATCAGACACAAGACTATGCTTGCGTGGGTTTCGTTGAACAGGTCGGACTGGATGACAAGTGCCGGCCGCGGTTTTCCGTAGTCGCCGGAAGCGGTAGCCAGAACGATGTCCCCACGCCTCATTGCCACTTGGGTCGGCAGGGCGGATGATGCAGTTGTCAATTACCTGCTTCGGAGAGCAGGGTGCGACTCTCTGCCAAGTTGGAGCAGGTTCACAGGCAGAGAAATCGAGCGGGCACCGGTTGGCAATTCAAGAGTCAAGGCCGTAGAATCAGGTTCAAAAGAGACATCTTAGCGCCTGCTTGAAAACAGATCACAAAGTGCTTGAAGAAACCCCTCCACTTGGAAATCAGTGCGGTAATAAACGCTTTCTTTCAGCCTCAGGACACCCAGGCTGAATTCTTCTCCGAAAAGCTCGTGTATCAACTGGCCGGCCTCGATCATTTTCGCATCAGCCGCATGTTTTTCCCTTAATTGCAGTGAGATGTTCCATTCCGCTTCCGTCATTGTGGCAAGGATTGTGTACAGATCAAGTGCATGATGGCGCCCGTAGTCTTTGTCAGGATCATTTATGCGGTCCCTTAGCGCAAAAAGCTTCATCATGATGAACGTGAAAGGATGCGGCAGGAAGACTACTGCGAACCCGCTCTCGCCGCTGCTCCGGTGGCCTTCGATGAAGACCTCCTGGAGATGTTCCTCCAGTGTCAGTGCCTCATCCAGCGTACGAGCGTGGAGAGAAATCCTGGGTCTTGGACGTGCACGGCGGTTTTTTGCTGTGACCCCGGCTTCCCTCAGGGTCTGTTCCGGCCCGGTCAGAATATCGACTTTCAAACTTCCCGCCTCTCCACCCTCCGGCCCAGGTTTGTAGAACTGATAAAATCTGGCTGTTTCAACGGGTCGGTAATCCAATCTATCCAGCGCCTGGACGAGTGGTACAAGGGGTTGAGAATCGGCGAGGAGCTCGGTGCGAAGAAAAAGGTCCAGGTCATTCGTTGAACGGGGGGCCGGCCACTGAGTGAGAAGAGTTTGTGAGCCAGTTTTCAATAAGTCGCGTATTTGAGATAGATACCGAAGCCACCACCTACAATGAGTTTCAAATCCGTGCTGCCGAATTCATGGCACAGATCGAGCAAGGCTGTGGTCAACGTCATGATTCCGTTCAAGGCCGATATTTCCCGATCTGTCGAAGGATCAAGTCTTTCAACTGCCCTGCCGTTTCCCGGTCTCTCTTATCGCCTCTCATCAACTCCAGATAGGTTTGAACGGGAGATGCCCAAGCCATTTTTTCATCGGTTCTGCCATCGAAGTATACAGACGCTTCTTCGGTTTGGATAATCGAGAGGGTGGGGAAACGATCGGATTGAGCGCCGGGAAGATTTGTAAGCCATTGTTTCGGGTCCGGCGTGTAAATGCGGATCGTATCCTCAGGCTGCATGGCGGCATATCTGGAAACGGAGCTGATGCCCGCTACAACTGCAGGAAGGCTGCTCCGGAAGGCTTCCTGCAATATGTCTTCCCGCTTGTTTCCGCCTGTCGGCACCGGCAGCTTCCAATTTATAACCGGCCCAACTTTAGGCTCGGTGTAGTTCTCGACCAGTCTGTCAAGAAGCTTCTCGGCTTGAAGCAAGACGGCACTGGAACCTTTGCGGCCAACGATCAAGTCGTCCTCCAGCACCTTGAGCGCCTTCGATACAGTGGAAAGAGCCATCGACCGTCCCGTCCAGCCGGCGAGTAGATTCCTTCGATTGATCTCTTCCAGTATCTCCTTGACCTGATTAAATCCAGGCTGAACGAGGAATAGACGGCCTACCATGGAAGTGTTCTTACGGTATATGTTTTTGATCGGAGCAGAACTGGGAAACCGGTTGGGATTACCGGTTCGATAAACGAGCATTCTGCCCGGCACCGCCACGATTCCATTGCCGCAAAGATCTACTCCGCTCACCCCCTCACTCTCGAGCTCTCTGAGTGCATCCTCATTGAGATAAGGAACGATGACCATGGGGTTGAGCTCCATATGACGAGCTGCAGCTCTTACCTTGTACATTGCCTCCCGAAGGACTCGCGGTGTAGACTGAGCCTTGAGCTCGACTGCAAATTCCTCCCGCTGGTCACCCCAGCAAGCCTGTATGATTGCATCCATCCGTCTCTCACCGGATCTCTCTTGTTGAGAAGCAAGTCGAAGCTCAAGCGGCGGCAATGATACCATGCCCGTTTTCAGCCGACTTATGATGTCTTTTTCAGTGACCATGGGACATTTTCCTGTGAAAAGCCATTTTCTTGGCCAAGAAAACACAAGCTTCCAGGAAAGTCAACCTCTTAAGCGCCTGCCGAGGTGCTCTGCAAGCTGCGGGCGGCCTCTTGCTCCCAGATTATAAATGAGTCGAGAGTAGATTTTGATAATCATTTAAGAGGCACCTACGGGGTGTAGCAACGAGAAATATTGACCGTGTGACGGCCTGAGTCGATAACAGTGTCGTTAACGATGGGCGACAGAACGCGGTAAGGTTGCTAAAATACTCGGGTAACGAGGTGAAGGTTTGTGCCGCTTTGTGCAAGAGCGGGCATGAGTGTCATTGACGGAGGCAACGGTATCGCAGAAACCTGTATCGATTCGGACAAAGTGATGGACAAACCCTTGTCTGGCTGGCTCGCGGGCCTTCTGCAAATCAGGAAAGAAAGGAATTTCACTTGTTGAATATCTTTGTCTATGCCGATGCGTGACCGGTGAAGCAGGAGGTATGCCGCGTCGCCAATCGCTATGGCCTGGAGGTCATCCTGATGACCAATGCCTGGATGCAGATTCCGGGGAGCCGTGGATTCTACTCAAAGTCGTAGCGCGTAAAGGGACCTCTGGCTACTCGATGAAATGCAAAGAGACGAGAAGGCATATGAGCGTCAAAGTAGGTGTAGGTTGGTTTGGAAGAAACAAGAAGGATGCAATCCAGCGAGGACGTAGAATGAAATAGTGCTGGAATTTGATGGAGATAAGCGATGCAGACCGTTAAGGGAAGAATAACCGAGGTCATTGAATCCCTTCCTGACGACGCTACATACGAAGAGATCATGCGAGAGCTGGCTTTTGAACGCATGGTCAAGCGCGGGCTGGAGGATTCTCGATCGGGTAAGGTGATCTCCAATGATGATATGGCGCGGCGGATTCGCTCATGGCGGAATAAGATGGACCGAGGAAGCGGAGCAATGGCTGAAAGAAATTCATAGTTACGGGTATCTGCCTTGAACCGCATGACTCAAGATCCCTTTCTCATCCGCCGGTTTTCGTCCCAAAGAGCCTCCTTGTCTCAATCTTTTCTCCTGGAACGGCTGACCGAGGACAAGGGGTCAGATCTGCTCTTGGCTCATATTTTAGTTCAAGCGCCTGCCGAGGTGCTCTGGATGCTGCGGTCGTCCGCTTCCTCCCAGGTTTAACAGGGGAGGGGGAAGCTGGTTCTGAAAACAATTTCTATCTCGGCGAGGCATATTGTCGAAATCTTGTTTCAAGAGATTGTCTCCGCACTGCAGAGATAATTGACATGCGGCCAGAGAGGCAAGAGGGGAGGGGATTAGATCATTGACATTGCTATGGCAAGAGAGACCTGGTCGAGATGTAAGGCAAAACCCCGGATCTTTTTACCGCTCACCGACCCGGACCCTGGCCGTCTCCAACAGGCGGCAAAGCTCTGGCCGGCACAAGAAAATCTTGAAAAGCACCGGAAAACGAGGTTCGCTCGACATGAAATTCTGAATTTTTAATTTTGAACTGTGAGTGAAGTGGCTTGGTGCGCGGCCGCTTACAGTCTTTTTAGAAATTCTACCGGGCGCAGCACGATGATTTTCTCGGTTTGGTATGCCAGCAGGTGTTGGTCGCCAGAGATGATGATCTCTGCACCACCGGCTTCGGCGCACCAGATGAATTTGTCATCTGACGAATCTTCCGCAATAAGGTTCGGCCCGGTCGAAACATCAATTATTTCAAACCACGGGAGAATTTCTTGAAACAAGAGGTGCTCAATCTCTGCCGGTGAAAGTTGAAATTTTGGATAAGCCAGTACTCGAAGATATTCATCGATGATTTCCTTGGAGGCTAAGGGCTGAATATGCTGCCCCTTCCAAAGGGAAATTAGCCGCCCGGGAATTCCGCCGAAAAGAAGCCCGCAGATGAGGACATTGGTGTCGATGACAACTTTCACTGTTTGGATCTCGCCCAACGGATCGCTTCCGCTACGGAGTCTTCCTTTAATCCTAATTTCTTCATTTTTGCCCGGATTTGCTCCAGGTTGGCTTCGACCACCTGCACGGGTTTCAGGACTACCACGCCATCTTTCAGTTCGACCTCGAAATATCGGGCGTCCGGCAGCTGATCGAGGATTTTGCGGGGCACCGTTATTTGATTTTTTGGGCTGAGTTTGACGAGCATATTCTTCCTCTCTGAAAAATGGAAAGTAAAACTTCTTGGTAATTCTATCTATTAATTTCTATTAGAGTCAACTACCGGATCGTAAACGGAGAAGATTATACTTGTCCTTCTCAGTGTTCTGGTTGGTCAAGAACGAAGGTGCTCAAGCTTAAGAAAGGACGTCCCCCCTTTCCAACTGTCAGGCATTCAGCAGCCTCCGTTGCAAGAGCGTTTGCATATCGCGGCGGCCATCGGCAATGAGAAGAATATAGACGTTCTTATCCATGACTCTATAGATGATACGGTACGGTATGAAAAAAACCTCCCGGTATTCGCGAATCCCTAATGCGAGTAGCTCCTTAGGATGGGAACCTTGCTCGGGAAATTGGGACAGCCGGGAAAGGCTTTTCTCAATCTGGGCCAAAACGTAGTCTGCTTTTTGAGGTGCATCGTGGAGTACGATGTAATCATACAGCTCTTCGAGGTCACGTGCGGCATCGTTTGTCAGAAGAACAGCGTAGTGCATCAGCCAATCTCTTGCCGTTCGCGCAGACGATTAATCACGTCCTCAGCGGGCCGGACTTCGGCTTCCTCAATCTGACGCGTCCCGAGTGCCAGGATTTTCAGGAGGGCCATTGTTTCCTGGGTTTGCTCGTAGCTCTCGATATCCTGAATGACTACCTTGGCTTCGCCGTTTTGAGTTATGATTAACGGCTCCCGGTGCTCGCCCAGCGTCCTGACTATTTCAGCAGCATGGGCTTTCAAGTAACTGATTGGCTTGATTTGTCGGGATAGTTTCATAGACTGGCTCCCCTTTCTTGATCGTGACTAAATATAGTCCATAAACAGGTCGACAGTCAAGTTGGAAGGCGGACGTTAATTTTTACAAGCTTTTCCCTGGCGCCTTTCCTTTTGGCTCGGATGCGTCTTGCAGGAAAAGCACATCACTTGCGGTTGTACCAACCGTTCAAGATCTCGATAATTATTCCATATGAGTTTTTGGGGCTGAAACTCCCCATTTAACGGAAGAAGCTTCGGTTATCTCGATCACCAGGCGCTCTACATCCACCAGGACCTCATCCAGGTTCTGCATCCCATCCTACGCATTTATATCGGTTGTGCCGAAATGCTTAACGGCGATATTCGGGATGCCGACGTTATCAAAATTCACGAGCGATCCGGGAAAGTCACCCTGCTCAAATGCGACGATTTTGAAAACAAGCCGCTGTCGGATCTGGTGCAACGAATCAAAGTCGATTTAAGCGATCAAACCGTCGATATCTTCGACCATCAAAACAGCGAAAAACAGCAGCTCCTCTATTTCAAGGAACGGTTCGCGGCTGTCGATCATCCGCAGCGTCCCGAGTGGGAAGAGCTCAGTGAGAAGCTGCGCGGTTTAGGGCTGAGCGAAGATATTGGGTTTGGGCCATGAAGCATGAGTTTTTTGCCATGGCGGGGGTTGATTTTTTAGCCTCAGATGAACGCTGCTAGACGCTGCCGAGGATTTTGAAATGCGGAATGCGGATTCCGGAAAAAAAAGATTAAGAGTCAAAGGTCAAAAATCAATAACAATTAACCGCGGATAAACGCTGATGGACGCGGATGAAGGGAAACAAGGATTAAGGGACGCGGTAGTGGATGGAGTCGGACTTATAAATGCGGATTTGTTGTTGACTTCTCGTCGGCCTCATCCTTTATAAGGAGGTACCGTATCTGGTACATTTGGTTTGTCCAATGAGGGAGGTGAAAAGATGAAAGGCGCAAGGCTTTTCGTTTTACTGACTCTCACAATGCTCATCTGGGTTGGCTGCGTCTTTGCGGATTCGCCCAAACTGGTGAAATCCATTCCTGCAGACGGTACAACCGGGGTGCCCACTGATGTGGGGAAAGTAATCTTCGTGTTTGATCGAAACATGAAGATGAATTCCTGGTCTCTCATCACTTCCCCCAAAGGAGTTTTCCCGCCCATGATCGCTCAGGACGAGCCATGGGTGGATACTGTCACCTTCGAGCTCAAGGTCGAACGACTGAAGCCCAACACAACGTATGCGATCCAGCTCAATAGTGAGAAGCGGAATGGATTCCAAACTGCAGAAGAGCAGATACCCCTGCCGGTGACCACCATCGTTTTTACCACGTCCACGCAAGAGGCTGGAGGTAACATCAAGGAACCGTCATCTTCGGGGGAATCCCGAGTGAAGCAGCCATCAAAACCGGCAAAGACTTCGGGGGAGAGTCAGCCGGCCGTCTCCGCCACGATGGAGATCCGCCCTGGATGGCAATTTTTCGTCACCCGCTCCAGAGGCATGAAGGGCATCGCGTCTTATGCGACGGGAGAACAGGGGCAATTTCAGTCTTTTCAGAAAATTGAATTCACCGAAGAGGTACTAAAAGGCCAAGGTCAGGTCATCTCCGAAGCACGGAGACAGATAAAGCGCGCTGTGCAAAAGGATATGGATACCGATTCTGGGCAAATGGTGCCAACGGAACTGGCTCCCTCGGGTACATCGTTCAAAGTGGTTCATTCCTCGGGAGAAAACGCGCTTTTCGATGCCGCAACCGGCGAAGAGGTCTGGGATGAGACCATGATGGATAACTTCTCTTCGCCGATTATTTCCAAACTCTGGCCTGAAGGCCCTCTATCCCAGGGGCAAACCTGGTCCTTTAAAGGATTTGAGGTCACCCGCCGGATTGCGCTGTTTGAGGCGAAAGGTGGTGAAATCAATTTGCAGGTTGTAAGGATATCAAATGAACCTTCAACGGGTCTATCCACCGCGCAAATCAGAGGACGTCTTAAAACTGTCGTCGATCTTGAGACCATCAAACTGAATTACGACGCTAAAGTGGAGATTGACCTGCCTTTAGCCCTCGGGGTGCCTTTCATGATCAAGCTCTCGGGAAAACTTTCCGGGAAGGGTGTTGACCAGGATGAACAGGGACGAGCTATTCAATATCGCGTGGAGGGGGAAGGAGACGCTCTCCAGATATGCAAGCCCGCAGAAAGTGTTGTTGCGGCTCTTGGCGGGTTGAAATCTTACCGGGAAATCCCGACCGACAATGGCGGAACCGCCACTCTCTCCCTCGAAGGCCGTGGAGAGCCGGCTCCGCCTGAAACTTTGAATCCCGATGCCGGTTCTGGGGGCTACGGCAAGCACACAGGGGAACCGGAGCCGGGCCGGGTGGCAAGTGGAATCGGCAAGGCAGATCAAAGTGCAGGGTCTTTCAAGAACAATGGGGGCCAAGGCGCTCTACTGAGCCTCTATCAGGAACCCTATCAGAAGGCATTTTACATACTCATCCCCAAGGGTTGGAGGACTGAGGGCGGCATGATCCCGAGCGGGGCGCAATGGAATGTGGTAGATCTGGTCGAAAACAATATCAGCTTTCGGGCCACGAGTCCCGACGGGAAATCTTTTTTCGGGTGGTATCCACGCTTCTATTTTCAGGATCCGTCGGTGCATGTCCGGTCGAGCGGCGGCGTGCTGCAGCCGCAGATGGGTGGTGTACTCAACGGATGTTGGCTTTACCCGTTTATGGACATCGCGCAATACGTCCAAACCATCGTGTTCGGTCAGTTTGCCGCTCGGGAGTTTGAAAATCCTCGTATTATAGGAAGCCCGGTTCCCGCGCGGGAACTCGATGCATGGATTCCCAAAACGGCTTCACGAGCGCAGGCAGGTTACGTGAATTTTCAGTGCAGCATCAACGGAACGCCCTCATATGGACGGATCTACACTATCATTTATGAAATTCAGGGCGTCATCTGGAGTACCGTGGGAACATTTGGCTGGGTGGCGCCAATGGATCGATGGAAACAGGATGCGCGGACTATGGAGCTGTCAATCCGTTCTTTTCGATTGAACCCCGAGTGGGCTCAGCGTGCCGCTGCCGCCGAACGTTACCGGGGGCAGAAGTATGGAGAGGTCATTCGAGAAATGCAGCAGATAGATGCTGAGATCAATCGCAGCCACAGCCAGGCGCGCAGCGACATGCAGGAGGAATTTTACAAGGTCATCACCGAACAGATCGAGACGTATGATCCTGAATCGGGACGAAAAGAGTGGCTTCCCACGTATAATCATGCCTGGACGAACGGCCGCGGAGACTACTTTTTGAGAGACTATGACGATGGCTCCCTGCCCGTGGAAAACCCCTCTGAATGGCGCAAGCTGACCATTATCAATCGAAACGATCCGCATTACCGCCCTCGGAAATATGGCGAATGAGTGAGGAGCACTCCCTATGATAAAAGGATTCTTCGGCAGGATAAGCGGATTGGATGACTTCGCCAAACGTTACTCGGTAAGCCGGGAGCCGCAGGGAACAAAGCTCCTCAAGCAAAACGTCCAGATCGGAGCAATACGGTACCGGAGATGCGTTACGGTGCACGTAAATTCCGAAGGGCTTTTCCTCCAGATACAGTTCATCTTTTGTAAATCCAGACCGCCATTCTTCATCCCCTGGCACGAAATCAACAATGTGCAGGACACGAACCTTTACTGGCAAAAGGCGGCCTTGCTCTCGGTTGGCAATTCCCCGGCAAAGCAAATTATCATACCACGATCGATTTTCAGACTGATAGAACCGCATCTCACCTCAGGAGCCGTCCCAAAATAACTATGCCATTTGGCCCACGAAGCGTGAAGGTGAAAAGTGAAACAGAAGGCTTCGATCATCGTTTCGGCTAAATCATGACCGTTCGTGCTGAGGTATCGAAGCACGAACGAGACGGTTGGCCCTTCGATACCTCAGGGCGAACGGAGTTTTGGATGCAGATGGCCGAAACGATGATCATGGCCAAACAGAACAGTATTGCACAAACCGTATTATACTCGGCGGTGACAATCAAGCCGAGGTTAAAGCTGATAATCGGACGGGCTGGTGATGGTTGCGTGAGCGTATTGCGTTTGTTCGGTGCTTTCCATGAAATTCATGGCGACCACGCTACCCAGAATCAGCAGTCCTCCGGCCAGGAACCGCCAGGTAACCGGATCGCCCAGGAGCATAATCCCTGCGGCCGCAGTAAACACCGCTTCACTGGTCATGAAAAGTCCGCCCTCCCAACTTCGACAATAAGCAAAGCCCTGGTTCATGGCGAGCTGGGCAGTCAGGGAAGTCAGCACAATGCCGGCGCATAACAGCCACTCTTTACCATCTGCTGGAAACACCGGTGCCTGCAGGTACATCGGCAGGCAAACGATCAGACCCAGGGTGCAGAAATAGAGGTAGATAATGGCTGCATTGTTGTTTGCTTTTAGCCTCCTGATCAAAACAACAGTCAGACCGGCAAAGATGGCGCCGTTGATCGCCAGCAATTGACCGAGCAAATTTGCTTTGAGCGCAAAATCAAACAGAATCGAGATGCCGACCAGAACGACAGCGATGCAGATCAAGCCGGCCTTTGCAATCCGTTCGCCGAACAGAATAGCAGAGAAAATCGCAGCAAAGGCCGGGAAGGTGTAAAAGTGGAGGAGCGCTGTCGATACCGGCAGCAGTCGAATGCTCGAAACAAGAGACAGGAAGGCCACGGAGCCGCAAATTCCCCGGATGAGTAGAAGACGCGTATTGTTTCCTCGGTAGGGATTCCGATGCCGCCCGGACAGTATGAAGAGAAGTACCAGGCCTCCAGAGAACCGATAAAACCCGATATCCCAGATGCGGAAATGCGACTCCAGCAGTTCGATGATCAAGTTGAGGCAGGTGAACAAAGAAGCTGCTGCAAGCATCAAAAATATGGCCAGGGTCCTTTGTTTGGGGTGAAAATTAGAAGTGCTCAAACGAAACCGATCCATGTCGATCACCCGCAAGTACCCTGGCTGTTGGTAATAAGAAATCCCGCATACTATGTTTTAAGACCTGTCGCAAGTGCAATTTAAAAACCGGGCAAGCTCCATTCCAAGCTCCGGTTTCGCTCTGAACGGCCGGCTTACAGGTTTGAAAAAGAATGGGAAGAATGGGGGTCGAGTCTCCCTTTGACCTTTCTGCAGCTGAAAGTATATGCAATGCGAAGGGCAAACAGTCAGTCATATGGTGGTTACGCCGGGCCTAATGGGGTGGCGCCGAGCGCCTGGCGAATGGCTTTTAGCATCTCCGGGATTGCAAAAGGCTTCTTGATGAAGCTAACGGCTCCTTCCACCACCTCCTGTGTTTCGGGTCCTCTTGTGGAGTAACCACTGGCGATGATGACTCTGGCTGTGGGATCGATCTCCAGGATTTTCTTCAGACAGCGCCGCCCTCCCATGCCGGGCATGATGAGGTCCAGGATCACCAGATCGATTCGATCTCTTTCCTGCTCGAAGAGATGCAGAGCGTTTTCGCCGTCTTCGGCGCACAAAACCGTGTAGCCGAACCTCTTGAGAAGCTGCCGGCTGAAGTTCCTGAGCGTTGTTTCATCATCGACAACGAGAATGGTCTCGCTGCCTCCTTCGGACCTTTCCGGCTCCGCATCTTGCGCAGTCTCGGAGCCGACCGCGACAGCCGGCAGATAGATCTTGAAGATAGTTCCTTCACCCGGTTCACTTTCGCACGTAATATGCCCGCCATGGCTTTTCACGATCCCGAATACCATAGCCAGGCCAAGACCGGTGCCTTTCCCCACTTCCTTGGTTGTGAAGAATGGATCGAATATCCTACTCTGCGTGTCGGCGTCCATCCCGCGTCCGTTGTCGGATACGGCCAAGGAAACATATTCTCCCGGAGCTACTTCGGGATGGATACGATTGTAATCTTCATCCAGCTCAACCCTTTCAGTCTTTATCGACAGCGTGCCTTCATCGGGCATGGCGTCCCTTGCGTTAACCACAAGGTTCATCAAAACCTGCTCAATTTGAGAGGAATCGGCATTGACAAGGGGGAGGCTTTCCGCCAATTGGAATTCCAGCTGGATCATTCTGGGGATGGTTCTTTCCACCAGTGAAGTTAGGTTTTGAACCGCCCGGTTCAATTCCGTCAGCTGCAAATTGCTTTCTATCTTGCTACTGTAGGCGAGAAGCTGCCGGGTCAGCTCGCCGCCGCGCCTGGCTGCCCGCATAATTTCTGTAAGCTCCTGATAACCGGGCTCACTATTTTTGATCTCCAGCAAGAGCAGTTCAGCGTTGCCATGGATGGCCTGCAGCAGGTTGTTAAAGTCGTGGGCAATGCCGCCCGCCAGCGTCCCGACGGCTTCCATTTTCTGGGACTGAAGCAGCTGTTTGCTGAGATCGTCTCGCTCCTCCACTGTTTTCTTATAGTCGGTTATATCCGTTGCGACTTGCAGGCGTACGAGCCGGCCATCCAGCCACTTGATATCCCGTTCATAGTTCATGTACCATCTGCCGTCGATCACATTCTGATACTGCGAAACACTCGCACTATCCGGCAGGCCTTCTCTCATGCCATTTTCGAAATCCCTGCAATTGTCGCAAGGGCTGGACTCGCCGCGCAATACCTCGTAACAGGTTTTGCCGAGCAGATCGCCTTTCAGACTATCGGTTACATGTTTGTTGACGAAAAGGATTTCATGCTTCGTCAAATCAGCAACGTAAACATGGGCATCAATGCTTTCCAAGACCGTCACCAGGGTGTGGTACGATTCATGGAATGCCTGTTCGGCCTTAATGCGGTCTTCAATTTCCTGCTTGAGCTGACGGTTCGCTGAAAGGAGCTCTGAAGTCCGCTGCTCTACGCGCTCCTCCAGTTGATCCCGCGTCCTTAGCAATGCTGCCTCTGTTCGCTTTAATTCCCCGACAGTTTCAGTTAGTTCGTGGTTCTTGATGGATAAGGTCCTCTGATTCTTCTCTCTGATGCTCTCGAAAACATACGCACAAGCCATTACGACCAAAATAGAAGGTATGAATCGCAATTTGAAATCGGCGGAATAGTTTGCCATGAACGGAAGATTCCCGGGCAGTCCCAAAAAAAGGACGACCACCGCCAGCAACATCAAAGTGGCAACCGCACCCCTCGTGGAACCGAGCAGAAACGAAGCGAACAGCGGAAAAGTGTAAAACCAAAGATGGCCGGTATTGTTAACACCACCGGTGACGAAGAGAAACAAAAACAGCCCCGCCATAAGTGACATTCCGCAGTTGGCGACGTAGGCCACATTCCTGGTCCGTCGGAGGTACCAGGCATTGCCGGCTAAAATGAGTGCGGCGCCCAGGTCGACAATGAAGAGCAGCAAATTCCCTTTGGACAATCCCACAAAAGCAAGTGGAGCGAGGTTGACAAAGCCGGCCAGAGTGAGGACATTCAAGATCACAATTTTGCGGATCAATTCAGTGTCGTTGTTGTCCTCGACACCGCTCGTTAGAAGATTTTGCACAAGTCGCGCCAGATCGCTTCGGTTCAGGCTCATTTTCCTGCCTCTCGCACACTGTGAACGGGATAAGAACTGATAAGCTCAAGACGAATCAGTATCGGTCGAAAAACGATGCATTATTCTATGAGATCTGCCAAATACTGGCAAGAAAAAGACTCGCCCGGAGCAGCAATTCTCATTTTGGATGCTGATCGTTTTCCGTAGGGTGGGTGGAGGCGCGTCTTTTTGCGCCGTAACCCACCAGGACCTTCGTTAGCGGTGGGTTACGCTATCGCTTCACCCACCCTACGGCATGTCCGGCCTCTAAAATGAGAACTGCTGCACCCGGAGAGAGAATCGTTGTCAGTCGATCGTTTCTCCAGTATAAGCGGAATATCGATTTCCAAAAAGGGTGGTATGTTCATATGTGGGCCTTCTTGTAGGTGATGGACGAGAGGTCTCTTCTTGCCTCCGTCCGATGTGCGGAGTGTTGAAAAAAGGCGATGGGGATAGTACCTCTTTAGCAAGAGCAAAACACAGAGTATGGGAGACAAATTATGCGTCATTTGGCAGTTGCGTTATTCTGCCTTCTCAGCCTTGTTTTGCCGTACGCAATCCGTTCCGCAGAACCGACTCCCGCTCTGGCCGGCGAAGCGGTTCGCATTAACGGTACTGGAACGGGACTGGAAATGATGAAGCCACTTATCAAAGCTTACAGCGAATCCAATCCAGGGGCCTTGTTCGAAATGGGAAAACCGCTCGGAAGCTCGGGGGCGATGAAAGCCCTTATTGCAGGAGCCCTGGATATTGCCGTAAGCAGCAAACCCCTCAAGCCCGATGAAATGGCGAAGGGCGCAAAACTCAGGATTTTTGGCAAAACACCGCTGGCTATCGTGGTGGGGAATAATGTTCCCGCAACGAATATCTCCACTGAAGAGCTTGAAGACATCTACTCCGGCCGGAACCGAAAATGGTCTAACAATGAAAATATCCGGGTTGTTCTGCGGCCCTTGGAAGATATCGATACGAAGATCTTGCGGGGACTGTCGCCAGGCATGAATGCAGCTATTTCCCGGGCACAAAGTCGGCGGGGCATGATCACTGCGGTGACCGATCCCGAATCGAACGAGGCGGTGGCAAATACCATCGGGAGCATCGGGACATCGGGACTCACTGGAGTCCTGGTTGAGAAAACAACACTGAAAATTATTTCGCTGAACGGCGTCATGCCGACGATTGCGTCTCTGGCGGATGGTCGGTACCCGCTTGCCAAAGAGCTACATTTTGTGACCATGAGCCACATGTCTGAATCTGCTCAGAAATTTCTGGATTTCGTATACTCCGACAAAGGGCGCGCCATTGTGGAAAATGTCGGTGTCCTGACACTAGCAGGAAGTCAATGATATCTCGTTTTGACTCTGTAGCCTGGATTACGTCACTCATCGCAGCAAGTATCGCGATTGTGATAACGACCGCCATCCCCTCGGGGTATTTCGCTATTTCGTATCAGTACATGACAGGCAGTTTGGACACCCAGGCCGAAATCGCTGCCCGCACCACGGAAAGACTGGTGATGGCAAATCCCGATACATGGCAGTTCGAGGAAATACGTCTGCAGGAATTACTGCAGCGCCATCACGATGAGGATATTCCTGAATTACGTTCAGTTGTGGATAGTCACGGCGACGTTGTCGTCCGCATGACAGACTCGCCTTCGAATCCCCTTATCACGCGTCGGTGCGACATTTACGATGCCGGCGATGTTGTGGGACATGTTGAAATTTCACGCTCATTGCGGCCGCTGCTAATCCGCACCGCGTTGATCTGTGCAGTCTCTTTCCTGGTGGGAAGCTGCATTTTCCTGGTCTTACGCATCATCCCTCTGAGGGCGATCAGGGCAGAGCAGCTCAGAGCTCAAAAGCTCGAGATCCAAAACCGGCAACTGCAGAAGGCCGAAAGCCTGAGCCTCATGGCCGGAGCCATCGCCCACCACTTTAACAACCAGCTTCAAACCGTGATGGGAAACCTGGAGCTGATCCTCATGGATTTGCCCGCGGGATCGGCTGCGACTGAAAACCTGACCGAGGCTATTAATGCTTCACGCAGAGCGGCGGAGGTGAGCGGCCTGATGTTGACCTACCTGGGGCAAACGTCTGGCGAAGATGAACTGCTGGATCTATCTGCAACCTGCCACTTGAGCCTGTCAATGCTTGGGGCCGTTATTCCGAGCAAGGTGATCGTTGAGTCCGAGCTCCCATCACCCGGACCGACCATCCGAGCGAATACGAACCAGATGCACCAGGTTCTTGCCAACCTGATGAACAATGCCCTGGAGTCCATTGGTGACAACCCGGGTACTATTAAACTGACTATCAGGACGGTTTCCCCGGGGGCAATCCCGGCATCGTATCGCTTCCCTATCGACTGGCAGCCGCAGAGCGTTCCCTACGCCTGCATGGAAGTAACGGATACAGGCCGCGGGATTGCCGACAGGGAGATCGAGAAGATATTCGACCCGTTTTTCACCACCAAGTTCACCGGCCGGGGTCTGGGCCTACCCGTGATAGTGGGAATTGTCCGTGGATACAACGGAGTTGTCTCTGTGGAGAGCGAACCGGGCCGGGGAACTGCTTTTCGGGTTTATTTGCCGACGTCGGCTGAAAAGATCCCCCGTCAACAACCGAAAGCGGTCCCTGCACCGAAGTTTGAAAGCGGCGGGACAGTGCTTCTGATCGAAGACGAGGTGATGGTGCGCAACATGGCTCGGATTATGCTTACTCGTCTGGGATTCAAGGTGCTCGAAGCAAAAGATGGCGTTGAGGCTGTGGGGATATTTCGACAGCACCAGGATGAGATCCGCTGCGTTATCTCAGATTTGACGATGCCGCGCATGAACGGCTGGGATACGTTGGCTGCTCTGCGCAGGATTTCACCCGATATCCCGGTGATCCTGTCCAGCGGCTACAACGAGACGCGGGTTATGGCAGGGGAGCATCCCGAGCGTCCCAATGCCTTCTTGGGCAAGCCTTATCAGCTTAAGGGGCTTAGCGATGCGATCAATCGGGTTTTATCTTGAAATAGAAGAGAAAACCCATGGGCCGATCAGGGGAACACCAGGCGAGGTGGTATTCTAAAGGTGGAAGGAGACTCGGCACTAATGCGGCTGCAGAGAGTCGCTTTGGTGCGCCGCCGTTGAGCTTCTTTTGGGCAGGTGAAAGCGCTGCGCCGAGAAGGCCGGCCTCTGCCTCGTATCGGCACCCAACCAAGCGCTGCAACGGGCCGCGCGTGCCGTGCCGTGCGTCGCTGAGTTTGTTCGTTGACGTCCGCGGACAGGATAAAGTATGGACATAGACACGATGCTCTGGCGCCGCCTGAACGCGCCCGGTCACGATGCTTGTCGCCTGGTACGGAGAGACGGTGGCTGGCGGCTGGAGGGCGCGGCCACCTTTCGGCACGAAGACGGCCCGGCATGTCTCGCCTACGAGGTAGACTGTGATGGCGAGTGGCGGACGCGGGAGGGTGTCGTGCATGGCTGGGTGGGTGCCCGCCCGCTCGATCTCCGGATTGGGCGAACGCCCGATGGTACCTGGACGCTCAACGGCCGGATCGTACCCTACTTGAACGGATGCATCGATCTGGATCTCGGGTTCACCCCGGCCACCAATCTGTTCCAGCTGCGACGTGTGGCACTCCAGGTTGGGCAGGCCACCGGCGTCGCCGTCGCGTGGCTCGACGTGCCCGTCGGCACCCTCGATACGCTGCATCAGCGCTATGAGCGGCGTACTGCCAAGCTGTACTGGTACGAGGCGCCACGATTCGAATACTCTGCATGTCTTCAGGTCAGCGCAGTCGGTTTCGTGGAGAAGTATCCGAACCTGTGGGAAGCAGAGACGTGATTAATGCTCGATGGGGAAAAACACTGGGTGCCCGGTTGGGATTACGAAAATGTGACGGGGAATCCGGCGCCTTCTTCAGCCGCCCGTAACAAGTGAATGCCTATGCGATCGACGAGGTTCTTATGAGGAGAGTCGCAAAGCTTATCACCGCTTCAGTATGGTTGATAACAGTAGTTCCACTGATGGCGGCCAGTTCATTTTCCATGGAATTTGTCTTTAAGGATGCTCAGTACTCGTTCCAAACACTGCGGGCGCTGACCTATGCCGTAGACGGGGGCGCAGATGTGGGCGAAGTCCTCCATACGGCATACCGCATCAAGGAAGGAGACGACGAGAGTTGGTACCGGGAATGGATGAAAACTGCGGAACAGCGCGAGCAGGCGGGTGACGATTTTCTCGCGCACGGGAGAAGAATCAGTGCAAGGCAGGAGCTCCTCAAGGCTTCAAACTATTACAGAACAGCCGAATTTTTCCTCCATACAAATCCGGACGATCCAAGAATTGTGGCCGTCTCGAGAAAGAGCCGGGACTGCTTCTTGAAAGCGGCAAAACTGGCCGAGCACCCCATTATACCCATTGAAATCCCGTTTGAAGGCACTACCTTGCCGGGATACCTCTGCCTGGCAGACAAATCACGTGCGAAGAGACCTTTGTTGATCGTACACTCAGGTTTCGACGGCACTGCGGAGGAGCTCTATTTTGGCATTGCCCATTTTGCTGTCAAACGGGGCTACAACGTTCTCCTTTTTGAGGGACCCGGCCAGGGCCGAGTAATCAGGGAGCAAGGACTGCCTTTTCGGCCTGATTGGGAAAACGTAGTGAAACCCGTTGTCGATTATGTCCTCACCCGAAAGGAGGTCGATCCGAAGAAGGTTGCCCTAATGGGTATCAGCTTCGGTGGTTACCTTGCTCCCCGGGCCGCCGCCTTTGAAAAGAGAATCAAAGCGTGCATCGCCAACGGAGGCGTCTATGATTTCCACGCAACAGCCCGTCTGACACCGGAAAAGGAGAACTACCTCGACACCCCGGAGGGAGCCGAAGAGATCAACAAGGCGTTGTATGCCAAGATGAAAGTGGACCCCTCGTTTCGGTGGGCCATGGGAAATGGCATGTTCACCTTCCATGCGCAAACCCCAAGTGATTGGCTCAAGCTGACCAGACCTTATACCATGAAGGACGTTGCAGCTAAGATCACCTGCCCTGTGCTCGTGGTTGATTCTGAAGAAGACAAAGATATGCCGGGCCAAGCAAGGAAGCTATTCGAGGCGCTCAAATCGCCGAAAGAGTTTATGTTATTTACAAAGGAGGAGGGAGCGGAAGAACACTGTCAGATGGGAGCCCTTCTTATATCGAATGCACGGATTCTTGATTGGCTGGACGATATCATGCTGCCGGCGAAAAAAGGAAAGGCGAAGCGCTGAGCGACTGCCGAGCACGACTAACGAACTGGTAAAGCTCTTCCGGGCTGCCCAGCCCGGCAGGGCTACTTGCAGCGCACACGCTGCGCTGCCTGTTTCCAGAAACGCCGGGGGGGGCTGATCCCCAAGAAGACAATCCACCGGGCTTGTGGTGCAGATCAGTCCGCACAAATCCACGACTCAGTCTTTTGCTGCTGCAGGAGCGCCCGCGCGGTTGCCGAATATTTCGACTGGCCAAGCATTTCCGCCGGCGTTCCCGCCGCCACTACGCGGCCGCCGGCATCGCCGCTGCCGGGTCCCAGATCGATCACATAGTCGCTTGCCCGAATAAAATCCAGATTGTGCTCGATCACCAGAACGGTGTGCCCGTGTCGATTCAGGGCGCGCAGCACCTGCAAGAGCCGCTTGACATCGGCCCGATGCAGTCCGGTTGTGGGCTCGTCCAAAATATACAACGTATGGCCATGATGATTGCCCAGTTCACCGGCCAGTTTGATTCTCTGCGCTTCTCCGCCCGACAGCGTCGGACTCGGCTGCCCAAGCGTCAAATAACCCAGCCCCAGATCCACCAGGATGCGAAGAGGCCGCACGATTTTTGGCAGCGCGGCAAACAGCTGTGCCGCTTCATCGATGGTCATGGCCAGCACGTCGGCGATGCTTCTCCCCTTGTAGTTGATGGTCAGCGTCTCCTTATTGAAGCGTTTGCCGCCGCAGGCTTCGCAGGGAACATATACATCGGGCAGGAAATTCATTTTGACTTTCGCCTGCCCCTGCCCTTTGCACTCCTCACAGCGTCCGCCCGCCACATTGAACGAAAAGCGGCCGGGTGAAAAGCCGCGAGCCTTGGCTTGCGGCAGAGCGGCAAACAGTTTTCTCACTTCGTCCCAAACTCCGACATAAGTTGCCGGTATGGATCGAGGCGTGCGTCCGATAGGATTGTGATCCACTTCCAGAACACGGCGCAAGGAGTCTTCGCCTGTCATCTCGGCAAGGGCCGTATTTTCCCGCCCGTACGGCCTTCCCAAGCGCTCCTGCAGGCCCCGGTAGACGACTTCGTGCACCAGCGTGCTTTTACCCGCCCCGGAAACTCCGGTTATACAGGTCAAGGCGCCCAGAGGTATCTTCACTTGTATGTCTTTGAGGTTGCGCACCGCGGCGCCGACCACCTGGAGCCATTGGCCGTTTCCTGCGTTGTTCTCGGCATACTTTGGCTCAGGAACTGCGACGATCGCCTCAAGCGGTTTGCCGAACCACTGCCCGGTGAGGGTATCGGGCCTCTGACAGAGATGCTTGAAGCTGCCCTGAGCGACCAGTCGGCCTCCGTCCCTGCCGGCCCCGGGGCCAAGCTCGATGAGGGAATCGGCCTGCTTCATGGTTTCCGCATCATGTTCGACGACCACGATGGTGTTTCCTTTGTTCTTGAGGCGCTTGAGGCTCTGCAGCAGGCGCTCATTGTCAGTGGGGTGCAAACCGATGGTCGGCTCGTCCAGAATGTAGCAAACGCCGCGCAGATTGGAACCCAGCTGCGCGGCAAGGCGAATGCGCTGAGCTTCCCCGCCGGAAAGGCTGTCGCCTGAGCGAGCGAGAGCCAGGTAATCCAGCCCGACTTCTTTGAGGAACGCAAGTCTTCCCCTGATTTCCTTGGAGATGGGGCCTGCGATTGGCCGTTCCCGATCGTCAAAGCGAAGCCTGCCATATGCTTTGCGAAAATCGGAAATGCTCAACTGCACCAGCTCACCCATGGATCTGCCCTTGAGGAGCACCGACCGGGCTTGCGCTTTCAGCCGCTGACCGTTACATTCGGGGCAGGACACCTCATCGTGGAAAGGTTGCAGAGCATACCAGGCTCTGTCTTCTGCCGTCAGCTTTTCGGCCAGGTCGAGAAAACCGGGAAATTTTCCTTGCCGGCCACGCATCATGGCCTGCCGGACCTCACCCGATAACCGGGAAAACGGAATCTTTGGATCGACACCCAGGTCTTCAAGCCAGAACCGGTCCAGGGGTTTTTTCGTGCGAGATTTCACTGAAACCTTGAATGCTTCCGAAAGCCGCGGTGATTGCAGGAATTGCAGCAAACCGTTTTGCAGGGAAATTTCCGGCGGTCCCAACAGCCGCTGCAGATTGAGACGTTGAATGGCTCCGATCCCCGCGCAGCGGGTACAAGCCCCCTGCCGACTGTTGAAGGAAAAGAGCCGAGGGTCGAGCGGCGCAAGGCCCTGGTGGCATTGATGGCAGTATAAATGCTGACTGAGCACGGCGCTTTCGTCACCTTCCAGGTGCAGCGATCCGCCTCCCATGGCGAGCGCCTGCCGCACTCTTTCGGTCAATACGCCGGGCGGCAGATCGGGCCGGTCGAGCTCCGGCACCAATACTTCAATATCGTGCTCCCGGTATCGGTCCAGCTTGGGCAGGGGATCGAGCGGTAAAAACGCGCCATCCACCTGCACGGTTTGGTATCCCAGCTTCTGCAGCCGCATGAACAGATCCCGGTAAATTCCTTTGCGGCCGCGTACGATCGGGGCAAGCAGCTGTACTTTTCCGTTAGAGAGCTTTTGCCGAACCATGGCAAGAATCCGGTCGAAGCTCAGGGCCTCGAGCGGACGACCGCAGTCGGGACAGTGCTGCCGGCCCAACTTGGCAAACAAGAGCCGCAGGAAGTGATAGACTTCGGTTATGGTGCCCACGGTAGAGCGGCGGGTTAACTGACTGGTGCGCTGTTCTATGGCCACCGTCGGGGGAAGCCCCAGGATCTGGTCCACATCCGGTTTTTCCAGAATCTTGAAATACTGGCGCACATAGGTGGAAAGGCACTCCAGATAGCGCCGCTGACCTTCGGCGAACAGCACGTCAAAGGCCAGCGTGGACTTTCCCGAACCGCTCAGGCCTGTCAAAACCATCATCTCATTGCGCTTCAGGCAGATTTCATCCAGCTGTAAATTGTGCTCACGGGCTCCCCGGACAACAATCGAGCGAAGGTCCGGCAGCTTTGCTTCGTCATCGAGCAAAGTCGGCGGCAGTGCATCCTTTTTGGCAGGTTTTTCCGCGGTTATCTCCGGTGAGCGACCGGCGCCTTGCATCCGTTCCTTCAAGAAGTGCCCGGTGTGGCTTTGCGGGTGCGCGATTACGGCTTCCGGCGGCCCCTCGACCACAACCCCGCCACCCTGCTCGCCGCCTTCGGGGCCGAGATCGATCAGCCAGTCACAGGCATTCAGAAGATCCAGATTGTGCTCGACAACCAAAACCGTATGCCCGAGGTCGACAATTTGCTGCAACACATTTAGAAGCTTTTGCAGATCGTGGGGATGCAAGCCGGTGGTGGGTTCATCCAGCAGCAGCATTTTCCGCCTAGTTCGAGCCGCATCGAATTTGCCGTTCTTCATCCCCAAATAGTGGACCAGCTTGAGCCTTTGTGCTTCACCGCCCGAAAGGCTGTTCAGAGGCTGCCCCAGTCTCAGATAGTCCAGTCCTATGGCCACTACGGAATTGAGGGTCTTAACCAGCGACTCGTGATCGGAAAAGAGATCGAGCAACTCCTGGGCAGTGCAATCCAGCATGTCGCCGATGGAAAGACCGCGCGAGCGCACTTCCAGGATTTCGTCCTTGAAGCGCTTGCCGTTGCACTGCGGGCAGCGAATATAGACATCCGCCAGGAACTGCATTTCCACATGCTCAAAGCCTTCACCCTTGCACAACTCACAGCGGCCGCCCGGAACATTGAATGAGAAGTGCCCGGCCGAGTAACCCCGGGCTTTGGCTTCGGGGGTCTGAGCCAGCAGTTTTCTGATGGGATCGAGCGCCCGCGTGTAGGTCAAAAGATTGGCCCGCGGAGTCCGCCCCACCGGCTGCTGGTCGACTAGAATCATCTCATCGATCTGCTCCAGCCCTTCCAGGCCGTCACACGCGCCCGGCGTTTCAGCCGGCCGGCCGACGCTTCGCAGCCAATTTGCATACAAGGTTTTTTCTATCAGGGTGCTTTTACCCGAACCGGAAACCCCGCTGATACCCACCAGCAAGCCCAGCGGAAACCGTACCGTTATGTTTTTCAGGTTGTTTTCGCGTGCGCGCCTGAGCAGCAACTGCTTCTTCGGGTTCGGCAGTCGAGGTTTCCGTCCGATCGAAACACGCAGTCTGCCGCTCATGTAAGCTCCGGTGAGGCTCCTTTCACAACTTGCCAGAGCTGCGGGGGTGCCCTGGCAGACGACCTCCCCTCCCCTTTCGCCGCCGCCCGGTCCCATATCCACCACTTCGTCGCAAAAAGCGATCATGTCGGGGTCATGCTCGACCACGACCACCGTGTTGCCGAGCTCCGTCAAGCGGCGCAGCTGACTCATCAGGCGTTTCTGGTCGCGGGCGTGCAAGCCCACACTCGGCTCGTCCATCACATACAAGACGTTTACCAGAGCCGACCCGAGCGCCCGCGTAAGATGGACTCGCTGCACCTCACCGCCGGAAAGCGTGCGCGATTGTCGATCCAGCGACAGATAGTCGAGCCCGACCGCCTTCAGGAAATGCAGCCGGCTGCGAATCTCCTCGGCCAGCAGCGCAGCCGCCGAGTCCTTTTCCAGCTCCGGCCAGGGTTCGTTGAAAAAGGCGAGGCAACGATCGATGGACCAGGCACTCAGGGTGTCGATGGTCACGCTGCGCAACCGATAGAGACGAGTCGCCTGCTGATAGCGGGTGCCGTCGCAGGATGCACAAGGCACATAGGCGCGAAAGCGGGACAGAAACACCCGCACGTGCATCTTGTAGGTTTTGGCTTCCAGCCATTCGAAAAAACCGTAGACCCCATAGTAGCCTTTGGTGCCCTTGATGATTTTTTCTTTGGCGGATTCGGGAAGCGCCTTGAAAGGGAGATCTGCGGGAATGCCTTCGCGCCGGCAAAAATCCATCAGATCGTCAAATTCCGTCCGATCCGTGCCCCAGGGCTTTATGGCGCCCTGTCCGAGGGAGAGTCCGGGGTCGGGTATCACCAGATCCAGGTCCACCCCGATGGTCCGGCCGAACCCGCGGCATTCCGGGCAGGCGCCCAGGGGCGAATTGAAGGAAAAAAGATTGGGTGTGGGTGGTGGGATGGGTTTCGTTTCCCGGCATTGAGCACAGCGCAGGTCGGAGCTGAAGCGCCGAACCCGGTCCGGAAGAATCACCACGGCCAGGCGACCTTCGCCCATCCGCATGGCGGTTTCGATTGAATCCAGCACGCGCTGGTCCGGAGCTTTCCCCCACGATATGCGGTCCACAACCACCAGCAGCTCTTGTTTGGAGAGCTTTTTGCGGGTTTTGTCATCGACATTCTCTAAATCGATCACTTTGCTTTCGGCAAAAAACCGTAAAAAACCCTGAGAAATCAGATAGCGCAGCCAATCCCGGGTCGGATCGGGCCGATAAGGGAAGGCGATCAGCACACGGCTGCCGGCAGAAAGATCGACGAGTCTTGCCAGGATGTTTTCCGCGCTATCCTGCAGGATCGGCTCTCCGCAAACCGGGCAGTGGGGAACCGCCAGGCGGGCAAAGAGAACTTTCAAGTAGTCGTTGATTTCCGTTATGGTACCGACAGTCGAGCGGGAGCTTCGCACGGCGGTTCCCGATTCGATGGCAATACTGGGGGGAATGCCTTCGATGAGGTCAGCCCGGGGCGGGTCCATCCGCTCGAGGAATTGACGAACATACGGCGAAAAAGTCTCGATATAGCGTCTTTGCCCTTCCGCATAGAGGGTGTGCAGAGCCAGGCTCGACTTGCCCGACCCGCTCACTCCGCTTATGGCAACCAGCCGATTGAGCGGCAGATCCAGATTCAAGTTCTTGAGGTTGTGTTGCTGAACGCCCCGCAGGCGAATCACGTGATCGTTTAAGTTGGGCAAAAGAACTTCCTCCTGTCAAAACAATTTGGCAACAAGCGTACGACTTCCTCCCAATCAGGCCAGGCCTTCAATCTCAACTCGATCTTACCAGGCTCGATCCGCGGCTAATCCAAAGCGATGCAATTCTAACCGATCCTAACCGAAAAAGAACTGTGCATCATAGCTCAGGGACCGTTCCCTAAGTTGAGGTACCGGCGCCCGCCTGCCCGCACTACAAAATTACCGGCCGACAACCGGCTGGCTGAAAATGTTGTGTCGCCAAAAGTTCTTGACACCGTCCTGCACAGTTGTTATCGGAAACTTCCGAAGATCGATTCCATATCACGTTTTCAAAAAGCGCTTTCTTGTCACACCTCGTTGAGGGGCGCCGGCGGAATTTGAGAAATCTGCATCAGCCCGGGTCATGAGGCCGGTGATAAATCCAACCCGATCATCAGCGACATTGGAATCGGCCTGCCGAAAGATTTTTCAGGACAGAATTCAGAATCCTTGGGCCTGCAAATTGGCACACATGCTCGCAAGGCAGCTGAAAGGGACCGTTCATCTCTGCACAAGCGCAAAGGCTGAATTTGTGATTACGTTTCAGGCGTCAAGGAAATAATGAAGGAGACTGACACGATGTCTGAGGGAAAGATACTGATTGTTGAAGACGAAGGCATCGAAGCCGGGGACATACAAAATAAACTGACAAGTCTGGGATACGCCGCTGCTGATATTGCGCTCACCGGGGAAGAAGCCATCCGCAAGGCAGGCGAAGCCCGGCCGGACCTCGTTTTGATGAATATCATGCTGCCCGGAGAAATCGACGGGGTCGCGGCTGCCGAGCAGATCCGCGCCCGCTTTGACATCCCGGTCATCTATCTCACCGCTCACGTCGATCGGGCCACTTTACAGCGCGCCAAGATAACCGAACCTTACGGCTATATTGTCAAACCCTTCGAAGAGAGGGAGCTGCACCTGACCATAGATATGGCGCTCTACAAACACAGAGCTGAAAGGAAGCTGAAAGAGAGTGAGAAGTGGCTTGCCACAGCGCTCAGGAGTATCGGAGATGCCCTGATCGCAACCGATAAAGAGGGTCTTGTAACGTTCATGAACCCGGTTGCAGAGAGCCTTACCGGCTGGAGTCTGGAAGAGAGCTTACACCGCGAGCTGTCCGAGATATTCAAGATAATAAACAGAGACACGCGGCTGCCCGTCGAGAATCCGGTGGCAAAGGTGATCCGCGAAGGCAGCATTGTAGGCCTGGCGAACCATACGAGACTTGTGGCGAGGAACGGTACGGAAATACCGATAGATGACAGCGCGGCGCCCATCAAAGATGACGCAGGCAACATTATCGGTGTGATCCTGATTTTCCGCGACATTACAGAGCGCGAGCAGGCGGATGAAGCACTGCGCTATAGCAAGGAGCAGTGGGAACGGACCTTCGACTCGGTGCCGGACCTGGTGGCCATCCTGGATAATCAACACCAGATCGTTCGCGTGAACCGAGCAATGGCCGATCGGTTGGGTGTGTCGCCCGATGGATGCATCGGTCTGCGCTGCTACGAAGCGGTGCACGGAATGTCGGCAATACCCGGCTTCTGTCCGCACTTCCTCACCTGCCGGGATGGCCGGCAACATGTTGCCGAGATAAACGAACCCCGCCTCGGCGGCGACTTCCTTGTGAGCACAACACCTTTGCACGACTCCAAGGGACAGCTGGTTGGCGCAGTGCACGTTGCCCGCGACATCACGGAGCGCAAGACGGCTGAGCGGAATCTGCAACAACGCGCCTTGGAGCTTCAGAGTCTGACCGAAACCCTGGAACAGCGCGTGCGGGAGCGGACGGCGGAGCTCGCAGAAGCCAATGAGCTGCTCGCCAGGGACATTGCGGAGCGTATACGGGCCGAGAAAGCCGTGGAGGCGGAGCGAAAGCGGTTCAACGACGTTCTGGAATTGCTCCCGGCCTATCTGGTGCTATTGACGCCGGATTATCATACTCCCTTTGCCAACCGCTTCTTTCGGGAGCGTTTCGGCGAGCCCCGCGGCAACCGATGCTTTGAATACCTGTTTGGCCGCAGCGAGCCCTGCGAGATTTGCGAAACCTATTCGGTACTCGAAACCAGGGCGCCCCACGAGTGGGAGTGGACCGGGCCCGACGGTCGCAATTATCATATCTTCGACTTTCCCTTCACCGACACTGATGGCTCCACCCTCATCCTGGAGATGGGCATCGACATTACCGAGCATAAGCGGGCCGAGGAGGCGCTGAAGGAATCGGAGAAGAAGCTCAGGCATCTCTCGTCGGAGCTCATGAGAGCCCAGGAGATGGAAAGGAAACGGATTGCAGGGGAGCTCCATGACAGCGTTGCGGCTTTTTTGGGAGCCGTCAAGTTCAGCATCGAGAAAATCCTCGGTCAGAAGGCATCGGACGAACAGATTCAGGAAGCATTGAGAGACCTTATCTCAAAAGTTCAGCAGGCTATTGACGAAACCCGCAGGATCATGTCCGACTTGCGGCCCTCCATGCTGGATGATTTGGGAATTGTCCCGTCCATCAACTGGTTCTGCCGGGAGTTCCAGAAAACCTATTCCAGCTTTGCTATTGAGAGACGGATGCAGGTGGAGGAGAGCCATATTCCCGATTCCTTGAAAACCACAATTTTCCGAGTTTGCCAGGAGGGCCTGAATAATGTTGCCAAACATAGCAAAGCAAGCCTCGTGAACCTTTGTCTTCAAAACAGAAACCGCGGAATAGAATTGATCATACAGGATAACGGGCAAGGATTTGAGCTCGAAACTGTCAGAAGGGGATTGGGGCTTTCCACGATGAAGGAACGAACCGAACTTTCAGGCGGCGCCTGTACTATTGAATCCAGCGAAGGAGGGGGGACCACGATTCGATGCTTGTGGCCTTCGACCTGAAATTTGCCGAGCACTTCCAGAACATACAGGAGGAGAAATAATCAGATGTTCAGAATTTTGATCGTTGAAGATAACCGATCCTATCGGCAGTCGCTCAAGGAAATCTTGGACGGTAGGTCTTTAGATATCCTCGTTGAAGAGGCGGAAAATGGCAAGGAGGCCATGGAAAAGGTCGATTCCTTCTCGCCCTATCTAGTTTTAATGGATATTGGGCTGCCAGACGAATCGGGCCTCCAAATCACGAAGAAGATCAAAACAAAATATCCCGACATCACCGTTGTCATGCTGACCAGCCATGATCAGCCTGAGTACCATGAAGCAGCAATCCGATGCGGGGCGAGCCATTTCTTGAGTAAAGGGGTTGTAACGGGACAGCAGATTCGGGATCTGGTGGAATCTTCCATCTCCCTTTCTCTCTGAGCACCTGTCTTCCCTTTATCAGACCCAAACGGACACTGGGTCAACAACCATGAGCCTGTCAAGCATCTCCTGCTTCTCGACGAAACAGGGCTGTCCAAAAAGAATCTTGCGCTTTTAACATCAGGCAGATGCTCCAACCGTTATTCTCGCGAACGGTCATGACCCGATGGTCACGACGAACCATGAAAGTCAGCCGACTCGCCCGCTTCAAACTATTCCTTGATATTGCCTTCCGCAATCGATTAAAAACCTGTAGTGTAGGGTGCAATCGAAAACCTTTGTCAAAGTCAGAAAATCAATATGAGCAACACAGAATCTGTTGTCACAACCAGAACGACCCCCATGATGCAACAGTATCTGGAAGCCAAATCGCGCTATCCGGATGCCCTGCTGCTTTATCGCATGGGGGATTTTTACGAGCTGTTCATGGAAGATGCAGTGATTGCTGCGCAGATTCTTGAGATTGCCTTGACCTCCCGGGACCGGCAGGCGGAAAATCCGATTCCCATGTGCGGGGTGCCCTACCATGCGGCGGAAGGATATATTGCGAGGCTGGTTGCCGCGAGCCATAAAGTTGCCATCTGCGAACAGGTGGAAGATCCCAAAAAAGCCAAGGGGCTGGTCCGCCGTGAAGTGACACGGGTCATTACTCCCGGATTGATTCTGGACACTCAAAATTTATCAGCCAAGCAACCCAATTACCTGGCCGCTGTGGTCGCTTCACCGGAAAACAGTCGATTCGGAATGTCCTTTTTTGATATTTCGACTGCCGAGTTCAAAGTCGTGGAATTGGATTCACAAGAAGTGCTGTTGGACGAGCTGCTGCGGGTTGCTCCCAAAGAACTGCTGCTCCCGGAGGGACAGGGACAAGACTCGGACTGGCACAAAAGGCTGCAGGATTATCTGCCGCTCACGTTTACCCGTCTTCAATACGATTCCTTCGATAGGCGCCGAGCGGAGGAAAGACTGACACGGCACTTTCAGGTTCACTCACTGGAAGGCTTCGGCGTTGGCGAGATGAAACTGGGCGTTCAAGCGGCAGGCGCCATCCTTGCCTATGTGCAGGCCAATCATCTGGGAAGCTCCAGCCACATCAAAAAGCTGCTGCCATACAACCGGTCCGATTTCATGGTACTGGATGAAGCCACGGTCCGCAACCTGGAAGTTTTCCACTCCAACAGTTTTCAAGGACGCAAAGGCTCACTGCTGGAGATTTTGGACCACACCAGGACCGCTATGGGAGGGCGCAGACTTCAGCAATGGCTGCGTTACCCGCTGCTCGATCTAATCTCCATAGAAGCGCGCCAGCAGGCTGTAGCCGAATTGAGAGACAATGCTGCGGTTCGTACCCGGGCCCTGGGTTTGCTCGAGAAGATCAATGACATCGAACGGCTGAACAGCCGAAACAGCACCGGCAATGCCAATCCCCGCGACTTGACGGCGCTGAAGAAGTCGCTTCAGGCGCTGCCCCTGCTCGGGGAGACCATCGCCGCATGCAGCAGTCAGCGCCTGACTCAGCTGCGCAGTGATTGGGACGACTTGGCAGACGTTGCCGAGCTCATCGAGAAAACCTTGACCGACCCTCCACCGGTGAACTTCAGCGCCGGCGGAACAATCTGCCCCGGCGTGAACGCCGGGCTCGATCATTACGTGAGGCTCGCCCGGGACGCTAAAAGCTGGATGGCGGAATATGAAAGCAGCGAACGGAAAAAAACCGGCATTTCATCACTCAAAGTTCGCTATAATAAAGTGTTTGGCTATTTTATCGAAGTCTCCAGAACCAATTTGTCTGCCGTACCGGCCGACTACGTCCGCAAGCAGACTCTGGTCAATGCCGAGCGCTTCATCACAGAGGACCTGAAAACATTTGAAATTCAGGTGCTGGAAGCAGATGAAAAACGGCTGGAACTGGAACAGCAGATTTTTGTCGAACTGCGTCAGGCAATCGCCGAGGAGAGCGAGCGCATTCAAAAGATGGCTGAAACAATCGCCAGGCTGGATTGCCTGGCGGCGTTGGCGGAGGTCGCCGCTAAATACGATTTCTGCCGTCCGCAGCTGGATGAAAGGGACTGCATTCAGATCCGTGACGGACGTCACCCGGTGATCGAGCACTTTCTGCCCGAAGGCAGTTTTGTTCCCAACGATCTGGAGATGAACAACGAGAGTCAACAAGTGCTTATCATCACCGGCCCCAATATGGCGGGCAAATCGACCATACTGAGGCAGGCGGCGCTGATTGTTTTGCTTGCGCAAATCGGCAGTTTTGTCCCTGCCAGTGAGGCCCGCATCGGAGTGGTGGATCGCATATTCACCCGGGTGGGAGCATCGGATGATTTAGCGCGAGGCCGTTCCACTTTCATGGTGGAAATGCAGGAAGCGGCTAATATTCTCCATCAGGCCACTCCGAAAAGCCTGATCATTTTGGATGAAATCGGCAGGGGCACCAGCACTTTCGATGGGCTCAGCATTGCCTGGGCCGTAGCGGAACATTTGCACGATTTCCGGGATAAAGGTATAAAAACACTCTTTGCCACTCACTATCATGAACTGACCGAGCTGGCCCGGTCCCGTCCTAGAGTCAAGAATTTCAATGTGGCCGTCAAGGAGTGGCAAAACGATATTATTTTTTTTCACAAACTGGCTCCGGGGGGAACCAGTCGGAGTTACGGCATACAGGTGGCCCAGTTGGCCGGGCTTCCGCAGGACGTGACCAACAGAGCGAGGGAAATTCTCGCGCATCTGGAAAATGAAGGGGCTCCGTCCAGCCCGAAATCGGGACTGCACAAGAAGCAGAGAAAATCGGCGTGGAATCGAGAGGCAGGCATTCAGCTGAGCCTTTACCGTCCGTCATTGGAATGGTTGCAGGAGAGAGTCCTGTCGCTGGATCTTGACCATTTTACACCGTTTGCCGCGCTGCAAACGCTCTACGCCATTAAGGAGCAACTGAAGCGCGGAAACAGCCTGACACCGGAGGACGTCAAAAAGCAGGGGCTGGCAGCCGGTCGCAATGAATAGGGGTTGAGCGGCGGCGAATGAGCTGACGTCAGAAAGAACGATGAAATCAACAAAGGCATTACAACCGACCATCCTTCGCGTACTCCTCGTGCTGCTTGGCTGCGCCTGGTATGGCTCTGCACTGGCCGCCCCGGTGGACAAAATGTTTGAAGAAACCAGGGGAAAATATTACTCGAGCCTATCGCTCCCTCAACAGCAGCAACCGGCGGCACTGAAGCAATGCATCCAGGAATTCCGCGTCATCATCCAAAAAGACAGTGACGGAAAATACTTAGATAAATGCCTTTACCTCATTGCTCAGGGCTACCATCGTTTATACGACGCCAGTCCAGATGAGAGAAACTTGAAGGCCGCCCAGAAATACTACAGAATGCTGGTACAAGAGATGCCCGACAGTCCGCTGGCCGACGACAGCCAGTACCTGCTCGGCATCATCTATTTGGAGCAGGATCCCGCACAGGCTTATCTTGAATTCGTCAAAGTCGGCATTTACTTCCCCGGCGGGGATATGCAGCCGAGAGCATCAGAAAAGGCCGAACAGCTCAAACAGCAGTTGAGCAGCGCAAAAGAACAGAAGCAAGGTCAGCCCGCGGATGCCGCTCCTGCCTTTGCGTTTGCTTCAGGTTCTGCGGCTGCGCCTTCTTTGCCATCAAACACCCCCAACCCTGCCGCTACACCCGATGTCCGGCCAAAGCGAACGCAATTGAACAGCATTCAGCATTGGGCGGGTAAGGATTATACCCGCGTAGCCCTTTACGTTAGCGAGCCGGTTGTGTTCGAACGACACGATCTTCCTGCAGAACCGAAAATCGGACTTCCCGACCGAATCTATGTCGACCTGAAAAACTGTAGGTTAAACTCGAAACTGGATAAGAATATCTCCATAGAAGATCGGTTCCTGCGAAGAGTACGGGTCGTTCAATACGATCCGACCCAGGTTCGAGTCGCACTCGATCTCGATGCCATGAAGTCTTATAAAATTTTTTCCCTTGCCGATCCGTACCGCGTGATCATTGATGTGCAAGGGATAGAGCCGGAGCCCGTTAAAGCTCTTCAGCCCAAGCAAGTCGTCATTCCGAAAGGCTCCCAAACATCGACTCTTGCCCGCCAACTCGGTTTGCAGGTGGGCACCATTGTTCTCGATCCCGGTCATGGCGGCAAAGACAAAGGAGCTATCAGCCCGAACGGGCTTTATGAGAAGGACATCGTTTTGGGAATTGCCAAAAGGCTGAAACGAAACCTGGAAATAACAACCGGGTGCAAAGTTATTCTCACCCGCACCGACGATCGCTTTCTTACACTCGAAGAGCGCACCGCCATTGCCAATGCGCAGAAAGCCGACCTGTTCGTCTCACTGCACATCAATGCTCACGAAGATCGAAACCTGCACGGAACGGAAACCTATTACCTGAACCTTTCCAATGATAAAGAATCGGCCAGGGTCGCCGCCCTGGAAAATGCCACGTCCACCAGAAGGATCAGTGACCTCGAAAACATATTGAAAGACATCATGCTCAATACTAAGATCAACGAATCGGCCAAATTGGCAAAGACAGTACAGTCCAATCTCATCGCCAGTCTGCAGAAAAACTATGACAGCATAAGAGATTTGGGAGTCAAACAGGCGCCATTTTATGTGCTGCTGGGCGCCGAGATGCCGAGCATCCTCATTGAGACTGCATTCATCACCAACAAGACAGAGGAAAAGCGACTGCAGGACAAGAACTTTCAGCAAAGCCTGGTTTCAGGAATATCTTCGGGCATCGGTTCCTACATTCGGCAAATGAAACAATTCGCTGATGTGGGGAGGCTGCAATGACAAGCGATCTGGCTCAAGAAATCAATCCCGGAACCGTTTTGGAGTTTTTTGAAGCGAAGCAAGTCCTGTGTGCAGTCTGCCTCGGGGTCAAGAATCAACGAATAACGGTTCTAACCGAGCAAAACCGCGAGCTCAATCTGGCGCGCAGCCGGGTCATTCACATCGGCGATCGGTCCCTCGATGCGAATCTGAGCCGGGACGACAGGGTGCAGCAACTGATCGGTATTGCGGCATTGCGCAAGAGCTTGATGGAGCAGATCGACGTCGAGGAACTGTGGTCTTTGCTGGAAGGCGAAGAGCAGGGTTATGAAGCCGGAGAATTGACCGAATTCGTCTTTACCGACTCTATCACCGGCAATCATGTGGCGGCGATGCAGCGAGTCCTGTTTCAGGATCGACTCTATTTCCATTTTAAGGATGGCCGATTTTACGCCAGATCTCAGGAAAAGATCGAACAGCGGCAACTGGAGATCCAACGGGAAGAGGAAAAAGAGGCTCGCCTGGAGGAGGGATCGAAATGGTTGAAGGCCATATGGCAGCGCAAGCCTGCTCCCTTGCCGGCAGAAAAAGATCAACTGATGGAGAGCTTGAAGAGCTTTTGCTTGTTTGCCCAGGAGTCGCCGGAGTTTGCCTTCGTTAAGGAGCTTCTTCAGAAGGCGGAAATATCCCCTCATCCTCTATCGGCATTCCGCATTCTGACGCGCCTGGGAATATGGCATGAAGATGAAAACCTCTATTTGCATCAGCACAATATTACCGCCAGTTTTCCTCCGGAAGTCGAGAACCTTGCAGCTCAGAGGGCCGATTCGGGAATTGACTTTAATCAGTGTTGCGACAATCGTCGCGACTTGCGGGACCTTCGTGTTTTCACCGTCGACGGCGCCCTCACCCGGGACTACGACGATGGCCTGAGCCTCACGACCTTGCAGCCGGGCCTATACGAAATTGGAATTCACATCGCTGATGCTGCTGAGTACGTGAAGCCCGGTGACCTTCTTGATGAGGAGGCACAAGAGAGATCCACGTCCATTTATCTGCCCGACAACCGCATCTCCATGCTTCCTTCTTCCTTGTCAGAAGGGATTTGCAGCCTGAGGGCCGGAGAAGATCGGCTGGCTTTGAGTTTTCTGGTGAAAATGGATGAAGAAGGGATCATCCAGGGCACGGAAATTGTTCCGAGCATTGTCAGAGTCCGCGAACAGTTGACCTATAACGAGGTCAATGACAACCTGGACAAAGATCCCGTACTCCAGCACTTACATCAGTTAAGCTGCAAAATGAGAAAGCATCGGCTGGCTCACGGGGCCGTCATTCTGCCCCTGCCCGAAATCCAGGTTTATGTGAATGCGGCCGGCATGATCCATATCTCTCAGTACAAGAAGGAAACCCCAAGCCAAATTATTGTTTCCGAATGGATGATTGCGGCAAACGGTTTGGCAGCTTCCTACCTGGCGGAACGGGGGATTGCCTCCCTGTACCGCAGTCAGGCGGAATGCAAGCCGGAAACGAATCAAGTGGAAAGCGAGCACGAGCTGTTTCACATTTATCGGCAGAGGCGTTTGTTCGCACGGGCGGAATTGGACACCAAGCCGGGTATGCACTGCAGTCTGGCTATGCCCTATTATACCAGTATCACTTCACCCATCAGGCGCTACATAGACCTGGTAGTCCAACGACAGCTCAAGCACGCCCTGGTGGATGAAGCACCCCTTTACAGCGAGGACGAGCTGCGTCAATTGATCACCAAGGTAGGATCTATTCAGTCGAAGATCTTTTCCATACAGCGCAAGTGGGTTCGCTACTGGATACTCAGGTACCTGGAACAGGAAGACGCGCGTGCGCTGGATGCATTGGTGCTCGAGCAAAACCACCGGTTTGTCCGCTTGCTCCTGCCTGACTTCCTGATCGAGGCGAATATACCGAGTCCGGACAAGGCCCGGCTGCAGCCCGGCGAGATGGTGCGGCTCAAAATCGAGCGCGTGAGTCCTCGGGAGGATATTCTGCGACTTCAGCTTTAGAGGCTTTATTTGAGCCGTTCAACCCGGTTGTTGCCATGATCGTTGAAGAGCACCCGATAGAGGGCCAGATTCGGCACTTCGATTCTATGATACCAATCCATCGGCAATCCGCGAAAGTGCAATACCAAAACCTTGACCGCGACCGAGTGGGTAACGAATGCAGCAATCTTTTCCCGCTGCGATTGAAGAAAACGGTTCAATGATCTCACCACTCTTTCTTGCACACTCTCCAGGGTTTCAATGCCGGCCTCTTTGAATTGCGCCGGATGGTCCAACCAGGTTCGGTATGCGGATGGATATTTCGCCAGGACCTGATCTTTGGAAAGAGCGGTCCACGGTCCCAGATCCATTTCGATAAGATCCCGATCCTCAACGAGTCTGGCGTTACAATACCGATTGAGAATTTGTGCGGTCTGCACGGTCCGCTGCAAAGGACTGGTGTAAATCACCTCGATACCAAAGCCCTCAATATCCCGACCTACCCGATCAGCCTGGTTTCTCCCTTCCTCAGTGAGCCCTTCCGAGCTTCTGCCGGCGTAAATGCCTTCAGCATTTGACCGAATTAAGCCGTGCCGGATCAGATATGCAGTCTTGTCCATGTATTCACCGCCAAGGTGGAGGAATTCGCGCAGACCTGCGAACGATATTCGTTTGTCGATGAACTGCCCGTATTGCCGCTCGTCGCTTCTACATCGATCGAATGAGCAGCAAAGGGCGATCTACTCTATGCAAAATGCCGGCCGCCACGCTTCCGTAAAAGACCTGGGGGAGACCGCTTCGTCCATGGCTGGCCATGGCAATCAAATCAGCGTTTTCGCGCTCGGCGACCGTGATGATGGTCCTGGCCACCTGGCCGTACTCTACAAAGCTCTTGGCTCTGATACCCTTTTCGCGAAACTCGCCGCGCCATGCAGCAAGATAGGTAGAAGCTTCCTCTTCGTGCTCTTCCATCACCCTGGCTTCGAACTCGCTGCCCTGCGGGCGCTCGATGATGGAGTCGGGCTCCAACACCTTCAAGAAAATCACTGCCGACTCGAACTTGAGGGCAAGCTCTTCCACATGAGGCAAGATTCTTTCCGCCCTTGGCGATCCATCCATGGGAACCAGAATCGTTTTGTACATGAACCCTTCTCCTCTACTGCACAACTCTCAGTAACAGCTGGTCGAAACCGGGAGACGGAATCCGGAATTCCAACCCCGTATTTTCAAAAATAGCGGATCGGCCCGAGTCCTTTCCTCCTTCTAATCGCTTCCAGCATGCCCACCGTGCCCGTCATCATGTTATCCCCCAGCGGAGCACCAAAAACCACGGGCAGACCGGATTTTTCCAGCAATCGACGCTTCGGGCCCGTGGCCACAATGATTTCGGCGGCGGCAAAGCCGAAAGCCTTGCGAACATATGCTCCGTGTCCGCCTTCCCGCAGAATCCTGTCGTGATCCAGACTCCCTTCGGCCAGCTCAAACAGCAGCCTTTCCAAAAGCTCCAAAGTTATATCGCTGGTGTGGTACTCAAAAAATCCCGCAATTTCGCCTCCTTCCAAGGCGGCGCCAAGTGTGTGGGAAGTTGCAACATCGAGGACCAGCAATTTTTCTTTCTCTTTTGCGCGCTCATCCATGGCTGCCCCGAGAATGGCGGCCATGCCGCTGTCCAACAGGTAGACCTCTTTGGCGGGCAGCTCCCTGGCAGTTTTGGCGATTGAGCTCAGGCGATTGAAGGTCGGAGGTATTTCATCCTGCGAATAAAGCAGAGAAGAGGGAAAGGGGTTTCCATCAAGAAAATCCTTGAAAACTTGATGCCGGTAATCGAGGTGCGACATTCCGGGTGGAGGCATGCCATGGTCCTGCGCACAGATTCCCACCACATCGAACTCGAAAGGAACCCCGAAACCAGCAACAATTTGCGTTAATCGAGCCAATTCCAGATCGGAAATATTCAGCCTACGGTGAGTGCCGCGTCGACTCAGTTCTTCAACTTGCTCGTCTTCTACAACTTCGATTCCCCAGGAGCGCACCCTCTCCAGGTCGTGGTGAACGGTGTAGGCTGCCGACACGGACATCACCACTGCAGCCTGATGGGTCCGTTCTCTCAGTATCTTGGAGATCCGACCGCCGCCCATCTCGGTGCCGGTGATCAGTAGATTTCCGGGAAGATTCGCTGCCAGCTCGGCCAAATAGAGTACCGGCGATTTCACAACGGCCTTATAGTGGACTCCGGCTTCTTCGTCGTAATAGAGTACGTCTAAAGTCCCGGCTCCGATATCCAACAGCAGGAACCTGCTCATCGCCTCCCCTCGCCGCGCTTCACTGCACGGCAGCCGTTTGCGGCTGTCCCCGGTGATTCAATTGGTGCAGAAGATAGGCCTCGATAAATTCATCCAGGTCTCCATCCATGACGCCGTCGACATTGCCCTTTTCCACCGAAGTGCGATGGTCTTTCACCAAACGATACGGTTGCATCACGTAAGAGCGGATTTGGCTGCCCCAACCGATATCATCCAGGTTGTCATGAATCTCCTGCAGTTTTTCCTGTTGAGCGCGTTTCTCACGCTCGTACAAACGAGATCTGAGGATCTTCATGGCGATGTCGCGGTTGCGATGCTGTGACTTCTCATTCTGACACTGCACCACTATGCCGGTGGGCAAATGAGTGATGCGAACCGCCGAGCTGGTTTTATTCACATGTTGTCCGCCGGCTCCGCTGGCCCGATAGGTATCGACGCGCAAATCCGAAGTTTTTATATCGACCTCGATTTCGTCATCAACTTCGGGATATACGAAGACGGCCGCAAAGGATGTGTGCCGTCTGCCGCTGGCATCAAACGGGGAGATCCGCACCAGTCGGTGAATGCCGGATTCGGACCTGAGGAATCCGTAAGCGTAAGTACCTGCTACCGTAAAGGTGGCGCTTTTGATACCGGCCTCCTCACCTTCCTGGAGATCCACCATTTGTGTGGTGAAGTTTTTTCTCTCGCACCAACGCAAATACATCCGCAGGAGCATTTCGGCCCAATCCTGAGCCTCGGTCCCGCCCGCCCCGGCATTAATACTGACGATTGCATCCTCGGCGTCGTTTTCCTCACTGAGCATTTGCCTCAGTTCAAGACTGCGCAAATGCTTCTCAAGGCTGCGCGTCTTTTGTTGGACCTCGCGCAGTGTCTCCTCGTCTTCTTCTTCGACAGCCATCTCTAGAAGAACATCACAGTCTTCGAGGTCCTGCAGAAACTGTTGCCAGGTTTGAAGCAGCTCATTGTGGCGCGAGCGCTCCTTGAGGATATGTTTGCTCTCTTCCGGCCTGTCCCAGAAGTCGGGCTTCAGCAGAATTTTTTCGATCTCCGCCAAGCGTTTCTGTCTGCCTTCTATGTCAAAGATAGCCTCCCAGAGTATGAAACCTTTGCGAAGCATCCCGCAGCTTTGTCCTTAGCGCTGTTACATCGATGTTTGTCATAAATTCCTCCTTGGAGTCTATTGGTGGCGTGGCTCAAGTTGATCTTAACCACATTCATGTTGCTATGAAAACCTGTTTAGCTCCGTCTTTTTCTCACAGAGAATCCTGAATAGATTATTACGACCACAGCTATGAAGATGCAAAGCCACGCAAAAAGGTCGCCCCACTCAGCATAAAAAGTCCTGAGATGAATCGGATAAACATCTGCCACCAGATAGCCCTGCTCATTCAAAGGAATGGTCCCAAGCGTCTTGCCCGTCACGTCATAAATGCAGCTGATGCCGGTATTGGCTGAACGAAGCAAAGGAACCCGGAATTCAATCGCTCGCCAGCCGGCCATCGCTTTGTGCTGATACGGAGCACTGCTGGTTCCAAACCACGCGTCGTTGGTAATATTGACAAAACAAGTTGCCCCATGTTTGACCGTAGCGCGGGCCAGCTCCGGAAAAATCGCTTCATAGCAGATCAATACGCCTAGACGCCTGCCATCGATTTTCATCGGATAAGCATCGTCGCCCCCTATAAAATCACCGGCAGCCTCAACCAGCTTGTGCACGAAGAAGAGAATCTTTTGATACGGAACATATTCCCCGAAAGGAACTAAATGTTGTTTTGCATAATCGTCAACAACTCCTCCGGCGGGGTCGATCAGGTAAGCAGAGTTGAGCAGTCGCGGCTTTCCGTCGATTACTTTGGCCGCAGGACTTCCCAAAAGAACAGGCACTCCAATTTCCCGGATCATCTGATTCAATTGCATGGTCAGTTGTTGCTCGATGCCATAAAAAAAGGGCGCCGCTGTCTCCGGCCAGACAATCAGATCGGGGCGCGGGTCGTGGCTTGCTGCAGCAAGAGAAAGCTGCAGGTAGCGATTTAAGGTTTCCTGCTGATAGAGAGGGTCCCATTTGTGCGCCTGATCGATATTACCCTGAACAACCGCCACAGTCCAGGGAGCGGCCTGTTTCTGCAAACTCTCCATCATGTTCAGCCGCCATGAACCGTAAATCGCCACCACAGTGAGGCATACCAGCGCAACGAGCGGGCTCGAGCGCAGTCTAAACCGGCCGAAGCAGGCCATGATACTCGTATTTACCAGCACTATCAGCCAGCTGATGCCGTAAACACCGGTTATATCAGCGACTTGTATCAAAGGAGCCATTGGGGTTTGGGTGTAGCCGAGATTTGCCCACGGGAAGCCTGTCAGCAAATGGGCCCTGACCCACTCCAGGGAGACCCAGACGGCTGGCAAGGCCAGCACCCATAGCCAGGGACGATGTTCCAATCTGTGCGCAGCCAAAGCGAAAGTAGCCGGATAGACAGCCAGATAGCTGCAGAGCAACAGCAGAATTAGAAGAGTCAACGGCAGGGGAATGCCGCCATAATGGTATACGACGTAACGAATCCAATAGAGCGTTGTAAGATAGTGCGCCAAGCCGCATAAAAAGCCGAGACCCAGCGCCTGCTTGGAGCTCTTGCCCTGCAATGCCATGAACAAAGGCAGCAGCGCCACCCAGGAGATGAAATAGAGCTCGAGCCTTGGGAGCCCCAATGTTAAGAATATACCACTCAAGATGCTTAAAAGAGTCGCAAGCCACATGTCGTTGTCTGTTAGGGTTGAGAACGGAAATGCTTGTGCGTGTTGCTGGAAAGTTCAGGGAATCAACAGGTTCCAAGGCGGAAATCAGCCCTTACTTCCAGTTTCCCGTGAGCGAAAGAAGGAAAGAGAGCGGATTCAGTAAAAAGATTCTTCAGAAGACGATGAGGCCACTTTTTCCTGATCGCTATTGCGGATGCGTATCTTTTCGATCTTACGGCTGTTTGCGGCTTCGATGACCATTTCGATATTTTCATATTCGATGCGTTCGTCAACGTCTGGAACCCTTCCCAATAGACTGATAACAAAGCCGGCCACCGACTCGAATTTTCCTTCCGGAAATTGCACATGCAAATAATCTTCCAGGTCTTCGACATCGAGGCGAGCATCAACCGTGATAGAGCCGTCCTCGTTTTCTGCTATCAGCTTTTCCTCGGCGTCGTACTCATCCATCACATCGCCGATTATTTCCTCGATAATGTCTTCCAAGGTAAGGATGCCAGCGGTGCCGCCGTACTCATCAATGACAATGGCCATGTGTGATTTCTTATCACGCAGATCCTTGAGCACCTCACTGATCTTCTTGGTCTCGGGAATGAAGTAAGGTGGGCGCATCATCTCGCGGAAATCCGCGGTTTCACTGCACCAATAGCTGAGCAGATCCTTTGCATGGAGTATGCCGATGATATTGTCAACGCTTTCCTGATAAATGGGGATCCGCGAATGGCCGCTCTGAACAATCAGCGTGATGATATCGGTAAGAGTCGCTTCTTCGGCCCGCGCACAAACCACTTCAGTGCGGGGCACCATGATCTCTCGCGCAATGGTGTCGCGAAAGGAAAAAATGCCCTGAATCATCTCACCTTCGTCTTCAGAGATGAGTCCGCGCTCTTCCCCTTCATCGATCAATTGCTGGATCTCTTTTTCTACGTCTCCACGGGCTTCAAGTCGGGCAAGCCGGCGGAAGAACATCCTGAGCCACTGTTGAAAGCCTATGGCCGACTCATCTTCCAAAGTCAAACTCTTCCTCGAACGCTCACTGATGGAAAGATAACCCACCAGATATGCTAAGTTAATGGCATCGTTAACAGATTTAACATATCTATATTTAACAATCTGTCGGCTTTTTGTCTAGGAAAATATATGAGAGAAGTTTGTAGACGAGGCGCGCCGCCAAGAAGTCCGGCGCCGCCAAATGCGGAATGGGCAGGAGCTCCATGACATCGAATCCCACCACCCTTCGATGCCGAATGACCTGCCTTAACAGTGCCAGAAGCTCTCGCCACTTCATTCCCCCCGGTTCCGGGGTTCCCACAGCCGGCATACAGGAAGGATCCAAGACATCCAGATCGATACTGATGTAAACTTTCGGCCCCAGGCATTTAACAATCTCGTCCCAGCGATCTTCTTTCTCAAACAGTTTATGAGCAAAAAAGCAGGGAATGTTACGCGCTTTAAGCAGATCGTTTTCTTCCCGACTCAATGCGCGTATACCCACTTGAACAAGCGGCGCGAGCTGCATGGCCTGGTACATGACGCATGCGTTGCTGTAGACGCTGCCCTGGTATTCCTCGCGCAAATCGGCATGCGCATCAAGATGCAGGATGGTCAGGTCCTTGAAGCGTTCCACCAGCGCTTGAATCATTCCCAGAGAAAGCAAGTGCTCACCGCCGAGCAGAACAGGTAACTTGTTCCGGGACAAAAGAAATTCGCCGGCCCGGCGAACTCGCTCCACCATCTCTCTTGGCGACGCCACCGTCACCGCAAGCTCACCGAGTGTGGCTATCCCTTCGCGGTAAGCTTCCGTACAGGTCTCTTCATCAAACAATTCGAGCTCTCGGGACGCCTGCAGAATGGCACGTGGGCCTTCACGGGTTCCTGAACGGTAGGTGGTGGTGCCATCATAGGGCACCGGCAAAATGACCGCGCGGGAACCGCTGAAAGCTCTCTCTCCTACCGGCAGCCCCAAAAATGAGTAATGGGGTCCCAAGCGATCTATCGGCTCGGACCCCATTGCTTCTGGCCTGGTGGTCATTTTTAAGCTACCTTGAACGCTGCATGAGCATACGGTCCATGCGGACTACCTGAGCGGATTCGGGAATCGTATTGGGAAACTCCTGGCCCCGATCGAGCACTTTCGTTTCATACTTTTGAATCTGGAAACGCTCTTTCACAAATTCCACCGCAAGCCGGGTGTCGAAGGGCTTGCATGAAAACATGTCCAGACTTAAATATTGCTTTTCCGGAAAGGTGTGTATGCTGATATGGCTTTCGGCGATCAGTACAAATCCCGATATGCCCCAGTCTTCAGGTACCGTTCCATTATAGCGGAAAACGTAAGGAGGCATAATTTTAGTCATATCCATTCGCGCCGGGTAATGATCGAGGAAATCGTAAATCAAATTGATATCCTCCAGAGCGGATCGATTGCAGCCATATCCATCCACCATAAGGTGGACCCCAAAACCGAATTCAGGTTTGCCCATGCCCATGGCAGTCACCTCCTGACTTTGCTACGAGGGCCATCCGGTCCTCTGTATCCTGTAATTCCGCCGCCCAACACCTGGAGATGCCACCGCGCGACTTCGAAAAGCGTTGCAGGGCCTTAACTCACCCAATACCAACCTGCTGGACTCACCATCCGTTTTTTGAGAGCAGACTCATCTCGATAAATCTTCCCACGGCAATCGAGGTGTATACCTAACCACCCGGCATCCGTTCGTCAAGATTTCAACTGTTGATTTCCCATTCTTCGACCGGTTTTCCTTACCGGAAATTTTAATGAATTCTCGCTTGCTTACATAAGAATAGCCACCGGTCGCAAAGTGTGCCCTATATAAAGTACCCCACAAAAGGTGTCAAGAGAAATTCATGTATCAAGAAACGATTACAGGTTCAAGGTACAGTCTGCAAAATGAGAGATCAAGAATTGGGATGGTCGAAGTGATGACAAGCTGCCGCGATCAATTCTCGGATTGACCGTTAAAGTGAATATTGTCTCCGTTCAGTTTATGTTTGACGTAGTACAGAGCGCGATCCGCGCGATGGATCCAATCCTCTACATCTTCCTCCAAATCTCCCGTCTTTTCAATAAAAGCGGCCAGACCGATAGACAGCGAAGTAGGTTGAAAGCTCAGCTTATTGTACTTTTCTCTGATTCGTTGCGCCACCTTAAGGGAATGGTCCAGAGAGGCTTCATTCTCACCAGTTAGGCAGGTCAGCAGCACTGTGAATTCGTCTCCGCCAAAACGAAAAGCGGTATCCACTTCATGGCGTATGGAAGAGTTCAGCACATCAGCCAGCCCGACCAACAGAACATCCCCCGCACCGTGGCCAAACTGGTCGTTGTATTCCTTAAAAGCATCCACGTCGAGATATAGCATGAAAAGCGAAGTCTGATAGCGTGAAGCTCGAACCACTTCACGCCGCACCACTTTCCGAAAGAAACGACGATTGTAGAGTCCGGTCAGGGGGTCCCGAACAGCGAGGCGCTCGAGCTCCGAGCGCATAAAGCGCTCGCGAATGATGCGGTTAACTTTCGCCTCCAATTCGTTTAGCGTAAAAGGTTTGATGATGAAATCCACCGCCCCTGCGGCAACAACGTCGGTGTATTTGTATTTCATGGTATGACCTGTCATGGCAATGATATCGGGAGCGGCGCTCTCTTCTGCGACAATGTTCTTAATGAGCTCCATCCCATCCATCACCGGCATATCCATATCCGCGATGACAAGTGAGAATCCTCCCTGCTGCAATCTCTGCAGGGCCTCTGAGCCTTCACCGGCCGTTGCCACTTCATGGCCTAGAAAGCTCAGCGCCTCCGCCAGAAAATCACAGACTTGCTGATCATCATCCACTATAAGAATCTTCTGGGAATTAAATTCGGCACTCTGAATATCCAAAGCAATCATCTTATTCGAATCTAAGGAATCAAACATCATATTCAATTTCAGCCATCAACAGTCAGCTTTACGTTGTGTCCGCACAAGCTTGGATCCATTGGCTTGTTGGTTGCCCGATTTGCTTGAGCGGTGCGGATTGTGCTTGCCACCCGGCGTATGCCGGCTCGAAAAAGACCGCCAGGGATTCTGTCGCACCGAAGCAACAATGGACTCGACGATAAAACATCGGCCGACTGAATTAAAAAATATAATCTAATTCAAACATAGGCGTTTTACAAACCTTTTTCATTGCATTTTCCCCACGTGTTTGCCTATGATTCCGGCACCTGTCTGTGGAGAAGCTTCATGAAGCATGTTGCCATTATTTATAAACGATCGCGTCCAGACGCCAAAACCTTGGCGGGAGAGCTCAAAGACTGGTTCGAGCAGCAGGATATCCAAGTTTTCTGCACACAGAATATCAACGATTCGAATGTGGCCTGCGGTTATCAGAAGATCGACATCCCCCAATCCGCTGAAATTGCCGTAGTCCTCGGAGGAGATGGCACTTTCCTCAGTGTGGCTCGATTTCTCGAAGATCGCTCGACTCCCGTCATCGGGGTCAACCTGGGCGGCTTGGGATTTCTCACCGAAATCACCAAGGAGACCTGTCACCGTGAGCTCCAAGAGATCCTGAACGGCAAATTCGAGATCGAACAACGGATGCGCCTGCAAGTAATCACACGGCGGGAGGGCAAAGAAATCTTCCGCCAGAGTGTTCTGAACGATGTGGTCATAAACAAGGGCGCCCTTGCGCGGATTGTGGACGTGAAAATCAACATCGACGGCCGCTACCTGACTCACTACCGGGCAGACGGACTGATCTTTGCCACTCCCACCGGCTCCACTGCATACAACCTCTCCGCCGGCGGGCCAATCGTTTATCCTACCACCCGTTCCATTATTTTGACTCCCATTTGCCCCTTCACCTTGACCAATCGTCCGATCATCCTCCCGTCCGAAGTGGTTATCGAAGTGGAGCTGGGAGAACGCATCAAGGATGTAACTCTCACCTGCGACGGTCAGGTAGGATGCCAATTGGCTCCTTCTGATACGATTTTTATCTCTGCCGCCGCCAATCCGTTGCGGCTGATCAAAACACCGAGTGTTGATTATTTTGAGATTCTTCGGACCAAACTAAAATGGGGCCAATACTAATCGTTGCTCATCCACTGACTGCTGCTTTCAGAATCGACACCACCCTACAAAGCCCTTGCCCACTCCGGCCTCAACTCGACGCTTCCCTGCAAAGCTTTATCGATGAGATCCAAGGCCTTTGCTTTCTCTGCAGGCATTCTAACTTTTAGAGCCAGATAGTTGGAGGCATGATTAGAAAGGAAAAGTCCAAGCGTCATGTGAGTGTGCTGAAGCATTTCGCGCAACTCCAGCAGCAACTCCGGGAGCTGCAAAAGATAGAACCGCCCGGTTCTTGCTTTCTCCCCCAACTCCGTATTGGGCAACATCATAAGCGTCAGGACTCCAACATAATTCGGGTCCATGGCGGTCAATACCTCACCCGTGGCACGAGCGTGTATCAGAGAACGCTCCAACCCGGCGATTCCCAACAACGCAGTGACTGAAAGCTTGATTCCCGCCGCTCTGACCCTCTGCCCGGCCTCAATCATGCGTTGCGGAGAAACACCTTTCCTAATTTCCTGCAAGACCTGCGCATCACCGCTTTCCAGGCCGAGATACACGATACCCAGGCCGATAGCGCGCAATTCCTCAAGCTCGGCGGAGCTTTTGCGCATAATGCTCTTGGCATTGCCATACAGTCCAATCCTCTGAATCCAGGGCATTTCCTCTTTTATTCTGCACAGGATTCCAACCAGCTTGGCTTGCGGCAGTATGAGAGCATCTCCATCGGTAATGAACAGGCGCCGCAAAAAAGGAAAGTTTTCGGCGGCATAGCGAATGTCATTGGCGATAATTGCTTCATCCTTGATCTTGAAGCGAACCCCCTTATAGGTTCCACAGAAGGTGCATTTGTTGTGCGAGCAACCCACCGTGACCTGCAGAAGAATGCTGTTGGCCTCACTGGGCGGCCGAATGATCGTACCCTCGTAATGCATTCCATGCATAGGCCCTGTTTCACTCCTTTCCTGTAAGAAAATAAGTACGACTGGAATTTATCTCATTTCAACGGCAAAGAACAAGTGCCGCATATTCCACTTGCTTGACAACACAGCTGTGGAAAAAATTCGATATCTGTTTTAATAAATCAAAGATTTCGTCCTTAACGAGTATAGTAAAATTTTTGAGTACCCTGTGAAGTGACTCTTTAGACCGGGAAGATTTCATGCTCTGGGAAAAAAGCCGGGAGCACTTACCTGCACAGTTTCGTCGGGGAAAAGCTTTGCTGGGGTGCATCGCTTGCATTGCCATGTTGTCGGGCTTTATCGTTTGGAAGACACGTCAAGATCTTCGCCCTTTGCCGGACAGCCTGAGCCTCGGCGGTTCCAACATCGGTAAAGTACAAATGCTGGATCGTCGCGGCATTCCTCTTTCCATCACTTATGAGAATGATTGGAATATTCACGATCAGCGGCCCCTTCACGAAATACCCGCGCTATTGCAGCAGGCCTTCATCGATTCGGAGGACAAACGTTTCTATCGGCACCATGGAGTGGATTGGCCGGCCAGAATGCACGCGGTTCTGCAAAATATCAAGGCATTGCGGGCCGTTCGCGGAGCCAGCACGATAACCGAGCAGGTGGTGCGGATGATCCACCCGCGTCCTCGCACCATGTGGTCGCGCTGGCTTGAAGGCATCGAAGCCGCCCGCATGGAAAAACGTTTTCCCAAAGTCGAACTGCTAGAATTCTATCTCAACCAGGTCCCCTACGCACACCAGCGACGGGGTGTGGCTCAAGCGGCCAGTCTTTACTTCGACCGCGATCTGTCAACTCTTAATATTAAAGAAATGCTCGCCTTGGTTGTATTGGTGCGGGCTCCATCCAGCATGGATTTGCGGCGTGAAACATCCAGAGCGAACAACGCGGTGACAAGGCTTGCCGCCACCATGTTTGAAAGGAGACATATTAGTCGGAGCCAATACGAGAGTGTGCAAAACAATGATTGGTCATTTGCCGGATTCCGACTGCCTGTGGATGCAGGTCATTTTGTTCAACATCTTCATAAGGCTGGATTCGCTGCGGTTGAAACTTCTTCCAACCCTCATGGCCCCGGCAAAGTGGTCACTACTCTGGATGCAATCTTACAGGGACGTGTACAGCTCATTCTCGACAGCAGGCTTGCAGATCTCCGCGATAGCGACGTCAGCGATGGAGCGGTTCTCGTTGTCGACCATAGAAGCGATGAAGTTTTGGCTTGGGTCAACGGCGGCGGTCTATCGGGCGAGCAACACGGCGGCTGGATCGATGCCGTCATCGCCCCTCGGCAGCCCGGTTCGACCCTCAAGCCTTTCCTTTACGCCCTTGCCCTGGAAATGGGCTGGACTCCGGCCACACTGATCGACGATTCTCCACTGGCGGAAGCTGTCGGAGCGGGGCTACATAGCTTTAACAACTACAGTCGAACCTGCTACGGTCCGCTGCGATTACGCGATGCTCTTGGAAATTCCTTAAACATTCCGGCCATACGAACAATTCAGTTCACCGGCATTGAACGCTTTCTGGATGTGTTGAAGCAATCGGGATTCACCAGCCTGCATAAGCCGTCGAATTACTACGGAGCAGGACTTGCATTGGGAAACGGGGAAGTCACTCTATTCGAACTGGTTCAGGCCTACTCCGTTTTGGCCCGAAGCGGCGTGTTCCGCCCTTTGCGGATGGTCACGTATCCGAAGCACCCGCCTTTAACTCAGTCTCGGGTATTCGGTGAGGAATCGGCGTCGCTCATTGCCGACATTTTGTCCGACCCGCACGCGCGCAGACTTGAATTCGGGGAGGGCTACCTGTTGCGGCTTCCCTTTCAGACGGCCATCAAGACCGGCACCTCAAACGATCACCGCGACGCCTGGACGGTTGGATTCTCCAGTCGTTACACGGTGGGCGTGTGGATGGGCAATCTGGACCGTACTCCCACCAGCGGCATCACCGGCACCAGCGGGCCGGCCCTGGTGTTGCGGGCCGTGTTTGCCGAACTGAACCGCTATGAAGAGTCGGAGCCACTCAAAATGAGCCGTCGACTCATGCCGGTCGCCATTTGCCGAGTCAGCGGCCAGCGCGCCACAGCCCATTGCCCCGTCATGCAAGAGTGGCTCGCACCCGGAGCCATCCCTCACCAGTCCTGTCAGTTGCACGAATCAAAAGGAAAACATGAGGGTGGAATACTCGTAGACCAAAACCCTGGCGAGACAATCACGCTGCTGCAGCCCACCCCGGATCTGCAGCTTGCCATGGACCCGCATATCCCGGACGGAAGGGAGGCTTTCTGCTTCCTGATTGCCAGGGAAATCAACCCCGAAAGGGTGGAGTGGATCGTGAATGAAAAGGTCGTCGGACTCACGGGGAGCAGTGTATGCAGGTTTGTTTGGCCGCTCAGCCACGGAACCCATTATGCCCGGGCAAGGATCTGGCTGCACGGGGATGAGAAGCCGGTCGAAACACCGAGGGTTCAGTTTACGGTGAAATAGAGATCGTTTTTCATCACGCCCGGCGTTTAGCAGGCTTTCCTGTCAAGAACTTGTGAATGACCCTTCGCTTCAGGCATCAATCATCTCCTAACCATTTCTGGACCTTTTCAGTAATCAGCCACTCAATGGCATCACGGCATGTTCTATAGGAATCCAGGCTCTGTCCGTAGGGGTCGTGCACATACCAGTTGATGATTTTCGGACTGTAGCGTACAGGAATGAACGCTTCCAGCGGATATTCCGAGAGATTGATGATCGAATGAAATCGATCCAGATCAACTTCTCGAATGCCTTTGGAGTAACATCCATCTACAGGGATGCCGAGCTCTTTCAATACTTCAATGGTGCCCTCGGACACTCTGCCCAAAGGGCTTATCCCGGCCGAGGCAACTTCGTATCGATCGCCCCAATAGTGCTTTGCGAGTGCTTCAGCCATGATGCTTCGACAGGCATTTCCAATACAGACGAACAATAAGCCTTTTTTCATATCACTAAACCTGAAATGCACCTTGATGCCGAACTAATCTGTTTTGAACCCCATTCGGCATAAATCATTTTTCGCACCATGCCGTCGTTCACGAGGAAATTTCGACCCGCATTGCCTTGCAAATTCGACATCATAGAAATCCTCCAAGGAGAATGTTTACGCGTTCGTCCTCTGGAAAGCCCGGATTTACCATGCTATAAGATAATCTCACTATTAGTATTCAGGGACATATGACAAGTAATAAATGATAACTGATTCACGTGCGACTTAGAAACGGGAGCGATTTTGCCATGACAGAATACGTGATTCACCCACTCGTTATCGGCGCCAATGAAACCGATCAAGGAGTCATGACCTATTTACAGGGATATGGGAAAAGGATCTGGATTCCCATTTACGCCTTTTACATTGAAGGCGGAGACGAAAACATCCTGGTGGACACCGGGTTAGAACAATTCGTTGTGCCGGATCATGTGGGCGAAGAGTATGGCCTGGACATTCTGGAATTTGAGGACGCCCTGGAAACGGTGGGCCTGCACCCGGAAGATATTCACCTCATCATCCACACTCATTTGCACAACGACCACTGTGAAAACGACTACAAATGCCCGAATGCCAGAATTGTGGTGCAGAAAAAGGAGTATGAATTCTTCCTGCACCCTCATCCCCTCGACCACCGGTATTACTCCGATTTGCTGGATGACCTGAATGTTGAACAGGTGGAAGGAGATGTAACTCTGAAAGACGGCATCGAGCTCATCTTTTCCCCCGGCCACACCCCGGGCGGTCAGTCGGTGGCCATCAACACATCAAAGGGGAAAGCAATCATAACCGGTTTTTGCTGCAACGACCGTAACTTTCCAGCCAGCGGGCCGGCCATCGCGTCCGGGGTTCACACCAATGCCATCGATGCCTATGAAAGCGCTCAGAAGATCCGCGCCATGGCCGACATTTTGATTCCCTTGCACGATCTTTCGGTGGGACGACAGAAAAGGATCCCTTCCTAAGAAATGCAGGCGGCGGAAGACCGAGAGCGAATAACTGAAGACAGAGGGCGATAGAACTACGCCGTGAATACACAAGAGCAGGAAACTCCCAAACGCAAAACCAAATGGCGGCGCTCCAGGTCGTCGTATATCTGTAGCACCTGCAGACGAGAGCTACCCTTCTGCTGGAACTGCCCGTGCGGGTTCATGATTTGCTGGGACTGCATGGAAGAGAATTTCTGGGGCATGACCTGCAACGGTATCACCTGGACCTGCCCCGATTGCGGCGCCATTCGCAGCTTCGGAAACGATTGAGAGAGAAGAAAGGAAATAGCTCATGGATAAACAGCGCGTCGTCATCATTGGAGCGGTAGCTTTGGGGCCCAAAACGGCCTGCCGATTGAAGCGTTTGCGACCCGACTGGGAGGTCATCATGATCGACCAGGATGAACATATATCCTACGGAGGATGCGGCATTCCCTATTTCATATCCGGCGATATCAGCGATGTGCGGGAACTGATGAGCACCAGTTTTCACATGGAGCGCACCCCGCAATTTTTTGAAGACACCAAGGACGTACGCGTCAGAATTCGTACACGAGCACTTGCCATTGATCGCCAGGCTAAAAAAGTCCGCATCCGGGACCTCGACTCGGGAAAAGAAGAAAATCTTCCTTACGACAAGCTCGTGCTGGCAACGGGCAGTCAACCCAACCGTCTGCCCATACCCGGCGCGGACCAGCCCGAAGTGATGAGCGTATCCAACCTCGGATCCGCTTTGAGGATCAAAGAGAGCATCTCCAAGGGCGAAGTGGACAGCGCTGTCATTATCGGAGCCGGCGCGATTGGCTGCGAAATGGCGGAAGCGTTGAGCGATCTGTGGGGAATCGAGACTTCCATAGTGGAGATAGCAGAGCAAGTTCTGCCAGGTATTCTCGATCCCGGTCTGGCCCGCATGGCTCAGAAACACATCGAAGAAAAAAATGTCGCGGTATACCTCGATGAAACAGCTCGCGAAATTCAACGAATCGACAACGGCGAACATAAACTTAAGCTCATCACCTCACGAAGAGAGATCGAAACCGACCTGATCGTTACCGCAGTCGGCATTCGTCCCAACTCCGATCTGGCTCGCCAGGCCGGCTTGATGGTTTCTCCCAAAGGCGGCATTGTGGTGAACAATCACATGCAGACCTCTGATCCTGATATCTATGCGGGAGGAGATTGCGTCGAGGTCCCTCACCTGGTCACCGGAAAACCCGCCTTTTTCCCACAGGGTTCTCTGGCCAACCGGCAGGGCCGCGTGATCGGAACCAACCTGGCGGGAGACTTCGCCGTCTTTAGAGGCATCGTGGGCAGCTTCTCCATTAAGATTTTCGATCTGGCCGTCTCCTCGACCGGCATCACTTTGCAGACCGCCCGACGCGAAGGCTTCGACGCGGTCCATGCTTTGGTCATTCAGGCGGACCGGGCTCACTTCTACCCGACTCAAGACCTCATGTACCTGCAACTGGTGGTGGACCGGAAGACCAGGCGTGTTCTGGGAGCCCAAGGGATTGCAAGCAACGGGGATGCGCTGGTCGGCCGTATCAACAGCATCGCTGCGATGCTGCCGTACCGCCCAAGCCTTGAAGATTTGTCCAATCTGGAAATTGCCTATTCACCGCCTTTTGCCTCCGCACTCGACATTGTCAACGCCGTAGCCAACACGGCGGAAAATATTTTGGACGGCTATAATGTGACGATGGATGTGGATGATTTTGCAGAATGCTTCCTCGATCAGGAATCCGACGACTGCATTTGCCTGGATGTGCGCGGAGCGGCCAATGCGGCTCCCTATGTAGCTCATTTCGGCGATAGATGGCTGAATATCCCTCAGGAAACTTTAAAATACCGGCTTTCCGAAATACCCGGGGACAAGCGTTTAATTGTGGTGTGCAATTCAGGTGTGCGATCTTATGAAGCTTTGCGCCAGCTTAAGTGTGCCGGTCCGTGTGACGTCATCAACCTGCAGGGCGGGATCGCAGCACTCAAGAAATCCGGTCTCGTAAACTTGAGTGATGAATCAGACAGTGACCCTCAACAATAGCAAAGCATTATCAGCTTCCCGGGACGGGCCGCCCATCGCCTTTTTGTGGGACCAGTCGCTGGTCTGGGGTTTGATTTGCCGCCGAACGCTGCGAGAGCTGGGAGTTCCCTTCCATATCCTGAGCGGCTCGGACATAGCTCGCGGGGCTTTGGGGCAATACCGGGTTCTCCTGATACCGGGCGGATGGGCTGCGCACAAGATACGCGTTTTGGGAAATGCGGGCAGAAAACAGATCGACCGGTTCATTGTCCAGGGAGGCAGCTACCTCGGATTTTGCGGCGGAGCCGGCATGGCTCTATCCAGCCCGCCATCCCTGGAACTGGTTCCATTTGAGCGCATGCCGCTGTCGGAACGGCTTCCCAACTCCAGTGGCCAAGTCCGTATTCGGGGCATCGGCAGTCATCCGGCCTGGAAGGACCTTCCCGAAGAAATTTCCGTTTCCATCTGGTGGCCTGCCCAATTTGCCTGGCAGCCACTCCCGCGATCCTTTCCGGTGGGGTTTTATACATCTCCGGGAACAGACTTCTGGATTGCCGACCTGCCCCTTTCCGATGTCGCGGCCCATCAGGTGCAATGGAAAGAATGGGAAAAGATTTACGGCATCAACCTGAACCCCGCAAGATTACTCGGACAGCCGGCCATTTTGGAGGTCCGCAAAGGGAAAGGAAGACTCGTTCTCTCCTACCCGCATCTGGAAACTCCCGGAGATTCCCAGGCCAACCGGATGCTGCTGAACGTCCTCAACTATCTGGATCGCGAAGCCTCGAAACATCTTCACTGCAGCCACGATCCCCCCCTGCCGCCACAGACGATCGCCGGGCCCATAGGGGACGAATCTATTAACCATATTAAAAGCATTAAAGAAATTGTCGACGACCTGATCGCTTTCGGGGAGCGGCACCTGTTCTGGTACTGGCATTCGCCGTGGCTTCTGCGCTGGCAACGCGGAATCCGAGGACTCGAGTACAGCATGCTGGCGGTGACTGTCCAATTTTTCCAGGAGATCGGCAGCTCCAAGGCAGGACCTGAGCACGGTGCAGATCCATGGCTGGAGCCAATCAAGAAATTGGAACAGGACGTCGGAGAATTTTGCCGACAAGCCAGGGCCTTGCTGCTCGAAGAAAAACTGGCGGCGCACAGCGGAAATTTGAGCAAGCTGGGCAAGGTGAATGAGCGCGTGGATAGCATGCGCTCTTTTCTGTTTGGAGACCGCATGAACCACGGGGGATTATGCCGCACCATTTTCGATGATTTGGATCGCCTTCTGCTGCAACTGCTTCGGCAAAGTTTTTAGACATTAAAGCGAAAGTTTATAACATCTCCGTCCTGAATGAGATAAGTTTTGCCCTCAAGTCTTACCATACCTTGTTTGCGGGCGGCAGCATAATCGCCGGCGCGGCGCAAATCTTCATAGGCAACCACTTCCGCCCGAATAAAACCTCTCTGAATATCCGAGTGAATGACTCCTGCAGCCTCCTGAGCCGGCAGCCCTTCGGGGATTGTCCACGCCTTCACTTCGTCCTCCCCTACCGTGAGGAAAGTGATGAGCCGCAGAAGGGAATAGGAGCGTTGAATGACTCTATCGAGTGCTGAATCGGTTATGCCGAAATCCTCTCGAAAGGCTGCGGCCTCCGAATCCGAGAGTTGGGCCATCTCCATCTCCAGCTTTCCACGAACCACCATGGCTTCAGCATACTCAACTGAAGCTTCGGGCAACCTATCATCCTCATCAGCGTTGTTAATGATCACCAAAAGCGGCTTGGCTGAAAGAAAGGTAAATCCTCTCAGTTCGGAGGCCGTGATCACTTCAGATTCGGCTCTCAACGGCTTTTCTTCATTTAGAATCTTTGCACATAGGTCGAGCAGTTCTTTTTCCGCTCCCGCTTTTCTACCTTTCTTCTCTTCCAGCAAGAGCTTTTCCAAACGTTTTTCAACTGTTGCAAGATCGGCTATGATGAATTCGTCCTCCAATTCGCGAAAATCCCGAGCTACGTCCGGCGCCCCCAGAGCGGGATCGGTGAAATTCCTTATAACCATGATAAATGCGTCCACCTGCCGCATATGATTAAGCAGTAGGGACATGTATTGCTGCTTGCTCTCGACAATTCCGGACATGCCCTGCAAATCCATGTAGGTGACCTGGGCGTGGACTTTTTTCTTGCCGTGGTAGAGCTCATCCAGCCATTCCACGCGTGGGTCCGGCACCGGCACCACTCCCAGAACCGGCACTGCCTGTCCGCCCGGAGGGACTGATTCACCGCTCCTCTGAGTCAGAGCATTGAAGATTGTCGTTTTTCCGGAGCGCCCCATGCCAACGATACCCAATTTCATTTTATGCTCCTGCCTCAACACAAATCGCCAAATTCAGGCAATATAAATTTTATGACATTTTATCGACGATATAGTAAGTTCGACGTTAAACACAGGGTATTCAAATCCACACCCAATAGAACCATGCACATTCGACAGTGTGAGCGATTCGGTATGGCTTCTCTGCCCTTTTTGCATACCGCGCCGACTCCCCCCGGGATTTTAAGGATTCTCCCGGAAGCCTTGACCCACGCCATTTTTGTTTTCGACGCCTACATCGGCAGTCGTGGAAGATTGGATGGGCCTTCCTATCATAATTTACTCGCGAAATGTATCGATAACAATTTTATTGAGAGCAAAGATCTAGACAAGCGGTTACAGGAATTGTTTTCAGCCGGGCTTGAACATGTAAAGCGTTTTGATAAGGCCTGTCGAAAGGCAAGACAACTTATGCATAGTGGCATGTGGATTGCCGGTTGGCAGGCAGGCACCGCTCCACCCGGTCCCGGCTGTCCGCAGGTGCTTTTCGGATATGGCAACAGCCAATGGGATTGGCCATGGGTAGCGGTTTTCAATTCCAGAAAGTCGAAGCTCGTAAAAACCCATGAAAGATGGCTGGCGGCGTTGCGTTCCTGGCTGCCCGAGCTCGTCTCAAACCGTGTAGGAATTGCCACCAGTTTCGGTACATATTCCTACGATCTACCGGCCGCCTACGCAAGAAGCGCCGGCGTTCCTCTATTGATCGTCTCTCCGTCGCCCCTCACAGACATTCAGGAGGGCAAGCCATTTTGTCTCTCATCGTCTGACCCTTTACCGTACCTCGTTTTAAGTTGCCAAACCAACGCAATAAAATGCCCCAAGCCCACACGGCTGGTCTGCCGGGATCGTCTGCTTGCATTTCTTGCCGATATTCATTGGGTCCTTGAGATCCGCTCAAAAGGAAATCTACAAACAATCTTGCACGCGCAACATGAAAAACAACCGCGTCATCTGATGATCTTACGTCCCGATAACGTGACTCGAAAAAACGCAGGGAATCTTAAGCTGTTGGAAACGTTCCCTTCCGCCAAAGCTCTATCCGTTCCTGCCGAAGATGTCTTTTCAGGTGCTCGGTCAAATGGTGAGCCCGGCATTTTACACAAGGGAACGAAAAATGAGCTCGCCTGGAAAACCACACCGGTGAGCCCAGCTCTTCGTGTCTTTCCCGACGAGAACCGGCAATCCCTGCACGACGAAGCTGTCTTCGCTGCATCCGAACCGCATGGCAGCGACTGGCAACATTACCTTTATCATTACACCAGATCCTGCCCGGGACCCTGGCCGGATCAATCCTACCAGAGCTATCTTTTGAGCCTGCTCCGAAAGGAACCATTTTGCGGTCACACCGCACTGGACACGCTGATACGGATTCTGCTGGAAGGTAAAATCCGGGCGAGCAAGAAACTGGTCCGAGGAGAACAAGCGGTGATCTCCTGGAGTGCCGTGCCGCCAACCGAGCTTCAAAAATTACGACAGTGGAATCCAGCGCTGATTCGTTGGACCATCGAGCCTTATGGAATTGCCGTTCGTCGGCGGCTGGCGAAAGAAAAGGGAATTTGGCCCGTTATATACGGTCGTGAAGGGGTGTATGCTCGACTTAAACAGGCAGACCGGTTTCGCTACCAGCGCCATGAACCTCCCGACTGTTCTTGGAAACGCGAACGGGAATGGCGCCTGGCCCATGATTTTGACCTGGCCTGGATCGCGCCTGGAGACGGCTTCATCTTTGTCCCCGATCCTGCCGACCTGGAATTTCTGCACAACCATGTTCAGTGCCGTTTGCCAGTGCTCGTATTAGCCGCTTGCAGCTGCACCCAAAACGGGTAGAAATAGCAGGCAGCACTTTTAAGGCAGAAGTTCAATCGCCTTCCACAGGTCGGGCAGTAGGAGCGAAACGTGAAAACACTCTTTTTGTTTGATTGACTGGCAGATATCGGATATCAGCTAGGTTGTGTTCATAAGGAAACCCGCATTTTTCCTAGTCGAAGTCAGCATCGATGTCACCCTGAGCCCGTCGACGGGTGACCAGGCCCTGCTTCGGCAGGCTCAGCGCGACCGCCATGTTGGAGCTTCCGGATGAACACTGGATTACACCAACTGAACCTTTCCTGTTGTCTTTCAAGATAGGAACCCCCATGACCGGATGGTCGAAAAAGGATAGAGATAGAGACGAACAAAGGACTTCTCTCATCATGTGCTCAAAATCTGCGTTCCCACGCAGGAGCGTGGGCACGAGGAAAATAGCAGGAACATGGGAACAATTTCTTTTTGTACCCCCCCAAGAAGCACAAGAAAAGACTGAATCCGAGCGGTTTCGGTTCATTCTGTCCTCTGTCCTCCGTCCTCTGACTGCTGTCCTCCGTCCTCTGTCTGCTGTCTGCTGTCCTCTGTCCTCTGTCCTCTGCATTTTGAATGGAAGGCCCTTGTGAAAGACTGGCTGAAAGTCTACAGCAGTAGGCGAGTCCTGTGCCTGTTGGGTCTCGGCCTTTCTTCCGGACTGCCTCTCGCTCTTACCGGCTCGACGTTGCAAGCGTGGATGGCAAGCGTCAAAGTGGACCTGCGACTCATCGGCATCTTCTCCCTGGTGGGACTACCCTACACCCTAAAGATCATTTGGGCCCCCCTGATGGATCGCTATTCGATTCCTCTACTGGGAAGAAGGCGTGGATGGATTTTTGCTTCGCAGTTGTTGCTTGCCGGCAGTATTGTTTCACTTGGCTTTTCATCTCCTGCATCAATGCCCTGGGTAACGGCCTGTCTGGCGTTGGCAGTCGCTTTTTTCAGTGCCAGCCAGGACATAGTTGTCGATGCGTATCGGGCCGACGTTCTGGCGAAAGCTGAACTGGGTGCGGGCGCAGCCACCTCCGTTATCGGATATCGCATCGCCATGTTGATCTCCGGGGCTCTGGCACTGATTCTTTCCGACCACCTTCCGTGGTACACGGTTTATGGGCTGATGGGTGTAATGATGATTCTCAACACATCTTTTACCCTGTGGGCCCCTGAGCCCGAGGAGCGGGTCATCCCTCCCAAGACCATGAAAGAAGCCGTCCTGGAGCCGCTTGCGTCCTATTTTCAGCGCTCCGGCGCGGTGGAAATGCTGCTCTTTATCATGGTATTCAAACTTGCAGACGCCGTCGCCGGCGCGATGACCACACCTTTTCTGCTGGATTTGGGGTTCAGCCGGACCGATGTGGGAGCTGTCAATAAGGCATTCGGGCTGCTGAGCACCATCTTCGGGACACTGGCCGGCGGCGGCATCATCGCCAGGATCGGCATCAATCGATCGCTTTGGGTATTCGCTTTTATCCAGGCTTTATCCAACCTTTCATTTACCGCTCTGGCAATGCTCGGCAAGAGCTATCCGGCAATGGTTATCGCCATAGGCATGGAAAATATCTGCGGCGGGATGGGCACTGCCGCGTTCATCGCTTTTCTCATGAGTCTATGCGACAAGCGATTCACCGCCACGCAATATGCCCTGCTTTCCAGCCTCATGGCCGTCACACGAGTCTTGGCAGGCGTTCCGACGGGCTTCATGGTGGAATCAATGGGGTGGGCAATGTTTTATGCGGTGAGTGTCCTCGGGGCAGTACCGGGGATATTG